>Ga0209498_1001997_pt1 | contig 12442 bp, 7 predicted proteins | sample WalLakDeSediment_FD_184131 | JGI IMG/M metagenome (GOLD analysis project Ga0209498, IMG submission 184131) | Lake sediment microbial communities from Walker lake, Nevada to study Microbial Dark Matter (Phase II) - Walker Lake 11/02/13 Deep... | ecosystem: Environmental > Aquatic > Freshwater >...
CGGCATGCTGATGATCGCCATCGCGCTGGTGTCGGCCTGGAAACTCTACCGCGGCACGCTGTACGCGACGCCCTGGCTGCTACGCGCGCTGGTTTTCATGGTGCCGCTGCCATTCGTCGCGGTGCTGGCGGGCTGGTTCGTGACCGAGGTGGGCCGCCAGCCCTGGATCGTGCAGGGCGTCATGACGGTCGGCGAGGGCCTGACGCCGTCGCTGTCCGGCTGGATGGCGCTCGTGACTCTCATCGGTTACATCGCCGTCTACACCGTGGTGTTCGCATCGGGGCTGTTTTACCTGCGCAAGGTGATTGCCGCCGGACCGGAATCCGTGGACGACGTGCACGAGCAGCTGACCGGCACGCCCAAGCGGCCGTGGTCGGTAGTCAGCACTGACCTGGAAAACGCGCCCGGCACGGCGGGGGTCTGACCATGGAACTTATCGACCTGACCCTCATCTGGGTGCTGCTGATCGGCTTCGGCATATTCATGTACGTGCTGATGGACGGTTTCGACCTGGGCGTCGGCATTCTCTTCCCGTTCGCCCCGGACGACGAGTCGCGCGACCTGATGATGAACTCCGTCGCGCCGGTGTGGGACGGCAACGAGACCTGGCTGATCCTCGGCGGCGCCGGCCTGCTGGCGGCCTTCCCGATGATCTACTCGGTGTTCCTGCCCGCGCTGTACATCGGCGTGTTCCTGCTGCTGGCCGGGCTGATCTTTCGCGGCATCGCGTTCGAGTTCCGCTTCAAGGCCACCACCGGCCGGCACTGGTGGGACCGCGCCTTCTTCGGCGGCTCCACCGTGGCGTCCTTCGCCCAGGGCGCTGTGATCGGCTCCTACGTGCAGGGCTTCGCGGTGGTGGACGGGCGCTACGTCGGCGGCGCGTTCGACTGGCTGACGCCGTTCACGCTCATGACCGGGCTCGGGGTCGTCGCCGGTTATGCGCTGCTCGGCGTGACCTGGACTATTCTGAAGACCGAAGGCAAGACCCAGGAGTGGGCCTTCCGCCTGGCGCCGCGGCTGCTGGCCATCGTGCTGGTGTTCTTCGTGCTGGTCAGCATCTGGACGCCGCTGACCAATGCGCGGGTGATGAGTCGCTGGTTCGACCACGTCAACTGGCTGTGGATATTCCCGGTCCTCACGGTCGGCCTCGCCGGATGGGTCTACTACAAGCTCACCAAGCGGGCGGACCTCGCGCCGTTCATCGGCTCGATGACGTTGTTCTCGATGTTCTACCTCGGCATCCTGATCTCCATGTGGCCGCTGGCGGTGCCGCCGGACTACACTTTCTGGGACGCCGCCTCGGACCCGGGCAGCCAGCTGTTCCTCCTGATCGGCTTCATGTTCCTGATCCCGATCGTGCTCGGCTACACGGCGTGGACCTACTGGGTGTTCCGCGGCAAGGTCCGGACCGGAGCGGGATACGCTGGCCACTGAGGGGAACCCGGGTCATCACCACTGGCTGAAATCGCGGGCGCCGGCATGGCTGGCGCCCGCCTCGCTCGCCTTCGCCGCCGTGGAAGCGCTGTGCGTGCTGGGCCAGGCAGCGCTGCTGGCCTGGATCGTGGCCGCGGCCATCCTCGATGCCGCCACGCTCGAGACGCTCTGGTGGCCGCTGCTCGGCCTGCTCGCGGTGTTCGCAATCCGCGCGCTGGCCGGCGGGCTGCGCGGCGCGCTCAGCGCCCATGCCTCGGGCGCGGTGCGGCAGGCACTGCGGGGTGAACTGTTCAGTCGCATGGTGGATGCCGGACCCCTGCTCAAGGGCCGGCGCGGCACCGGTGCGCTGACCTCGGTCCTCGTCGAACAGGTCGAGGCGCTCGATCTCTATTATTCGCGGTTCCTGCCGCAGACGGCGATCGCGACGCTGGTGCCGGCCGCGATCCTGGTCGCGGTGGCCTCGACCAACTGGCTGGCCGGCGCGCTGCTGCTGCTGAGCGCGCCGCTGATCCCGATGTTCATGATCCTGATCGGCTGGGGCGCCGAGCAGGTCAGCCGCGAGCAGCAACAGGCGCTGGCCCGCCTCAGCGGCCTGTTCTTCGACCGCCTGCAAGGCATGGATACGTTGCGCCGGTTCGGCGCGGAACGGCGCGAGTCGGCGCGCATCGCCGCCTTTGCGGAAGATTTTCGCGGCCGCACCATGCAGGTGCTGCGCGTCGCCTTCCTGTCCTCGGCAGTGCTGGAATTCTTCAGCGCCGTCGCCATCGCAACCCTGGCCATCTACATCGGCTTCGGGTTGCTCGGCTTCATCCAGCTGGGATCGGCGGACACGCTGACGCTGTTCTCCGGCCTGTTCATCCTGTTGCTGGCGCCGGAGTTCTACAACCCGCTGCGCACCCTGGCGCAGCACTGGCACGATCGCGCCGGCGCGCTGGCCGCCGCGGGCGGCATCCGCGAACTGCTCGACACGCCGCCGGCCCGGCCGGAGCCAACCACGCCCGCCGCGCAGCTGCCGCAACAGGCCTGCGCGGTCGCGGTGCGCGGCGTGCGCCTCTCGCTGCCCGGGCGCAAGGCCCTGTTCGACGGGCTCGAGCTGCAGGTGGCGGCCGGCGAAAAACTGGTGGTGGCCGGACCGAGCGGCAGCGGCAAGTCCACCCTGCTCGCGCTCGTCGGCGGGTTCATCCAGCCGGACGACGGCGAAATCCTGCTGGGCCTCACGCCGGTCGGCACGCTGACACGCGCCCAGCTCAGCCGGGTGCGCGGCTACCTGGGACAACAGCCGTTCTTTTTCCCGGGGAGCATTCGCGACAACATCCTGCTGGGCGAAGATGCGAACCAAGCCGCGCTCCGGCGGGCGACGGCGCTGGCCGGGCTCGACCCGCTACTGCATGCCTTGCCCGGGGGGCTGGACACGCCGCTTGGACCGGATGGCCTTGGGCTCTCGGGCGGCCAGGCGCGCCGGGTGGCCCTGGCTCGCGCGCTGCTCCGGCCGCGGCCGTTGTTGCTGCTGGACGAACCGACCAGCAGCCTGGACGGCGCCACGGAACAACAGTTCTGGGCGGATCTCGACCGGGCGCTGGCGCTGCAGCCCATGACCGTCATCTGTGCCAGCCACAGCGCACAGGCGCATGGCTGGGCCGACCGGGTGCTGCGGCTCGACGCCGGGCTGTTGCGGGCGGCGCCATGAACGCCCGCCACGATCGCCTCGGCCTCGCCCGCTTGCTCGGCCGCCGCCGGGGCTGGCTGCTGGCCGGGCTGGCGTTGATGATGCTCAGCCTGGCGGCCGGGATCACGCTGCTGGCGCTGTCCGGCTGGTTCATCACCGCCAGCGCGCTGGCCGGGCTCGGCCTGATCGCCGCGCTGGACGTGTTCACGCCGGGCGCCGGCATCCGCCTCGCCGCCATCACCCGCACCGTGTCCCGCTATGTCGAGCGGCTGGTCACCCACGAGGCCACGTTCCGGCTGCTCGCCGACCTGCGCCTGCAGCTGTTCGATCGCCTGCTCGGCCTGGACGAGGCGCAACTCAGGGCCCTGCGGCGGGGCGACACGCTCAACCGGCTCACCGCCGACGTGGACACCCTCGACCACCTGTTCCTCGGCGTGCTCGGCCCCACGCTCTCCGCGCTGCTGCTCACCCTGCTGGTGGGCATCGCGGTCGGCCTGCTGGTCGACCCGAATGTGGCGCTGGCCGCCGTGGGCCTGGTGCTCTTGGTGAGTCCGCTACTGGCGGAGCTTGCCCGGCGGCGCGGCGCCGGCGCCAGCGGCGCGCTGGTGGGCGCCCTCCCGGAACTGCGGCGACAGGCCAGCGAAAGCCTCGAGGGGGTGCAGGATCTGCTGGCCTTCGACCTGGCGGACCGCCAGCGCGCAGTGCTGGCCGACCGCTCAGCAGTGATGATCCGCCTGCAGGAGCGGCTGCAACGGCTCGATGCCGCGAGCCAGGCGATGGTGACGCTGACCGGGTTCGCCGGCGCCTGGCTGGCGCTGGTACTCGGCATCGGGCTGTTGCGGGCCGAGGCCATCAGCGGCCCGGTGCTCGGCCTGCTGGCGCTGGGGATGCTCGCGCTCGGCGAGGCGTGGCAGACATTGCCCGCAGCCTGGCGCCGGCTGGAACAGTGCCGCGGCGCTGCGCGGCGCCTGGGCGACACCATGGCGGAGCGACCGCGGCTCCCGGCCGCAACAGCGCCAGTGGCGCCGGCCGGACAGCGGCTGTCGGTGGCCGGGGTGAGTTTCGGCTACCGCGCCGATCTGCCCCCGGTGCTGCAGGACTTCAGTCTCGAAATCGGGGCGGGAGAGCGCATCGCGGTCGTCGGGCCCAGCGGCGCCGGCAAGTCGACCCTGGCGATGCTGCTGATGCGCCAGCTCGACCCGGATCGCGGCGTCGTTGCGCTGGACGGCGTGGACCTGCGCTGCCTCGACCAGGACCTGCTGCGCCGGCACATCGGGCTGTTGCCGCAACGGCCAGTGCTGTTTCGCGACACGCTGGCGGCCAACCTGCGCCTCGCCGATCCCGCGGCCAGCGACGCCGCGCTGCACCGGGCGCTGGCTGCGGCGGGGCTGGAATCCTTCGTGCAAGGGCTCGACGAGGGCCTGGCGACCTGGATCGACGAGGCCGGGGGCAACGTCTCCGGGGGCGAGGCACGCCGCCTGGCGCTGGCGCGCCTCGTGCTCACCGATTGCCCGGTGGTCGTGCTCGACGAGCCGACGACCGGCCTGGACGAAGACACCGCGCGGGCCCTGGCGAGCACCCTCGAGCCCTGGCTGGAGGGCCGCACGGCCATCATGATCACGCACGACCCCGCGCTACTGCCGGCGCATGACCGGGTCATCCGCCTGCAGAGCGCGTGATCAATGGGCGTGGACGCCCTTGCCCTCGGGCTTCGCTTCAGCGGCCGGCGGTTCCTCCGGCGTTGCGTCGCCGGCGGCGGTCGGCATGTGCTGCAGCGCCATGGCCAGCACCTGGTCGATCCACTTCACCGGCCGAATATCGAGCTTGCCCTTGATATTCTTGGGAATCTCCGCGAGGTCCTTTTCGTTCTCCTCGGGGATCAGCACCACCTGGATGCCGCCGCGATGCGCCGCGAGCAGCTTCTCCTTCAGCCCGCCGATCGGCAAAACTTCGCCGCGCAGCGTGATTTCGCCGGTCATCGCGACGTCCGAGCGCACCGGGATGCCGGTCAGCGCCGACACCAGGGCGGTGCACATGCCGATACCCGCACTGGGGCCGTCCTTGGGGGTCGCGCCTTCCGGCACGTGGATGTGGACGTCGTGCTTGGCGTAGAACTCGGGGTCGATGCCGAGCACTCGTGAGCGACTGCGCACCACGGTCATGGCCGCCTGGATGGATTCCTTCATGACGTCGCCGAGCTTGCCGGTGTGGATCAGCTTGCCCTTGCCGGGAATGGTGGCGGCCTCGATGGTCAGCAACTCGCCACCAACCTCGGTCCACGCCAGTCCCGTGACCTGGCCGACGCGATCGGTTTCCTCGGCGCGGCCGAAGCGGAAGCGCTTCACGCCGAGGTACTTCTCGACCCCGGCGGGCTTGAGCGTGACCTTCTTCTGGCCCTTGTCGAGCATCATTTCCTTGACGACCTTGCGGCAAACCCGCGCAAGTTCGCGTTCCAGGCCGCGCACGCCCGCTTCGCGCGTGTAGTAGCGGATGATGTCGCGCAGGGCGGCGTCGTTGATGGTGAGCTCGCCTTCCTTGAGGCCGTTGTTCTTGATCTGCTTCGGCACCAGGTAGCGCTTCGCGATGTTGAGCTTCTCGTCCTCGGTGTAACCCGGGATGCGAATGACCTCCATGCGGTCCAGCAGCGGCGCCGGGATGTTCAGGCTGTTCGCCGTGCAAATGAACATGGTCTCGGAGAGATCGAAGTCGACCTCGAGATAGTGGTCGTTGAAGCTCGAGTTCTGCTCCGGATCGAGCACCTCGAGCAGCGCCGACGACGGGTCGCCGCGGAAGTCCATCGACATCTTGTCGACTTCGTCCAGCAGGAACAGCGGATTGCGCACGCCGGTGCGCGACATGTTCTGGATGATCTTGCCCGGCATGGAACCGATGTAGGTGCGCCGGTGGCCACGGATCTCGGCTTCATCGCGCACTCCGCCCAGGCTCATGCGCACGAACTTGCGGTTGGTGGCGCGCGCGATGCTCTTGCCCAGCGAGGTCTTGCCGACGCCCGGCGGACCGACCAGGCACAGGATCGGGCCCTTTTGCTTCTTCACGCGCTGCTGCACGGCCAGGTACTCGACGATGCGCTCCTTGACCTTCTCCAGCCCGTAATGATCCTCTTCCAGCACCTGATCGGCGCGCGCCAGGTCCTTGAGCACGCGGGTGCGCTTCTTCCACGGCGCCTTCAGGAGCCAGTCGATGTAATTGCGCACCACGGTCGCCTCGGCCGACATGGGCGACATCATCTTCAGCTTGCCCAGCTCGGAGAGGGCCTTCTCCTTGGCCTCGGCATGCATGCCGGCGGCCTCGATCTTTTTCTCCAGCTCGGCGACCTCGTTGGCGTCATCGTTCATGTCGCCAAGTTCTTTCTGGATCGCCTTCATCTGCTCGTTGAGGTAGTACTCGCGCTGGCTCTTCTCCATCTGCTGCTTGACGCGGCCACGCACGCGCTTCTCGATCTGCAGCACGTCGATCTCGCCCTCGACGAGGGTCATGACCAGTTCGAGCCGCACGCGCAGGCTCACCGCCTCCAGGACGCGCTGCTTGTCGGACAGCCGCAGCGACATGTGCGCGGCGACCGTGTCGGCGAGGCGCCCGGGATGGTCGATCCCGGCCAGCGAAGTGAGGATCTCCGGCGGCACCTTCTTCGACAACTTCACGTAGTTCTCGAACTGCGCCACGATGGAGCGGGTAAGCACCTCGATCTCGCGGTCGTCGCGAGGACCGTCGTCCTCCAGCACCTCGATGTCGGCGTTGAAATACTCGCCCTCGCGGATGTCCTTCAGCGCGACACGCTGGCCGCCCTCCACCAGCACCTTGACTGTGCCGTCGGGCAGCTTGAGCAGCTGCAGGATAGTGGCGAGCGTACCCACGTCGTACAGGTCCGCCGGCCCCGGTTCGTCCACGTCCGCCTTTTTCTGGGCGACCAGAACGATCTGCTTACCGCCCTGCATCGCGTGGTTGAGCGCCTGTACCGAGCGGTCCCGGCCGACGAACAGCGGGATGACCATGTGCGGATAGACGACGACATCCCGGAGCGGCAGCAGCGGCGCGCCGGACTCTGGTGTCGGTGGGGTCTGCGTAGCCTGGGTGCTGTCTTCTGACACGGTGGGGAAATCCTCGTCAAATCAATGAAAATGCGCAGGCAGGTATCAAACTGCCGGGCCTCAACCCGATATGGGGGCAGTCCGCGGCCTTATCAAGGAGACCGTCCGGCGCGCAGGGAGGTTCCGCTAGAACGCGGATCCGGCAGGACGACGTTCGTCGCGGCGGGACTCGTCGGATTCGTACATGATGTACGGCTTGTTTTCGCCGTTGACGACAGACTCATCCACCACCACCTTGGAGACATTCTCCGTGGAGGGCAATTCGTACATCGTGTCGAGCAGCACATTCTCGAGAATGGTGCGCAGGCCACGCGCGCCGGTCTTGCGCGCCATGGCTTTGCGGGCGAGTGCGCGCAGCGCGTCCTCGCGGAACTCGAGCTCGACACCTTCCATCTCGAACAGCCGACGGTACTGCTTGGTCAGCGCGTTCTTCGGCTCCACGAGAATGCGCACCAGCGCATCCTCGTCGAGTTCCTCGAGCGTCGCGACCACGGGCAGACGGCCCACGAACTCCGGGATGAGGCCGTACTTGATCAGGTCCTCAGGCTCGACGTCGTGGAACAGCTGGCCGGCGGACTTCCGGTCCTTCTCGCCCTTGACCTCGGCCACGAAGCCGATGCCGCTCTTCGCGGAGCGGTTGGAGATGATCTTCTCCAGCCCGGCGAAGGCGCCGCCGACGATAAACAGGATGTTGCGCGTATCGACCTGCAGGAACTCCTGCTGCGGGTGCTTGCGCCCGCCCTGCGGCGGCACCGAGGCAACCGTGCCCTCGATCAGCTTGAGGAGCGCCTGCTGCACGCCCTCGCCCGACACGTCGCGCGTGATGGAAGGGTTATCCGACTTGCGGGAAATCTTGTCGATCTCGTCGATGTAGACGATCCCGGTCTGCGCCCGCTCGACGTCGTAGTCGCACTTCTGCAGCAGCTTCTGGATGATGTTCTCGACGTCCTCGCCGACATAGCCGGCTTCAGTGAGGGTCGTGGCGTCGGCAATGGTGAACGGCACGTTGAGGAGCCGCGCCAGCGTCTCCGCCAGCAGCGTCTTGCCGCAGCCCGTCGGGCCGATGAGCAGGATGTTGCTCTTGGCCAGCTCGACCTCGTCGCCACGGCCCCGGTCGGCGCCGCGATTCTCGAGCCGCTTGTAGTGGTTGTACACCGCAACCGCCAGCACGCGCTTGGCGGCGGCCTGGCCGATGACGTACTGGTCGAGGACAGCGTTGATCTCGTGGGGGCGCGGCAGCTTGCTCTTGCCCGGTTCGCTCTTGTCCTCGAGTTCTTCGCGGATGATGTCGTTGCAGAGCTCGACGCACTCGTCGCAGATAAACACCGACGGGCCGGCGATCAGCTTCCGCACCTCGTGCTGGCTCTTGCCGCAGAAGGAGCAGTAAAGCAACTTGCCGTCTTCGTGCTTGCCGCGGGGATCGTCAGCCATGCAGAAACCTCGTGCAAATGGTCAGCTGCCGGCGGGCTGGGACCGGACCGGCAGGGCTTATATAGCATGCAGCCGAGGCCGGCTGCAAAGCGCGCTCCGTGCTCAGCTGCTTGACGGCTGAGCCTCGCCGCGACGGCTCAGCATCCGATCCACCAGGCCGTAGGCCACGGATTCGTCGCCGCCCATGAAGAAGTCGCGATCGGTGTCCTGGGCGACCTTTTCCTTCGGCTGCCCGGTATGCGCCGAAAGGATCTCGTTGAGCCGGTCGCGGATCTTGAGGACCTCGCGCGCGTGAATGTCAATGTCCGAAGCCTGGCCCTGGAAGCCGCCGAGGGGCTGGTGAATCATGATGCGCGAGTGCGGCAGGCAGAAGCGCTTGCCCTTGGCGCCGCCCGCCAGCAGGATCGCGCCCATGCTGGCGGCCTGGCCCACGCAGATGGTCGATACGTCCGGCTTGATGAACTGCATGGTGTCGTAGATCGACATGCCCGCGGTGACGACGCCGCCCGGCGAGTTGATGTACAGGTGGATGTCCTTGTCGGGGTTCTCGGACTCGAGATACAGCAGCTGCGCGACGATCAGGTTCGCCATGTGGTCCTCGATGGGACCCACGACGAAAATCACGCGCTCCTTGAGGAGGCGCGAATAGATGTCGTATGCCCGCTCACCCCGGGCGGTCTGCTCAACCACCATCGGGACAAGATTCAAAGCCTTGGTCGTCATGCTTTCACTCCGCTACCGCCCGTTCGCGGCGCTTCTTCCTACAAGTATCCGAACCCCGGAGAGGGCGCAAGCGCGGCCCGCCTCAGGCGCTCTCCGGGCTCATCAGTACGCTGAATTCCACCGACTTTTCCGTGACCTTGGCGCGCTCCAGCAGCCAGGCGACAACCTGCTCCTCCAGCACTGCGGTCTCCACCTGGGACATCAGGTCCGGATTATTGCGATAGATCTTGATGACCGCCTCGACGTCGCCATAGCTCTCGCCGATCGACTGGAGCTTCTGCTGTACGCTGGCCGCATCGACCCGAATCCCGTGATGGCGCACTATCTCGCCGATCAGCATGCCGAGCGCGACGCGGAACCTGGCCGGCGCCGCAAAGGGCTCGCGCGGCGGCAACTCGGCCTTGCCCGGCTCTGCTTTGGGGTTGATGCGACGCGCCATGTCCTCGCGCAGGCTCTGGACTTCCTGCTCCAGCAGGGCGGCGGGAATGTCGAAGGTGTTGGCGGCGACCAGCTTGTCGAGCAGCTGGCGCTTGACCAGTTCACTCACCCGCTGGCGCATCTCTTCCCGCATGTTGTCCTCGACTTCGGCGCGCAGGCGCTCCACCCCGCCTTCCTCGACGCCGAATGAGCGACAGAATTCCTCGTCAATCTCCGGGAGGCCGGATTCCTCGACGCGCCGCGCAGTCACCTTGAACTGGGCCGCCTTGCCGGCCACTTCCTCGGAGCCATAGTCCGCCGGGAACTGCAACGCGATGGTGCGTTCCTCGCCCGCCTTGATGCCCGCCAGGCCGGCTTCGAAGTCCTTGAGCATGCGGCCCTCGCCGAGCACCACGCCCACGTCGTTGCCGGCGCCACCGCGGAAACTCTCGCCGTCGATCGTGCCGTCAAAGTCGATGACCACGCGATCGCCTTCGCCGGCCGCCCGCTCGGCGGCGTGCCACTCGATGCGCTGGCCCCGCAGCTTGTCGATCATGATGTCGACGTCGGCGGCGGTGATCTCGGCGGTCGGCTGCTCGACCTCGATGCCCTCGTAGCCCTTGAGCTCGATGTCCGGGAACACTTCGAACACGGCTGTGAAGCTCAGGCCGTCGTCCTTGGACACGGTGTGGCTCTCGATGCGCGGATTGCCGACCGGACGGAGCTTGTTCTCCGTCACGGCCTCGACCCAGCTGCTGCGCACGAACTCGGACACCACGTCCTCGCGGACCTGTGCGCCGTACTGCTGGCGGAGCACCTTCAGCGGCGCCTTGCCCGGGCGAAAGCCCTTGATTTTCGCGCGGCGGCTCATTTCTTTCAGCCGCTTATCAATCTCGCTCTCGACGCGCTCGGCCGGAACCTCGACCTTCATGCGGCGCTCGAGCCCCTGGGTGGACTCCACGGAAACCATCACTGTGTCATTCCTCTTTGATGAACGATGCGCAGCGGACGTCCGCGGCGCGCCCGGCAAGGCCTGAGACGCGGGCGCCGGAAAACTGGTGCGAAAGGAGAGACTCGAACTCTCACGGGGGATCAACCCCACCGGGACCTAAACCCGGCGCGTCTACCAGTTCCGCCACTTTCGCGCTGGGTGCCGGGACCGCCGCACCCGGCTAACCCCGCGCCAGACAAGCCCGTAAGTATACCGCACCGGGTTGGGCGCATAAATTGTCTTGCAACGAAAATCGGGGTCAGAGCTGCATTTTCGGAGAAGAATGCAGCTCTGACCCCGATTTTTACCGGGAAATTGGTGGGCCGCGAAGGAATCGAACCTTCAACCTGCGGATTAAGAGTCCGTTGCTCTGCCAATTGAGCTAGCGGCCCGGTGCCTGTCCGGCCAGATCCGGTGCAGGCGCGAAATTTTGGCGGTGCGGGCGCCCTTTGTAAAGGATCGCGGCCGCGCGCCGGAAAATGGGGTGGACGATGGGACTCGAACCCACGACGACTGGAATCACAATCCAGGGCTCTACCAACTGAGCTACGCCCACCAAAGCAACGCGCGGCATTGTACCCCGTAATTCTAAAATTGGCGCGCCCGGCAGGACTCGAACCTGCAACCCTCGGCTTAGCTTACCCGCTACCGCTTTCGCGGCCCCGCCCCAAGGCGAGTTTGTGGTCTGGACTATCCCTTCGCCATCTCAGGCGCCGCACGTCTAGTCTCTACGGAGCCCTGCGGTAATCAGTCGCGAAGTGAACTCCCGACGACTGCTTGTTCCCCGGCGGTCTTACCCTCAGCGAAACGTTCGAGCCAAAATCACGTGGGCTTACGTAATAGCACTCGTCGGTATCAGGACAATATATACAGAACAGATCGATCTCATTCTTATCGACGCGATTCGTGTGCGTTCCGCTCCTGTCGGTCCAACAGGTCGAGAACTTCACGTCGATTTTGCCGTATCGATCGATTGCTCGGTATTTAACCTGTACCCGACGAAACCCTCCATCCCTGTAGGCCACCAAGTCGAACGGACAGTGCTCGGTGAGTGGCACAAAGATTGTGAATCCTTGCTCGAAAAGATCGATCTGAGCCTTCAGAACGCCCAGATCACCCTTCTCCTTGGTGCGATGCCCCGCCCTCATTAGCGAAGAATACACCGTCGGACGGGTAATCTGCAGGTTTCCACGGGATTGCCATCAGCATTACCTGTTAAGGTTTCCCCGTTACGGTGCGGTGCACTGCAGCGGTTCTGTTTCCCACTGCAGGCTCCTCTCTCAAAGGCCGATGCTCTGTCCGGTTGAGCTACGGGCGCGTTAGTAAATCTATTGGTAACTCCCCTTTCGGGGGCTGGTGGTCGGGGCAGAGGGATTCGAACCCCCGACCTTCTGCTCCCAAAGCAGACGCGCTACCAGCCTGCGCTATGCCCCGGCAAGGGACGCGAATGATACGCGCGGGCCGCGGGGGCGTCAACGCGAAAAAGCCCGCTTTTTCTTGTTCGCTCCGATGCTTGCGTGAGACAATCTCGACCCCTTCGAAGCCGGGCCAGGTGCGCGTGACAGCTCAGATCATCGACGGGCGCAAGGTCGCTGCGGACGTCCAGCGGGAGCTCAGGGCGCGGGTCGAGAACCGGCTCGCGGCCGGCCGTCGTCGCCCGGGCCTGGCCGT
>Ga0209498_1001998_pt1 | contig 12436 bp, 13 predicted proteins | sample WalLakDeSediment_FD_184131 | JGI IMG/M metagenome (GOLD analysis project Ga0209498, IMG submission 184131) | Lake sediment microbial communities from Walker lake, Nevada to study Microbial Dark Matter (Phase II) - Walker Lake 11/02/13 Deep... | ecosystem: Environmental > Aquatic > Freshwater >...
CAACTTTTCTGAAAAAGTTGAACTTCTAGCGTAACAGCATACTAATCCCATTGGAGCAGGTCGTCATCGTCATCGTCGCCGGCTTCTTCCTCTTCCAGCAACATCTCAAACGGCGCCACCACCCACAGCAGCAGCAGTTCACCCTCGGAAACCTCGGCGCGGCGCACGGCGACGACGTCCACCTGGCGGCGCATGCGCAGTTCGTCGGGAAAATCCAGGCGCACCGGGCGCCCTTCGGCCCAGGCGCGCTGGCAGCGCGCCACAATGTCGGCGCCCGTGGCGGTGCGCAGCCGGCAGAGCGACGTTTCGCCGTTCAGCGTGGGCCCTTCGTAGAGGGATTGCAGCCAGCTTTGGGGAGTCGGCTGAAATTCAGGGGTCGGTCCTTCGATAATTTCGATTAATTCCGGTTCTATCACAATGCTGCCTCGGTAGGCGCGCCGGCGCGCGCGGCTTGATAAATCAGGCTTATACTACTGCGCCCGCGCCCAAATGGCAATGGTTCTAACACAATTTCTACAAAGAGGTATGGTTCAGGCGCGTAAATGGGATGCTTCACTTCGCAGACAGCCCGCCCTGAGTGCGCCGAAGGGTTCAGCATGACAAGCCAAACGCTTCCACCGTAGCGCCGGCGGCGGGGCGGCAGGCGTAGAGCGTGGGCGCCTGGCCCGTCGCGGCCCGGTAGCAGGGGTCAACCGCGGCGCTAAAGGCCTCAACCGCGGCGGCGTCCACCAGGGCCACGGCGCAGCCGCCAAAGCCGGCGCCGGTCATGCGCGCGCCGTAGCAGGCCGGCTGCCGCCGGGCGCAGGCGACGATGGCGTTGAGCGCGGCGCTGGAAACGTCGAAATCGTCGCGCAGGCTGGCGTGGCTGGCGTCCATCAGCGCGCCCAGGGCGGCCGCGTCGCCGCGGCGCATGGCGGCGACCGCTTCCAGCGTGCGCGCGTTTTCGGTGATGACGTGGCGCGCGCGCCGGCGCGACAGCTCGTCCAGCCCGGCCGCGCGGGCGTCAAACTGCGCCAGGTCGACGTCGCGCAGGGCCGGTACGCCGAAAAAGGCGGCGGCGGCGGCGCACTGGGCGCGGCGCTCGTTGTAGGCCGAGTCGACCAGGCCGCGGCGGGTGTTGGTGTCGAGAATGACGACGGCCGTAGCCGGGGGCAGCAGCGCCGGCTGCGTCGCCAGCGTGCGGCAGTCAATCAGCAGCGCCGCGCCCGCCTGCCCGGAAGCGGAAATCATCTGGTCCATGATGCCGGACTGGATACCGACCCAGCCATTGTCGGCCCTGCGGCAAATTTGGGCCATGCGCGCCGGCGCCCATTCCCAGCCGGAGGCGGCCTGGAAGGCGCGCGCCACGGCCATCTCCAGCGCGGCCGAGGAGGAGAGGCCGGCGCCAATGGGCACGTCGCTGATGAGCATGCCCTCCCAGCCGCTGAGGGCATAGCCGGCCTCCTGCAAGGCCCAGGCCATGCCGCGCAGATATTCGGACCAGTCGTCGGCATGGTCGAATTGGTCGAGGGAGAAAACGGCCGTTTCCTCCAAATTCAGCGAGTGGACCCACACCGTCTGGTCGGCGCGCGGCCGCAGCGCAATCCACGTGGCGCGGTCGATGGCCAGCGGCAGCACGAAGCCGTCGTTGTAGTCGGTGTGCTCGCCGATCAGGTTGACGCGCCCCGGCGCGCGCGCCACGTAGGCAGGGTCGGCGTTGAAATGGTTACGGAAAGCGGCGACGGCCGTCTCTTGTGGTGATGTCATATTTAATTTTCCTGTTTGTAATGCGTCTCTGATTGTTCGCGCAGGCGCGCCGCGGCCTGTTCGGCCGTCAGGTCGCGCTGCGCCTCGCCCAGCATCTCGAAGCCGACCATGAATTTTTTGACCGTCGCCGAGCGCAGCAGGGGCGGGTAAAAGTGGGCGTGAAGCTGCCAATGATCCGATTGTGGATTGCGGATTGGCGCCGAGGACGGCGAGGATTGCGGATTTGCAACCGGATAAGGCGCGCCGTGCCAACCCATCGAATACGGGAAAGATGTTTCGAAAAGGTTGTCGTAGCGCGTGAGCAGCCGCTTAAGAATGTCGGCCAGGGCGTCGCGCTCGGCGTCGTCCAGGTCGGGCAGGCGCAGCACGCGGCGGCGCGGCAGCAGCAGCAGCTCAAAGGGCCAGACGGCCCAGTAGGGCGCGAGGGCGACCCAGTGGTCGTTCTGCACGACCAGGCGCTCCGCCCGGTCCAGCTCCAGCGCCAGGTAGTCCAGCAGCAGCACACGGCCGTTCTCCTCCCAATAGGCCCGCTGCCGCTCATCCTCCTTAAACGGCTCGTTGGGCAGCGCGTCGAGCGCCCAAATCTGGCCGTGCGGGTGGGGGTTGGAGCAGCCCATGATGGCGCCCTTGTTTTCGAAAACCTGCACCCAGCGGTAGGTCCGGCCCAGTTCGGCCGTTTGCGCGCCCCACAAATCCACCACGCGCCGGATGTCGGCCAAATCCATTTCGGGCAGCGTCAGGTCGTGGCGCGGCGAGAAGCAGATGACGCGGCAGGCGCCGCGCACGCTCTCCAGGCGCAGCAGCGGGTGCTGTTGATCGACCGGGGGCGCGTCGCGCAGCAGCGCGGCGAAGTCGTTGTCGAAGACAAAGGTGTGGGTGTAGTGGGGGTTGCGCGCGCTGCCGGCGCGGGCGTTGCCGGGGCAGAGGTAGCAGGTGGGGTCGTGAGCCGGCCGCGTTTCGGGCGGCGCTTTTTCGACCTGGCCCTGCCACGGCCGCTGCATGCGGTGCGGCGAGACGAGCACGTATTCCCCCGTGAGCAGGTTTAAGCGGCGATGGGGATGTTCTGAAGGATTAAACTGCATTTTTATCATTCCTCTACCTGCTTAAATCAGGTATAATTGCGCCATGTTACGTGAAAACGCGCTTAACGAACCGGCCTGGGAAGTCGCTACCCTGTTTCCACCACAGAGTCAGTGGACCATTGACGACTACCTCGATCTGGACGCACGCACCAACCATCTGATCGAGTTCTCAAATGGCAATATTGAGGTTCTGCCTATGCCATCCTTACAACATCAACGTATTACGCGCGCCTTATTCCATTTCTTATTTCTCTTTGTGCAGGCGCATCGGCTTGGTGAAGTATTCTTCTCGCCCACCAAAGTCCTTTTGTGGCCAGGCAAGGTGCGTGAACCGGACGTTTTCTTTGTCGCCAATGCGCACGTGGCGCACAGCACCGATCAATGGTTTGAAAAAATCGACCTGGTGATGGAAGTCGTAAGCCCAGACGACCCCGGCCGCGATCTCGAAACCAAGCGCCGTGAATACGCGCAAGCCCGTATCCCTGAATACTGGATCATCGATCCGCGCACCAACGAAATTTTAGTGCTGACGCTGGGCGACAAGTGGTACAACATCCACGGCGTCTTTGGGACCGGTGAAGTCGCTGCTTCTGTTTTGCTAGATGGCTTTACGGTTCCCGTCGACGACGTTTTGCCTCCCGCGTCCTGAACTCCCGCCTTTGTCCGCTCCCTACTGCCCAACTTTTTCATAATCCCTCGAGCGCCTGCGCCAGATCGGCGATGATGTCTTCAGCCTCCTCCAGCCCCACCGACAGGCGCACCAGGCCCGGCCGCACGCCGCTGGCGGCGATTTCGGCGTCGCTCTGATGGACCGAAATCGTGCTGGCGGGATGGGTGATGAGCGAATGCACGCCGCCCAGGCTGACCGCCAGGCTGATCAGCCTGACGCGCTGCAGCAGGTTGTAGCCGGCCTGCCGCCCGCCGCGCAGGTCAAAGCAAACCATGCTGCTGTAGCCGCCGGGCATCTGCCGCCGGGCCAGGTCATGCTGGGGATGGTCGGGCAGGCCGGGGTAATGGACGCGCGCCACGGCGGGATGGCGCGCCAGGAACTCGGCCACGGCCTGGCCGTTGGCGTTGTGGCGCGCCATGCGCACCCCAAAGGTTTTGAGGCCGCGCTCCAGCAGCCAGGCCTCCATCGGGTGCAGCACGCCGCCCAGCAGCACGTGCGTGCGCCAGAGGGCGCTGATGGTCGCCTGGCGGCCCACCACCGCGCCGGCGACGACGTCGGAGTGGCCGGCCAGGTATTTGGTGGCGCTGTGGATGACGAGATCGACGCCGAGGGTCAACGGCCGTTGGTTATACGGCGTGGCGAAGGTGTTGTCGGTCACGGTCAAAATTCCGTGCGCGCGCCCCAATTCCGCCGCCGCGGCCAGGTCGGTCAGGCTGAGCGTCGGGTTGGCGGGCGTCTCGGTGTAGATCAGGCGCGTGGTGGGGCGCAGGGCGGCGGCAAAGGCGGCCGGGTCGGTCTGGTCGACGAAGGTCACGTCGATGCCCAGGCGCGGCAGCAGGCGCGCCATCAACTGCTGGGTGGTGGGGTAGAGCGTCCGCTGCGCCACGAGGTGGTCGCCCTGCCGCAGCGCGTGAAGCAGAACGAGACTGACCGCGGCCATGCCGGAGGCGACGGCCAGCGCGGCCTCGCCCTGCTCCAGGGTCGCCAGGGTGGCTTCGACCTGCCTGGTGTTGGGGGTGGCGTAACGGCCGTAAAACTCCGGGTGCGCTTCGGCCGTCATCGCCGCGGCAATGGCCTCCGGGCTGTCAAAGCGGAAGGTCGCGCTCTGGTAGATGGGGGAAGAAACGGCCGATGTCGGGTTGTGCGCGTCGCCGCCGTGAACGGCCGTGGTCTGCACCCCCCACGGCGCCCGCGGTTGGCTGTCTGCGGTCATGAAGAGACTCCTGTTGCGATTTTGACGAGCTGCGTAAGTTGCTCACGCCTGCCCCAAATAATCATGCGCAGCGTTACGGCGCAGGATGGGTCTAACCAATGTAGCGCAGCCGGGTTTGCGGGCGGCTCAGGTATTCCACCCCGTCGGCCGTTACCAGCACGTCCTCCTCCAGGCTCATCATGCCGCGTCCCGGCGCCAGCACGTGCAGCTCCAGCGTGAAGATGTTGCCCACCTCCACCGGCAGCTCGCAGATGCCCTCGTAGCGCTCCCACTGCGGCCCCAGCACCGTCGCCCCGTCGTGGGCCACGCGCCCCAGCAGGTGGCCAAAGGCGTGCATATACTCCGGGTAGCCGTGGTCGACGATGTAGGCGCGCGCGACGGCGTCCACCTGCCAGCCGGGTACGCCCGGCTTCAGCGCCGCCTCGCCGGCCTTGATGGCGCCGTAAACGACGTCGAAGGCGCGCTGCACGTCGGGCGGCGCGGCCGTTTCCCCCTCCGCCAGCACGTACCACATGCGCTGGATGTCGGAGCAGTAGTCGTTTTGCCTGACGCCCAGGTCCATGTGAAGGGTGTGGCCCCGTTGCAGCACGACGTCCCCCGGCGCGGCGTGGCCCACGGCCGATTCCGGGCCGCAGGTCACGATCGGGTTAAAGGGCTTGGGCCAGGCGTAGCCCAGCCCCAGGGCGTCGACGCGCGCGTGGACGAAGTCGGCGATCTGGCGCTGCGTCATGCCCGGCCGCACAAAGGCCTCCACCGCGTCAAAAATCTCCTCCGTGGTGGCCACCGCCTGGCGCACCCGCGCCGCCTCGGCCGGGCTTTTGCGACCGCGCAGGGCGGCGATGATCTTTTCGGCCGTCACCAGCCGTTCGTGGTAGGGCGTACCCCACAGATGGCGCTTGAGCGTGCGGTACATGCCCACGCTCAAGCCGTCGGCCGCCACGTCATTCTCGGAAACGTTGATGGCGATGCGCTGCGGGTCGTAGGCCGCCAGCGCCGCGCGCAGCGGCTCACCGATGCCCTGGTGGTAATCCACCACCTGGGCGTAGGCGCCGAGTGTGCGCACGTTTTCGGCGTCGTAGTAGCCGACGATGGCGGTGTGACGGCCGTTGCGGTCCAGCATAAAGGCCGAGTGCCAGGTCACGTCGCCGCCGAAGATCAGCTCCAGGGCCGGATCGGGCTGCAAGGTCGTCTCGCGCACAAAGGTGAGCCACAGGTCCACGTCGAACTCATCCAGTATGGCCGTGGCCTGCGCAATTTTTTCGTGAATTAGCTCTCTGTTATCCATGTCAGGTTTTCTCCACAATCGCTTCATATACCGCCTGTAACTCTTCATCCGAATAATAATGAATGACGACGCGCCCCCCTTTGTCGGCGGCGTGAATGTTGACGCGCGTGCCCAACGTCTGCTCAAACTGGCTTTGCAGCGCCGCCAGTTCGGGCGAGAGGCTCTTTTTAGGCTGCGGCCGGGGCTTTTCCTCCACCAGCAGGTTATCCACCAGCGTCGCCGTCTGGCGCCGGCTGAGGGAGAGCCTGACGACCTGGCGCGATGCGTTGATCTGCATCTCCGGCGTGGGCAGGCGCAAAATTTCGCGCGCGTGCGCTCCGCTGAGGTGGCCGTCCAGCACGGCCTGCTTCACCTGCGCGGGCAAAGTGAGGATGCGCACCAGGTTGGCGACGGTGGAGCGCGCCTTGCCCACGCGCTGGGCGACCTCCTCCTGCGTCAGGCCGAATTCGTCCATCAACTGCTGGTAGGCGTGCGCCTCTTCCAGGGCGTTCAGGTCGGCGCGCTGCACGTTCTCGATCAGCGCCAGCTCCAGCATCTCCTGGGGCGTGCTCTCCTTGACGATGACGGGCACGTCCTCCCGCCCGGCCAGGCGCGCCGCGCGCCAGCGCCGCTCGCCGGCAATCAGCGTGTAGCCGTCCGGCCCACCGGTAACGATGAGCGGCTGGATGAGGCCGTGGGTCTTGATGGAAGCCGCCAGCTCGGTCAATTTTTCCGTATCCATCACGGTGCGGGGCTGGTGGGGGTTGGGGGTAATGGCGTCGATGGGGACGGTGCGCACGCCGCTTTCCCGGCCGGAGGGGAGACCTTCGCCGGGGATGAGCGCGCCGAGGCCGCGCCCCAGGCCGCTTTTTTTACTCATTGGACACCTTCCTTGGCCGCGTCTCCGCCACCCCGTCGCCGCGCAGCAGTTCGGCCGTTAACAGTTGATAGGCAATGGCGCCCGGCGAGGTGGGGGCATAGACGTGAATGGGCTGCCCGTAGCTGGGCGCTTCGCTCAGGCGCACGTTGCGCGGGATGATGGTGCGGAAGACTTTTTCACGGAAATGAACGCGCACTTCTTCCACAACCTGGCGGCTGAGGTTGGTACGGCCGTCGTACATCGTCATCAGCACCCCGCGAATCGTCAGCCGGGGATTGAGATATTTCTGCACCAGCTCGACGGTTTGCGTCAATTGCGTGAGCCCCTCCAGCGCCAGGTATTCGCACTGCACAGGGATGAGCAGACCGTCGCGCGCGGCGGTGAGGGCGTTGACGGTGAGGAGCCCCAGGCTGGGCGGGCAGTCGATGAGGATGTAGTCGTAACGGCCGTTGAGCGCCTCCAGCCCCTTCTGCAAGCGATACTCGCGCCCGATGGCGTTCACCAGCTCCACCTCCGCGCCGGCCAGGTTGGGCGTGGCGGGCAGCAGGTCCAGGCCGAACTCCGGCTGGCGCCGCACCAGCGATGCCGGATCCGCCTCCTCCAGCAGCAGGTCGTAGATGGAGCGGCGCAGCTCATATTTGTTGACCCCCAGCCCGGAGGTGGCGTTGGCCTGCGGGTCGGCGTCGACCAGCAGGGTGCGCAGGCCGCGCTGGGCCAGGAAGCCGCTCAGATTGATGACGCTGGTGGTTTTGCCGACTCCACCTTTTTGGTTGGCGATTGCGTAGATTTTGGTCATAGGGTTAGGGGGTGCATGAGTATATGAGTGTATGAGTGCATGAGTGGGTTAGGGGGTGAGGGCGCGGTGAATGGCGCGCATTTTGGCGTCCAGGCCGGCGACGGTGACGGAATGGGCGGCGACGTGGTTGGCGAAGCGCGCCGCTTCCCAGGGGTCGCCGTCCGTCTGCTGCAGGCGCGCCAGGAAGGCCGCCGCAAAAATATCGCCCGCGCCGGTGGGCTCGACCTGCGCCACGCGCGGCGCGGGAAAGTGGCGCTCTGCGCCGCCGCTGTAGACGACGCAGCCGTCGGCGTTGAGCGTGAGCGCCAGCAGGGGCGCCCAGCGCCGGTAGTCGTCGAGCATGGCGTCGTCGAGCAGATCTTCGCGGCTGAGGATAACGGCCGTGGCGTGCGGCAGCGTCGCGGCGGCGGCCTCCCACGGGCGGGCATAGACGCGGCCGTCGGCGTTCCAGCGCCGCATCCAGCCCTGGGGCGTCAGCCCCACCAGGCTGCCCGCAAAGGACCGCGCCAGCGCCGGGTCAAGCTCGTTGGCAATCGGCCCCAGGTGGACGATGCGCGGCGCGCGCCAGGCGGGCGGCACGTGGTCGACGGTCAAGGGACCGGCCACGGCGTGCAGATGCTGCACGCGCCCCTCCGGCGTATAGACGTTCTCAAAGGTCGTCGTCGCCGCCGCCGGGATTGTATGCACCTGCACGCCCGGCAGGTCCGCCGCCCATCCATCATCGCGCGGATCGGCGCTGGTGAGCACGGCCGTGCGGCAGCCCAGCAGCTGCGCCAGGCGGCCGGCGTAAGCGACTGTACCGCCGATCACGCGGCCCTGCGGCGTCAAATCGTAGCAAACGTGGCCAATCAGCAAGTAATCAATGGGCGTGAGCATATTCATCCCGCGAATTCTACCTGATTGGGCGGAGAGGGGACAAATGCATATTGCGCGCTTGCGGATTCAAGGCTAAGATTCGCAGGCCATGCTGAACAATTTTTTGCAGAAGTTACGCGCCGGCAAACCATTTGACCGCAAGACAGGCGGGCAACGGCCGCTGCTTACGCTGCCGCAGATCGTCGTCCTGCTGACCGTGGTAGCCGCGCTGGTGATTGGGCTGGACCTGAACCGGCGCGCTCAGGCCGGCCGCGCGGTCGGCGTCGGCGCCGAAGCGCTCAGCGCCGAGATTGCGCGCGAGGCCACGCGCCAGGTCGCGCTGGAAGCGACGCGCGCCTACGTCAACAGCGATGATTTTGTAGCCGACTTTGCGCGCCACGAAGGCGGGCAGCTACAGCCGGGCGAGCGGCGCATCGTGCCGCTCTTCGTCGACGCCACGCTGCAGCCCACACCGATCCCCACACCGACCCCGGACCCTGCCAACGCCGCGCGCCCCTGGCAAGCCTGGTGGCGCTTAGTCAGCGACAGTCCCTTGCCCACGCCATAAGGAAGCACCATTTATGAGTCGTCGGATTCTCTCAATCTTGTTTTTGTTGGTCGGCGTCAGCCTGCTGGTCGTAGCCGGCTACCTGTTCGTCACGCAGCAGGACCAGCCGCGCGTGGCCGAGGTCGCTACGGCCGTCGCCGCTGAGGACCTTGCGCGCGCCCTGGGACTGGCCACTCCGGAAGAGCCGCTGATCGAGGTCGTCGTCTCGCTGCAAACCGTGCCGCGCGGCTACCAGATGACGGCCGATGAGCTGGCCATCGATTTGCGCCTGGCCAGCGAAGTCGGCCGTAACGTCATCACCAACAAGGCCGACGCGGTAGGGCTGTTTGCGCGCAGCGACATCTACCAGGGCCAGACGCTGACCCACGACGCCCTGGTCGCCGATCCGCGCACGATCGGCCTGGAAGATTTCGGGCCGTCGTCGCTGATTCCGCCGGGGTCGGTGGCCGCCGCGGTGCCCATGGACCGGCTCTCCGGGGTAGCCTACGGCCTGCAGCCCGGCGATTACGTTGACGTGCTGGTGACTTTTCTCTTCTACCAGATTGACCAGCAGTTCCAGACCTACCTGCCCAATGCGGCCGTTTTCTTTCTGGAAGACGTGATTGAAGCCGCGGAAGGGGACGCGGTCGTGGAGCGGACGATTAAGGATATTGCGATTATTTTCCCTTACGGCCGTTTTGAAGAGCTGGCCACCGGCGACATTGCCCACATTGCCCCGTCGGAAGCGCAGCGTCCGGTACCGGTCGCCATGATTCTGCAAAACGCGCGCGTCATCCAGGTCGGCGCCTGGACGCCGCCCGGCCCCGTCCTGCCCCCCACGCCCACGCCCACGCCGGCAGCGGAAGCGTCCACGGACGACCGCGCGGCGGCCGTGCCCACGCTCGCGCCCACGCCGACGCCGACGCCGGACGTACTGCTGCTGGCGCTCTCGCCGCAGCAGCAGCTTTTCCTCAAATACGCCGTCGAATCCAACGCCAACATCGATTTTGCGCTGCGCGGCCACAACGACAACCAGATTGTCGCCATCGACAACGTCGACCTGCCCTTCCTGCTGGAGCAGTTCGGCTTCACCATTCCGCCTAACTTCAACTTTTCCGTGGACAGCAACATCTTGCAGAACGTTCCCGTCACGCCCACCGCCACGCCGTCCATTAGCGCCCCCGAAGGCGGGTAGCGGGCATACAGGCAACGCGAGGCAGCAACTATGCGTTTGAGAACAATCTTACTCCTCCTTTTGGTGCTAATCGCCGGCGCGGCGGCCGTCTTCTTGTTTGTCGCCAACCGTTCCGGCACGGATCTGCTGGCTAATCTGCGGCCGGCGCCGGCGGCGCAGGCGACCCCTGCGCCGGTCGACGCCGGCGCGACCGCCACGCCATCCCCCACGGCCACGCCATCTACGCGCCTGCTGCCCGTGGTGGTAGCCCGGGCGCGCCTGCCCGTCGGCGCCCGCCTGACGGCCGACATGCTGACGGTGGCGCAGCGGCCGGAGACCAACATCGCCCTGCAGGGCGGCTACACCTTCGCCGAGGTTGCGGCCGTGGTGGGCCGCATCGTTAAGGTGGAGATTCCCCAGGGCGAGGCGGTTTTGCAGCCCATGCTGGCGGTATCGTCCACCGACCTGGCCGCGCTGGGCTCCGACCTGGCGCTGTACGTGGACGCCGGCAAGGTGGCCGTGGCCTTCCCCATCAGTCGCTTCAGCGGCGCGGCCTACGCCATGCGCCCCGGCGACCTGGTGGACGTGATGATGACGCTGCGCACGGTGGAGATTGATCCCGAGTTTCGCACGGCGCTGCCCAACGAAACCCAGCGCGTGATCGAGTCGGCGCTGCTGGCCGGGCAGGCCTTTCTCTTCCCGCCCACGACCCAGGGGCGGCTGGAGTTTATCCCGGAAATCAACCAGGTGGCTGAAATTGTGCCCAGCCAGAGCGCGCTGGCCGGGCAGGACTTCCAGCCGGGACGGCCGATTCCCAGGCGGGTGACGCAGCTTGCCATCCAGCGCGCGACGGTGCTGTGGGTGGGGACGTGGCCCGGCCGGGATGAAAGCGCCGCGCCGCCGGCCGCAGACGAGCGCGCCGCGCCTGCGCCCGCGCGGCTGGAGCAGGAGCCAGACCTGGTGATTTTGAGCCTGCCGGCGCAGGAGGCGCTGGCGCTGAAGTGGGCGCTGGAGCGCGGCGTGCAAATCGACCTGGCGCTGCGCGCGCAGGGGGACGAAACCGTCTTCGAGACCGTCAGCATTAGCCTGCCCCAGATCGTGGAGCAGGGTGACCTGCGCGTGCCGGAACCGTCCGACTTTGACCTGCACCCGCGCGCCGACCAGGTCCCGCCGCCCAGCGTGCCGGCCCAGCCGCCGCGCTAACCGTCCGGAGAACGCCGCGTGACCCACGACCTGCCGGCCGACTACGATCCCGCACGCTATGAACGGCCGTCTGTTACCGTAGACATCATCATCTTCGCGCTCGTCGCCGAGGATTTGCGCGTGCTGCTCATCAAGCGCAAGCAGCCCCCCTTCGCCGGCATGTGGGCCATCCCCGGCGGCTTCGTGCGCATGGACGAAGCGCTGGAAACGGCCGCCGCGCGCGAGCTGGCCGAAGAGACGGGCGTCACCGGCGTCTATATCGAGCAGCTTTACACCTTCGGCGACCCGCGGCGCGACCCGCGCACGCGCGTCATCACCGTCGCCTACCTGGCGCTGGTCCCCTACGACGCCATCCACCACCGCCCCGGCGACGACGCGGCCGCAACGGCCTGGTTCTCCATGTTTAGCCTGCCCGAACTGGCCTTTGACCACGCCCAAATTTTAGATTACGCGCTACAGCGGCTGCGCTACAAGCTGGAATACACCTCGGTGGGCTTTGAGCTGCTGCCGGACGTGTTTACCCTTTCCGAGCTGCAGCAGGCCTACGAAATTATTCTGGGGGAGAAACTCGACAAGCGCAACTTCCGCCGCAAAATCCTCTCCTCCGGCATCTTAGAGGCCACGGAGAAAAAGAAAATATCCGGCGAAGGCCGGCCCGCGATGCTATACCAGTACAAAAAAGACGCCGTGGCCGAAGTGAAGACCAGGCGCCTGTTTCCTTAAATTGGCTGGAACGCGTTAGCCACGACGACAACGCTCAGAAAAAAGCAACCACGGATTAGAGGGAACACGGATAGGAAAAATCAAAAAGCATCCGTGTTTTTTCCTATCCGTGGTTGGGAAAATCGTTAACTTAATGGCATTGACTCGCCACTCGCCACTCGCCCCCTTAAGTCACCCACACGTCATTCGCCAGCTCAATCCCCAGCACAACCTCTTCCCGTCCCAGGCGCAGGCGCACGGGGCCGTTGAAAGGCGCACGCCCCACGATTTCAAAGGCCACGCC
>Ga0209498_1001999_pt1 | contig 12434 bp, 7 predicted proteins | sample WalLakDeSediment_FD_184131 | JGI IMG/M metagenome (GOLD analysis project Ga0209498, IMG submission 184131) | Lake sediment microbial communities from Walker lake, Nevada to study Microbial Dark Matter (Phase II) - Walker Lake 11/02/13 Deep... | ecosystem: Environmental > Aquatic > Freshwater >...
CCGAGCCAGAGATTCGTATGTCGAGTAACCGTACCTCTTTCGCCTGATCCACAAATACAACCGAAGCCCGCAACACGTTCTACCCTCACCAGCATCACTGCGCTTCTCCGTTCAGAACGGCTGGAGTTATCATCAGAGTATCGGATACACTTCTACTGAGTATCCGATTCGTCGTGTTTTTTCGACAGTTCATACAGAACATGCAATCTGCGCTGCACACGACCAAACACAGTACCCTCCTCATACGATCCGTCTCTCAATCGTTCGCCGGCAACTACGCCAGAAAGAATTTCGATGCCTTGCTGCACGTTCGAAATCGCCCAAATGTGGAATCGCCCCTCCCGAACAGCATCGACAACGGGCGTACGAAGCATCAGATCCGACACGTTTTGTACAGGAACGATGACGCCCTGCTGTCCTGTCAGACCACGCCGTCGACAAACTTCGAAGAAGCCCTCGATTTTCTCGTTCACACCTCCGATAGGCTGAATATCCCCCTTCTGATTGACGGACCCTGTAACGGCGATCGCTTGCGAAAGCGGAATATCCGATAGCGCCGAGAGCAACGCATACATTTCCGTTGACGACGCGGAATCCCCGTCCACACCACCATACGATTGTTCGAAGGATACGGCCGCCGTCAACGACAGAGGATGCGTCTGCGCGAATTGTTCCCGCAGATATCCCGAAAGAATCAGTACTCCTTTGTCATGGGTTCGCCCGCTCATGCGTGCTTCGCGTTCGATATTGATAATACCCGCCTTTCCAGCACTCACCGTCGCCGTGATGCGTGTTGGTTTACCAAATGAGAATCGCTCACCACCATACACTGCTAGGCCGTTGATCTGGCCGATGCGATCACCTTCTACATCGATCAGCAACAGCTCGTCGTCTATCATCTCCTGAAGTTTCTCTTCATAGAGAGAATGCCTGTTGTATGCTTCGCTGATAGCCTTGTCCACATGATCCGATGTGACATACTTGCTGTCGTTCTGCCTGCACCAGTAATCCGCTTCACGAACGATATCCGCTATCTCGCTGAACTGCGTCGTGACCTTCTTTTTACTGCTCACCAATCTCGCGCCATACTCCACAATACCGGCGATGGCCTGTTTATTGAAATGCTTCAGTCCCTCATCGCTGATCAGTTTGCGCACAAGCGCCGCATATTGCCGCACGGCAAGGTCGGTGTTAGGCATTTCATAATCGAAATCGGCCTTTATCTTGAAGATTTTCTTGAAATCTCGTTCGTACGCGTTGAGAAGTGCGTAAACATCGTTGTTTCCAATCAGAATCACCTTGACATCGACATCTATCGCCTCGGGTTTCATTGCGGTGATCGATTGCTGCATGATCATCTCGATATTCTGTATCTCGTGCTTCCGATACAAGAGGACGCGCTGCAAGGTCTTCCATACACCCGGTTCGGTCAACGCATCAACGGCATTGAGTACAAGAAAGCCGCCATCGGCTTGAAGCAATGAGCCTGATTTTATCATCGAGAAATCCGAATACCAGAATCCGTTGCTGTCCTGCTTTCGCTCTACCGTTCCGAAGATGTTGCGAAATGTCGGTGCAGTTTCGATGATGACTGGACAGGTCTTGGTGTACGTGTTTTCCAGGACGAGATTCACTTCGTATTGAGTCGGTATGTCCGACTCATCCGGCGATTTGAATTGTTCTATGTTGTCGAGAATGTTCTCTACAACATTGAGTATGTAGGTTTGGACTTTCGAATCCTGATATTCGGAAAGCATGTCGGCGAAAATGGCGTGCAGATAGAACGCACCGGTCTGCCGTTCATGCTCTTCGATAATCCCTTGGTATTCGCGACTCAGTTTCATCCCGCGACGGAACACCTCCTGTAGTTCACCCTTGTATTCACGATACTTTTTACCCAATTCTTCAGCTCGTTCTTTCGAGATTTTGTCCTGCATAATTGCAGCCGGGAGATCGGAAACGAGCACGGCGCGGTCATCGAGTTTGACCAGAATCTCCGGATGCAGCGCTTGTCCTTCCTGCACTTTTCCGAGCACGAAACCGTCAGGCTCGATGCGCTTCTCGAACTCAGCAAACAACTCCGCTTCCTTTTTGCCGTATTCATCGATATAACTCTGACGCTTCTTGATAAAATCGGCTTCTTCATAAATACGCGGAATACGATCACGCACCATGCGCACGGCTTCCAGCATGTCTTTCTTGAAACGTGCTCCGCCACCGCACTCGAATGCCAAGAGCGTCGGTTGATCTTCATTGTCGAAATTATTGACGTAGCAATAATCTCTTATCTTGTTTTTCCGAAGTTGAATGTGCTCAAGAATAGTTTTGATCGTCGTGGCCTTCCCTGTACCGGAGAGTCCACAGACGAAAATGTTATAACCGGGGCCATACAGTTCCACTCCCAACTTCAGAGCTTTCAACGCTCTTTCCTGGCCGATGATGCCTTCTATCGGTTCGACATCTTCTGTTGTAGCTGCCGGTATGCTTTCTTGGGGACAGTACCAGCGCAAATCGTCGATCGGGACTTCGTCGTGTTCTTGTGCGGGCTGAAATTGCGGGGATTCAATCATGTGTTTCTCCTCTTTTGCAAGACTATAAGCAAACTAGAGAGATATGTCGGTAAATACAACGGGAACAGGGATGTTTATCCGCAAAGGAAATATTGTGCGAGCATGGACGAGGACGAGCGAGCATGCGCGAGATGCAAAGTACCCGCTGTTGCTACCAACAGCCAACAACTCAGTGGCACTTGCTGTCAGCGCGAATGGAGCCTAGTGCCCTCGGTTCGCCATCAACCGAAGACTGTTTCCGAGTACGGCTATACCAGTGTCCGATTTCTCCGGCCGCGCTGATATGCATCTCTTCCTTGCCGTGTTCGTCACCTGCTCGTTCAACATCCGGCAGTACTTGTCGCTCACCTTTCAATCACCTGGGTTTCGACTGCCGGACGACCGATGATACGGCGAAACCAAGCTGCGATCTGCTTGGAGGACATGTCCATATACGCATAGAGTGTTGGCACGATCACCAAGGTGAGGAATGTGGACACGGAAAGTCCGGAAATAATCGCGATTCCGAGCGGACGCCAGAAATCACTTGAAGCGGCTCCGATAACAATCGTGAACTTTCGCCAATCGATGTCCACGCCCGTGGCAAGTGGCAGCACACCGAGAATGGTGGAGATCGCCGTTAGTACTACGGGACGAAGACGTGTTCGACCAGCCTCGAGCAATGCCTGTTCGAGAGGCAATCCTTCGTCCATTTTTCGTTTGGCGAAATCCAACAGCACGATGGCGTTTTTCACGACAATGCCTGCCAACGCGATAACCCCAACTCCGGTCATGATGATTCCGAATGGAGTACCTGTGACAAGCAGCCCGAGCAGCACGCCGATAAGTGAAAGCAACACGGAAAACATTATGACGAACGGCACTTTCACGGAATTGAATTCGCTGACCATGAGCAGGAAAATCAACATGATGGTGATGAGCAGCGCCTTCGATAGAAATGCCGCCGCCTCCTGCTGCTCTTCCTGCTCGCCGGAAAAGGTAATACCGTAGCCCTCGGGAAAGGGAAATGCAGCAAGACGCGCTTGCACGTCTTTGAGCACGTCATTTGCCAAGCGCCCCTGTGCATCGCCTGTGATAGTGATGACACGCTTGTAATCTTTACGTCTGATATCGGTCACGCCTGTGCTTTTTACCACATGAGCAACGGAACTCAGCGGAACGGAGATCAGATGCCCTCGCTTGTTCATGAAGGTAATATTGAGATTCTCAATGTCCTCGGTCGAGCGTCGGTGTTCCTCTTTGAGCCTGACGGAAATCTTGTACTCGTCCTCACCAACTCTATAGCTGGCGGCTTCGGTACCGTTTATGGCGGAACGTACCGTGCCGCCGATCTGAGATGTTGAAATTTCGAGGAAGGCAGCTTTTTCGCGATCGACTATCACCTGGATTTCCGGTTTACCCGCATTATAATCATCGTCCAGATCCACGAGTCCGGGCACAGTTTCCACTGTCCGTTTTATCCGTTCCGTCAACGCATGCAATTGCGTGTAATCCTCGCCGGAAACCTCTATACTTACGGCTTTACCGACGGGCGGTCCCATCTGTTCGAGTTCGACTGTAATGTCGGCGCCCGGAATGTCACTCACCGCTTCGCGAATTTCCTCGACGGTAATGAAAGAATCCTGTGCACGTTCTTTCTTCTCGTAGAAACTCAACGCGTAACTCGCCTTGTTCGATATACTGGAACCACCGAAGTCGAATGGATTATTTGACGCACCGACATTGGTAACACGGAACTCGATATCATCGAAACCCTTGATGGAGCGTACGTTGCGCTCAACGATTTTCGCGGCTTCATTCGTCACTTCCAAAGGGGTCCCCGGAGGAGTGCTGATCTGTAAGGTTACATTGGATGGCTGCGTGCTCGGGAAGAACTCCACGCCCTTATTGAAAGCAGCGAATAGTGCGAATACGAACACGAACAAGCCCGCTGTGGCGAGCAAGGTCTTACGCTTGTTTTTCAACGACCAAGCCAACACGTTCACGTAATTGCGTTGCGCGGCCGGGAAGAACTTTTCGTCCACCCAGTGATACACCATGGTGAACGGATTGAATTTGCGCCAGACGGAGGGATGTTCCACGGCACGTCTGACCTTCGCGATTTCCTTTTTGTAATTGATGAATTTCGATCCTTGAACTGGACTGATGATGAACGCGACGAAAAGCGACGACATCATCGTGGCGATGAGCGTAATAGGCAGATAGCTCATGAAATCACCCACTATGCCAGGCCAGAACAGCAGTGGCAGAAAGGCGGAAATCGTCGTCAGCGTAGCTGTTGTCACCGGAATTGCAACTTCGCTCGTAGCCTTTTTCGCAGCGGTGATCAGATCCTCGCCGTACTCCTGCTGATGTCGATAAATGTTTTCTATTACAACCACGGCGTCATCCACCACAATCCCGAGTACGAGAACAAGCGAGAACAGTACGACGAAGTTCAAGGTCACCCCCATGATCGAAAGCACGATGAAACCCATGAACATCGACAATGGTATTGCTGTACTGATGAGTGCGGCGTTCTTGACACCGAAAAACATGAATAACACGATGATAACGAGAAACATCCCCGTCATGATGCTGTTTTCCAATTCGTAGACGCTATCCTTGATCATGATGGACATGTCATTCGTAATGTCGATGTGTATACCAGCGGGCAGTCTTTCCTTAACCTCCTCTACAGCAAGTTTCACCTGTTCGGCGATGCGTATGAGATTTTCGCCCGCACGCTTTTTCACCGGGATAGTGACGACCTGCTCGCCATTGAGTCGGGCGTAACTTTTTCTGTCCTCGAAGGCGAAGCGCACATCAGCCACGTCACGCAGATAGATGGGGTATCCGTTGCGCATCTTGACGACAATATCCCGCAACGGTTCAGGATGCTTGTACTCACCTGGAATTCGAACAGTAAAATCCGTTTGACCATTGTCGAGCGACCCACCCGGAATCGTGATATGCTCGTTGCGTATGGCGTCGATAATATCCGTGAAACTAACTTCATAGCCCTTCATGCGATTGATATCGCAATTCACCTGTACTTCGGGTTCTAGCGCACCCATGATATCGGCGCTAAGTACTCCCGGAATACCCTCCACGCTGCTTTGCAAATCCTTTGCGATTTCCTTGAGTCTCGGCAACCCGACACTGCCACCGATATTGACATACAGGATGGGAAATTCGGAAAAATTGATCTCGGAGACGATGGGCTCGAGAATATCGGTCGGCAGCTTCGGGCGCGTCGAACTTACTTTGTCGCGAACGCGACGCAATGCCTCATCAACGTCAATTCCCGTTTCGAATTCGATGAAAATCGTCGAAAGACCTTCCTTTGAAGAAGAGCTGATCGTCTTGACGTCCTTGAGCGTCTTGAATTCCTGTTCCAAGGGCTGTGTGATCAAGCCCTCCATGTCAGCCGGGCTTACACCGACGTACGGAACAGATACGATGACGTATGGAATTGTGATGTCCGGTGCAGCCTCGCGTGGCATGTCCGTATACGCCTGAAAGCCGAATACGAGTATGATCAGGACGAGAATGTATACCGCGACTCTGTTGTCGACGGCGGTATTCCATATTTTCATGTGGCGTGTATCCTTCTTTTCAGTCCGCTGATCGGTGTTTGACCGTCACAGCTTGGCCGTCCGCGACGCTTCTATTGCCGAGCGTGATGAGTTTGTCACCCACATTCAAGCCTGAAGCGACGAGCACCTTTCCCTGGCTGCTGCCGCCAATGCTTATTACTCGCTGCCTGGCGACGTCATTATCCACGATATACACGATATACTCATCTATATCACTTTTAATTATGTGGTCCTCTCGTATCACGATCGATTCACTCCGAGATTCAAGCGTGACACGCATGGCTGCGATCATGGCTGGTTTGAGTTTTCCTCCGGCACCGAGGACCAGCACTTCGACGGGAATCGTCCGGTTGTCGCGATTCACCGCAGCACCGATGAAGGACACAGTGCCGGAGAAGGAATGTCCCGGAAAGGCATCGACAGTGAACTCCACCTTGTCGCCGAGATTGAAATTCCCCGCATACCGTTCTGGTACACCGGCCTCGATTTTCAGCCGCTCGGTGTTGACGACATGCGCGATGGGCTGTCCCGGAGCGCTCATCTCACCGGCTTCGACATATCGCATATTCAAAACACCGCTGATCGGGCTTCTCACTCTTGTACGCTCAAGACGTTCGCGACTAAGTTCCATCTGTGCTTTGGCGGCATCGCGCTGGTATTGGAGCGTTTTCAACTGCAATTCGGATATTCCTTGCTGCTCGTACACCTTTTTCTGTCGTTCGAAATTGGTCTGCGCGATGTTGTACTGTGCCAGCGCGGCGTCGTAACCCGCCCGGTGCAATGCGCTGTCGAGCTGAACAAGTACCTGACCCCGAGTTACTGTCGCACCACGCGAAACAAGCCACTGCAAGACGCGGCCACCTTCATCGGAGGGAACCTTCACATCCTCGAATGACGCGACGCTTCCAGTAAGCTGCAAGGTTTCCTGATAATCGCTCGGTGTTATCTCAAGAACGCTGACCGTCACCGCATCTTTACGGCCATTGCCGTTCAGAGATTTATTTCCTTCCGCCGCACTGTCGCCACAAGCCGATATTGCTACAAGCGTTAGCGGCAGCAAGGCAATAAATGTAAGTATCGAGGCTTTCATAGCTGATTCTCTGCTGTATAATGTTTAACCACTATTCCTAAGGATGATGTACGCTGAGCATGTACTCAAGATCGGCTTTCGCGACAAGATAATCGTACACTGCCTGGACCCTATTCACTCTCGCGCGCATCAGCGCCAAATCGGCGTCATTGATTTCGAGTTGCGTCCCAGCGCCACTTTGGTAGCGAGTCGTGGCTATTGCATATCCTTTCTCGGCCTGCTCGACGGTCATGCTCTGCGAATCGATGCGCCGGCGGGCCTCCTCGAGCCGATACCGAATGTTTTCAATATTCGTCGTCAGCGCATCCCGAGTCGCGCCAAGCTGTTGTTGCGATTTCATGTGCTCAACCCTCGCCTGGTCCACACGTGCAGTGGTCTGCATACCGTTGAAAATGTTCAGACTAAGAGCAAGTCCGATTTGCGATGAACGGACGAAATCGTTGGTTGACAGATTTCCAAGATGTTCGTTCTGCGCCTGCCATTGATAATCGCCGAACGCCGCGAGTGTAGGAAGAGATTCCGTCCGATATATCGTGATGAGTTGCTCATTCACCCGTGTTTGCTCTTCCAACGCACGCAACGAAGCGTTTCGCTCAACAACAAGTCGCGCCGCGTTGTCGAGTAAACCGTCATCATTTGGGATCGAATCAAGCTCTCCTCGCGGGTCGATGCTTTCCGTCGGCGAAAGTCCGAGAATAAGTTTCAATCCGTTCATGACCAGCAGCACGTTGCGCTCAGCTTCTATGACGCTCGGACGAATGTTGTCCGTCTGCACCCGCGCGCGTATCAAATCATATTCGGATACGATTCCCTGATCGAAAAGCAATCGAACATTTTCCAGATTCCGTTCCGCATTTTCGAGACTGGCTTGTATCATGCGATGCACATCTCTGGCAAACAGGACACCGTAGAATGCTTGCTTCGTTTCGGTGACGGTTTTGTTATAGGCCTCGTTGTACAAGTGCTTCGAGGCTTCGCGATAGATGCGTGCCGTTCCGACACCGGTAAACACAGCGGCGTTGAATAGAATTTGCGTCGCCGTGAAACCGAATTGATAGGAGTTGTCCGATCCGATTTCTATGGGAATGATGCGCCCGCTTCCGGGATTCTGGAAGTCGGGAAGAAAAAAGACCGGTTTTTTCAAAGCCCGAGTATACGTTCCCGATGCACTGAGATTCGGCAACGCAGTCCCGTACGCTTCGTTGACGAGATAATCCGCTTTGTCCATCTCCAGACGGGCCATGATGAGTTCGCGATTGTTCTCCACCGCAATACGGACGGCATCATCGAGTGTTAACACGCGGTTCTGCGCAAATCCCGACGCGGGCACGACGAATGCAAGCATGCCGATCAACAGTGTGCTCTGTACTAATCTGTATGATCTACAGTGAATACTTCGAGAAAACGAGTTCATTCAATACACCTTATTTCAACGAGACTTGTTTAATAACCCAAAGAAAAACGTTCGGTCAAGAATCTGAAGACACTGTTCGATTTCGCACTCGATCACCTCGTCATCCATAGCCAATCGGAGCACTCCATCGCTGATAACATGCTCATTGTCTACGGCGACAGTGGATTTGAACAGCGAGAACACCATTGCGAGGAAAAGAAACGCAGTTGTCGTCTCGGGCAAGGGATCAATGTCCCCAGCTCGAATGGCACGCTTGATCGGTTCTTCGACTATCATGACCAAATTAGGAAATAGTGTCGCAAGCTGGGAATTCTGATCCACTTTATGCAGTTCCCGCATCAGAAGACAGTAAATGCCGATGTTTCCGAACAGGTGGCGCAACAGCGTTCGCGCGAGCGCCGTGTAGCTTTCCTTCAGTGTCAAAGCATCATCCGAACAAGCATGTGCCGCAATTTGTACGAATTCATCGAAACTATCGGCGATCACCGTTGCGAACAATTCCTCCTTGTTCTGAAAGTAATTGTACAGAGTCCCTTTACCGTACTCTGCGCGGTCGGCGATTTCATCGAGTGTCGCAGAGACAAAACCACGCTGAGCAAACACCTCCCGAGCAGCATTGATGATTTCCTGACGCTTGAAACGTCGTTCGCGTTCTTTCCTGCTCATGTATGTGATTCGTTTGCCATAATGTTCGAACGTTGCGAAGCGACCAAGCAGTTCCCGAGGTGAACAAGGCGTCATTTTCATGACCATCAGGTCACTTCTACGTTCAGCTTACTCAAATGTTGCGTCTTAAGCAATGGAAAAATTCGATCCGTATCGAAATTTCCGTCGAGAGGTGAAACATTCTCGATGAAATGCATCTCAAGGAAGCAATTGACGTCAGCTCCATTCGACGGCTTCGCAAGAATCGGAGATCATCATCGTAATATTCTGGTTATTCTCCCAAAGTGGATTCAATAGCGAATATCCACCGTTTCTCGATAGCATTGATGCGTTTCCACATTCCTGCGTTCGAATGCTACAAACTTCGAGGGTTCTCGAAACCCGTACTCAGCACACGCACAGTGCCCGAACGCTGCGTGGCATCGTCACCACGAAAACACGAAACGCAGCTCGTCGGTTTTTCCATAGCGAGCGATCAGCTCGGGACGCATGGAAGGAAAGAGCAATATTGCGGATTGCAGTCTCTCGTTGTGATCCCGGACGAACATACCGGCCTGTATGGCACTCCAAATCCGATTAGCTATCATACCGAGAATGAAAAAGGATACTGCGTTATGCATCTTGTCGGAAAGAATGCGTCTGTCTTTGTAGTACATTCTATTCTCATCCGAATCCCAACTCCATCTGTATGCCGGTATGTCGGGATAGACGTCGTCGATACGACGTTCCACGAGTCGCTGATTATTGTAGTCGTACAGATCGGAGTAATTCTCAATGTTGACAAAGAATTCATCGTCCTTCCCCACTGGATCGATACCCGAATGTTGCACGGCATACATGCGAGCGTCCCTGGAAATCCAATTACCGTAACTGTTCACGCCAAGAAGCCCGAGCCATAAGGCAGCTTCTGTTGCGAATGGATAGACTCCCCTGTCGAAGCGGCCCGCATATAATTCGCCCATGCCAGGGAGCAGCATGGAATACAGAATCCCGAGGTTGCGGCTCTTGCTCTCTCCTCCCGCGTCGCTGGCGAACGAAAGGTTGCTATTTCCGTCAACCGATGTCATACCCTTGAGCATACGCTGATACAGCACTGCATAGGGAATATCCGCCTCGTCAGTCCGAGCCGACTGCGCGACTAATTGAATTGCACACAACGTCATGCAACAGGTGATAAGAATAGTCCGGGAGATAGAACGCACGATGTATCCTCGATTATGTGTATCCGTCACAATGTAGGGCGTCAGCTATTTAAGCGCAATGCAGTGAAAATCCCCTAGTCTTTACGCACGCGAGCTGCCGCATCGACTCCGAATCAGTATCCGGATACGATGAGCTTCGAAGCCTCTGCCGAGTGAAAACTAAAGCCTTTCTTTCGTAATCGGGCGATCTCCTCATCAAGAAATGACATGACGCCATCACGTAGTTCTATCACACCTACGGCAGTGCCTTCGCGGACGGACAACATGGCGATGTCGTTCATGCGAGCGCTCATGACATTACGCTGCGTACCGCGATCGATGTAGTTAAGCAGAGAACTCTCGATTTTATTCAATCCCTGTGCGCGCATTCTCTCGTCCACCATTCTCGCGAAGACGCCGGGTGCGCGTTCCGATGTCACATAGTAGTAATTGCAATCCGGAAAGTTCCGCACGATGTATCGCACGTGTATGGTGAGTTCTTCGTCCCGCATATCCTCGGCAAGTTCGAAACGCGAATCAAGCACACGTGCTGGTCTGAGATGAATGTGAAGGACGGATTGCCGACCTGCTTGTCGCAGCCGCGCGTGAATCGGTATACTCTCCTTTCGAGGTTCGATAATACATGCTATCTGTTCGCGCGATTGAATATACCGCTTGATTTCCGATTCCGGTGCGGATTCGATTCCGTCGACAAGTAGAACGATTCGACCTGCTTGTCGCCGAACTTCACGCGTGGGCATGAACAGCAAGGAATAGCGTATGGTCCCGCGGAAGCTGAGATGAATGGTTGTGTGAGAATCCCTCGCGTTTTCAATCGCGAACACTCTACCGTTAAGCCCTTCTACAAGATTCTTCAATTCAAGATTGACGGACGCGATGGAAACATCATGTGGCGTCTTGATCAACCATAACCAACGGACATGGCCTGTATGCTCGAACTCGATACTCCGTTTGCGAATCCATTCCGGTAATATGCCGAATCCATCCAATACACGCAGCGCATCCTCTTCAAGGCTTTCGGCTGATTGCAGGTCACGACGTTCCTGCATGCGCGTGATGTTCGGCTGTACGAGTATTACATAGCGTTCCGCGACGAAGATGCCAACAATGAGTACAGCAAGAATTCCCGCTATCCATAGCCGAACGCGGACGCCTCGGCCACTATCCTGATGTTCGTCGATCGACTGGAGCACATCGTCACTCGAGTCGTCGAAACCGTTATGACTCATGTTCCCGAAAAATTCGGCTTCCGCTTTTCGAGAAATGCGGCTGTTCCTTCGCGGAAATCATCCGTTCCGCAGGAGATACCAAACAATGCGGCTTCGGCTGCAAGACCCTCGCGCAGACCCATTTGCGGAACACAACGGAGCGCCTGCAATGCGAGACGAACCGCAGGCTGACCCTTACTTCTGATAACCGAGGCAATGCGAAGGGCCTCGACAAGTGCTTCTCCCTTCGGAACGATGCGATTCGCCAAACCGATGCGGTGCGCCTCGGCGGCGTCTATTGCTTCACCCGTCAGAATCAGTTCAGTCGCTCGGCCGATACCGACGAGGCGAGCTAGGCGCTGCGTTCCGCCATAACCAGGAATAACTGCAAGATTCACTTCCGGTTGTCCGAATTTCGCGTTTTCCGAGGCAACACGAATATGACAAGCCAAAGCAAGCTCGCAACCGCCGCCGAGAGCGAAACCGTTCACCGCAGCCACGACGGGTTTTTCGCACTGCTCGATCATGTTGAACACACCTTGTCCGAATAACGCGAAGCGCTGTCCGGACACGGCACGTTGATCGGCCAGTTCGTTGATGTCCGCACCTGCAACGAAGGCTTTTTCACCCGATCCAGTAAGAACGAGCACGTCGACGGCAGTATCCTGTGCTGCACCGGTGACCGCTTGCCGCAATTCGGTCAGAG
>Ga0209498_1002000_pt1 | contig 12434 bp, 6 predicted proteins | sample WalLakDeSediment_FD_184131 | JGI IMG/M metagenome (GOLD analysis project Ga0209498, IMG submission 184131) | Lake sediment microbial communities from Walker lake, Nevada to study Microbial Dark Matter (Phase II) - Walker Lake 11/02/13 Deep... | ecosystem: Environmental > Aquatic > Freshwater >...
TATACAGTTCATCTTTACGCTTTACTTTTTCTTCAGGCGAAAGGTTAGAGTCATTTTCAAACTTACTAATCTCAGTTCCCAGATCGGGCAGAACGAAATAATCTTTTTCAATTCCGCTTCCTTTTGCAAGTTCTTCGCGTCCTTTTTCGGTTGTATCTATGCTGTGGTTTCTTTCATCAATAACAAAATACAATTCGTCATCTATGATGTACATATTTTTTGCTTTTTCACGAAGGAATTCAAGTTCAGTTACCTGCATTAATTTTTTATAAGAAGGTTCAGAAAATATTTTGGCAAGTTTTTTGCTTTTGGGTAATCCGCGATGTGCTCTTAAGAGTAGTATTCCGGCTTCCCTTTCATTGCCATTATCAGACTGCAGTATTTGTTCGGCTTCCTGAACGAGTTTTGCAACAAGATTTGTCTGAAGCTTGTATAAACGTTCAACTTTAGGGCGCATATCATAAAACTGATGATCATCGCGGTCCACCTGTCCGGAAATTATAAGCGGTGTTCTTGCTTCGTCTATCAATACTGAGTCAACTTCATCAACAATTGCATAGTTATGTTTTCTCTGAACCTGGTATTCGAGACCAACGGCCATATTATCGCGCAAATAATCAAAACCGAATTCGTTATTAGTTCCATAAGTGATATCGCAATTATATTGTTCTCTACGCTGCTCAGGATCCATTGTATTAAGAATGCAGCCAACTTTTAATCCATGAAACTTAAATATCTCACCCATCCATTCACTGTCTCGTTTGGCAAGATAATCGTTAACTGTAATAAGATGAACACCCCGACCTGTAAGTGCATTTAGGAATATCGGAAGAGTAGCAACAAGGGTTTTACCTTCACCTGTGGCCATTTCTGCTATTTTCCCCTGATGAAGGACTATACCGCCAATCAGCTGCACATCATAGGGAATCATTTCCCAGGTAATTTTATTTCCTGCAACTGTCCAGCTTTTTCCGTGTAGTCTTTCGCAGGTTGATTTAACAACTGCAAAAGCTTCAGGAAGCAGTTCATCAAGTAAAGTTTCATATTCATCATCTAACTGATCTTCAAGCTCTTCAATTTCATCATAAGCGAAGGTTCTGTCAAAATCCTCATCAGATTGAAGTCTTTTTTTAAGTTCTTCAATTTTATTTCTGGTTTCCTTGGTTCTTTCCAGGATAATACTTTTTAATTCTTCAGTTTTGCTTCTTAAGTCATCATCGCTGAGTTTTTTTAATTCTTCATAATGATTATTGATTTCCGGAACTACCGGCCAAAGATCTTTCAAATCTTTTTCGTGTTTGTCACCAAAAATTTTCTTGAACAAATTTATCATTTATTAAAATTCCTGAATTCTTATTGATATTTAAAATTAAGTACGGGTGTTTTGATATGCAATTTACGAAATTTTGCATACTGCTTCACTGTTTTCTTTTTACAGACAGTGTATTATGAATAATGGTTTAATAAAATTCTTAAAGATAATCCTCGATTTATATCCTCTTTTAACTATTAATACTTAGTCGGTTTTTGCCCCTAATTTGTTTAAGTGAAAAATATCAAAAAAGAATTTCTATGGAAACCTGAATTAGCATTGGTATTACTAATAATTGAGCAATTTCTTATTGCCTGGCAGTATGCAATTCAACGGGAATTTTTACCGTTAATGTTTTTCATATCTACTTGACTAATCACCGATATCACTTAAAAAATTTGAATATTCCTGAATTTAAGGCAAATATTTAACTAATTACTGACCGTTTATAAGCCACAAAATTGGCACTACTGTTGGATATAAAATAGATTATGAAGTTGATGATAAAAAAGTTGATTTATAACTATAAAGTTCTGGTTTTAGTCTCGCTAGCCTTTTTAACCACTTCGTGTTTCGAAGTACCAGATGAACTGATTGCACCACGCTGGTCGGTTGACCTTAATTTGCCTATAGTCAACCAGGAATACACGATTGATGAATTATTAAAAGATGATCCAAAAATCACAATTGACACTGTTAATGGCAAGAGCATTTATATTCTACAATCAGATACATATGAATTAGATTCCGAAATCGGTGAATTTATCAGATTAGATTCTGAATCCTCTCTCCAGAATATTCCCTTGCCAGCCTCAAACACCGACAGCGCAATTTTATATATTGAATTACCGGAAGGAGTTGAATTAGACAGCGCTTTTTTTGAGCAAGGTATATTGGCTTTTTCGGTTAATAATCCATCTCTTCACACAGCAAACATCAGCTTACGTATTCCCGGAATTCGAACTCCGGCTGGTGAACAATTAATTTTAAATATGACTGCTGCTCCATCAGGAAGGGATTCGGTTTTTTATAACTTAATAAATCATTCTTATAAGGTGCCGGATGGTCAGCCGCAGAACAGTAAAAATTCATTTCAAATAATTGTAAGGGTCACTTCTGTTGTGCCTGAGCAAACTCTTGTGTTTGCAAGTTACTATTTAAATGATTTTACATTCCAAAGCGCTACAGGTTTACTGCCTCCTAAGTTACTCGGAAGTCAGGTTGAGACTTTTGAATTCAAGCTAGACAGTGTGAGTAACTATCAGAATAATATTACTCTCAGAGAGGCAAAACTACGATTAGCAGCAGCATACCTTTCCCCTGCATCAAATCCAATTGGTGTTGAGATATTTAATTTATCTGTTATTGGGAAAAGAAATAACGGCGAGCAGTTTTTTCTGCGGGATTCTACGGAAAGTATTTATCATAAAATCAAGTTCGATAATCAATACTCGGAAAAAATATATACTGAACAAAATAGTAATATAAATGAATTTATAGCCTTTCTTCCCGATACTGTTATTCTTAGATCGGATTATCTTATGAACCCGGATAATAAGCGAGGAACTGCAACAAATGAGGATGTGATAAAAATTGAAACTGATTTTTCAACTAAAAGCTACTTTACTCTGAATAACATAAATATAAAAGATAAATCAAAACTTGAAATGAATGGCGATGACAGGTGGCTGATAAGAAACAACAGCTACGGAGTCTTCACTATTGAAATTGATAATGCCATACCTCTTGGTATCTGGCTTAAACTCGATCTCAGAGATCAAAATAATAATTTTCTTTTCACTGTTACTAAAGATAGTAACGGCATAGACTCAGTTTACTTCCAACCGGCAGTAGTAGATGCAAATGGCGAAGTTATATCATCACAAAATAATCCGCCCCTCAGAATAACACTGAATTCAGAACAGGTACAGCTTTTATCGAATTCTTATAACGTTGATTATTCGATCTCTGTATCAACTTCAAATATCAATCAGCCGGATCCACCGACTGTAGCAATCAGACCTTCAGCATGGATAAAGATTAGATCATATGGCTCTATAAGTTTTGATGTAGGAAATGAGTAATACTACAATGACGCTATTTAATAAAAGCATTTTTATACTGTTGTTCTTTATGTTGATGATTAATTCGCTGCAGGCACAATTTGGTTCCTTCGGCTCAATTGATCCCCGCAGCCAGGGGCTTGGAGGAACATCAAACTCTGTATCAGGTGGCATCTACTCAATAGGAAATAATCCTGCAAATCTTATAGTTAATGCTAACAGCTTTATTGATTTTATAACAGTACTTCCGTTTCCTTCAGTTTCAATTAACTCAGGTTCTAATTTAGTTTCGCTGGATGATATTAATTATTTTTTTGGCGGCATTGACGGTCAGGCGAGGGTTCTTACTGAAGCTGATAAAAAAAGGTTTACAGGACTTATGGAGAACGGCGGTTTGCTGTTTGGAACAGGAGGTTTTTCAATCTTTTCTTTCGGAATTAACCTTCAAAAGGAAATAGGGTCATTTGCATTCACTATAAATGATGCAGCCGGAGTTAATCTGAATCTGCCCAAAGCTCTGCCGGAATTGCTTCTGAATGGAAATCAATTGGGTAAAACATTCAATCTGGATGATTCTGATGTAAAAGCCTGGTGGATAAGAAGCTATGCATTAACACATGCACGTGATATTTCAACACATAACTTTCCGTGGTTCGAGGAAATAGCAATTGGTGTTTCTTTAAAGTTCATTAACGGTTTTTCTTATGTGGGAACAGAACGCTCAAATTATAATTTTACTACCGGCCCTTCCCACGAAATTACAGGAAGTACGGATATGCTGGGTTATTCATCCTTCTCGGATGCATTTGGTGTGAAATATGATTTTGATTCAGTACAAAATAAAGGGGCATTTAACCTGTTTCCCTCTCCTGCCGGAACCGGTTTCGGGCTGGACTTTGGTGTAACAGCTATACAAAATAACTGGACTTTTTCCCTTGCATTAACTGACATCGGCAAAATAAACTGGTATAAAAATGCCGCTGAATTCTCTTCTTTTGGTAAAATATATGTTGATGACATCCTTAATAATGAGCAAATTGATTCTTTAGAGAACAGGCTGAAAGGCAACAGCAGAAAAATTGATAATTTCTCAACTGCATTGCCCGCTGCTTTACGTTTAGGTGCGTCCTATCAGTTTAATGAAACACTTGTGCCGGGATCTTTATTGCTGGCAATTGATTACGATCAAGGCTTTAATAATTTGCCAGGAAATTCAAAATATCCGCTGTTATCTTTAGGAGCTGAATGGAAACCAATGGATTGGATACCTTATATCCGAACCGGATTTTCTTTTAATGCGGATTTTGGAATAAACTGGTCAGCCGGGCTTGGGATAGATATTAATGTGGTGGAAATCCATATAGCCAGCTCAACTATGCAGTCATTTGTGGCTCCAAAGCATACCCGGCGAATTGGTTTTTCTATAGGAAGCAGGTGGAAAATATAGATTAAAACTTCTGTTCTTGAATTGAGCAGCTGACCTTCCACTAATTGTAATTCATTGGTTAAGATTTTCCCCCTCAAACATTTCTTATTGTTCTTTACCTATTTATTAACTTGTAAGCTCATCAGAATCTATAAAGATTATAAATTAACCGGATAATTATTTCCATTTCTTATTTCTGCGGCGTTGTTTTTGCAAGGAATATTTTACGAGGTAAATATTTTTATTTATGTTTAAGAAAAGAATTATCTGAAGAATGCAGAGATTAAAAAAGCTCTCGAAGGATTTTATTCATAAATTAACCGAATTTGCAGGCGGTGCATTAAATTCCGATGAGTTTGAAAAAATAATTCAACTTATTGAAAGTGAAATTAAGCGGCATTATTTCACTTCATCCTCTGAATCAAATCTTCTGCGAATAATTGAAAATCAGTTTGATAGAATTTTCTTTTTAAAAGAATGTATAAAATATCCGCACCATATTGAAGTGCTGGTAAATCTGACTGCCAACAGCAACTACCTGTCCGATATTCTAGTCCGTAACCCTGAATACTTTTTTATTATAACTAATCCTGATAAGCTCAGAAATCCTTTAAGTGATAAAGATTATGAAAAACTTGTTTATGAAACAGTTAACAGATTTAAATCATTTGAAAGTAAAGTTAATTCGCTCAGAAATCTAAAGAGAAGAGAACTTTTAAGAATTGGTGTCACGGATATTTATCTTAATGAAAAGCTGGAAAGAATAACCGACGAACTTTCACTGCTTGCAAAAGCAGTAACCTCAGTTGTATTCGATTTATGCTATCAGGAAACACTTGCAAAATATAAAATTGAAAAACTATCAAATAAGTATTGCCTGGTTGCGCTCGGAAAATTAGGCGGTGGTGAACTCAACTACAGCTCTGATATTGACCTGATTGCATTTACTGATAAAAATACTTTAATCAACAGGAAAATTTATTTTAATCAGATACTTACTGAGACAATACAACTTTTTATTGAACAGGCGTCTTCAATTACACCAAAAGGCTTTCTTTACCGCGTCGATTTCCGTTTACGACCGGATGGGCGTAATGCTCCTCTGTGTGCTTCACTTAATCAATACCTGCATTATTATGAAACGCGCGGTGATGATTGGGAAAGACAGATGCTGATAAAATCGGGTTTTATCTGCGGAAGTTCTTCGCTATATAATAAGTTCTTTTCCTTTGTTGATAAGTTTACTTATCCATCATCATTCAGGGTCTCGCCATTGATGCAGATAAAAAAATTAAAAGCTAATATCGAAAAATCTGTTTCTGGTGAAACCGATATAAAGCTTCTGCCCGGCGGTATACGCGATATTGAATTTTCTGTGCAGGCATTACAGTTAATAAATGGCGGCAAAAATCCTGATATCCGCACCGGAAATACTTTGAAGGCAATAAAATTACTGCAACAATACAATCTGCTAAGCGATAACGAATCGAAAAGTTTCACAGAAGCGTATATCTTTTACAGAAAAGTTGAACATTACCTTCAGTTGATGAACAATGCCCAGACGCATACCGTTCCGGATTCCGGGGAGCTCCTTTATAAATTAGCAAGCTACTTTGGGTTCGATATTACTGAAAAATTTCAAAAGGCAGTAGAAGATCGCAGAAAAAAAGTATCTGAAATTTATAATTCAATAATAGGCGAAGAGCAAGAAAATGCAATTACATTTTTAAGTGGTATAAGTGATACAAATTTTGCGGATAAAAAAAGAGCACAAAATAACTTTGAGTTTCTTCATTACGGTAAAGGAATTCTTGCAGCAAAAAAATTTGACGCTCTTACAATATCATCTTTTGAGATTATCAGCTCCACGCTAATAAATTATTTAAAGAATTCATCTGCCCCGGATCAGGTGCTGGATAATTTTACAAGAATAATAAAAACAGCGCAGTTTCCTGGAATATGGTATAAAGAGTTTGCAGATTTTAATTACTTTCAACTCTTGTTAAGAACTTGCGAATATTCGCAGTATACCATTAATCTTTTTGCCGAGGACAAGTACCTGAGGGATCTTTTTCTTTCCCGAAAATCTTTTGAGAAGATTGATAAAGCCGCTTTTCCTAACTTTAGCACAAAAGAATTTTTATATACACTATCTATTCAGTATACAACAGGTTTGATAAATACGGAATTTGTCAACTCATATCTATCTGATTATATTTTAAATAAAATTACTAGTGTAAGTGATACTTTTTCCACTAATAAGAAATGGCGAAATGATTTTCTGATAATCGGAATGGGAAGTTTTGGTGCAAAAGAAATAACTTTTACTTCGGATATTGACCTGGTTTTTGTTGTAAATGATTTTAATAATTATCCCCGTATTCAAAACGAGTTTCAGGAACTGCTTTCGGAAATTAAAAAAGTATTATCGCCTTTTGAGGTGGACTGCAGGCTGCGGCCTGAAGGAAAAAGCAGTTATCTCGTATGGGATCAAAACACTTACACTGATTACCTTAAAAGCCGTGCAAGAGTCTGGGAACTTCAGGCATTCCTTAAGGCAGCATTTGTTAACGGAAACATAAAGCTGTACAATTCTCTTATCAGGGTTTTCATTTCGCGACTGAAAAGCCTTGATCAAAGTTTCATCAATAAAGAAATGACTGAAATGAGGAAGAAACTTTCAGCAGGTACAAATCTTTCCAGTGCAGTTGATATTAAAAAATCCTCCGGCGGATTAACTGATATCGATTTTATGGTTGCTTATTTGTTATTAACTAATAATAATATTGTTAAAAAATGTATCGGGAGCGGGACAGAAAAATCTATAAAAATTTTATCTTTGGATAAGCAAATCAAAATTGATTTTGATCATTTAGCAGCACATTTTAAAGCATTAAAAAATATAGAACTGGCAAATAAAAATTTATTTGATTCAAAAACTTCTCGAATTTCGGCCGATGGTATAAAACTCAGAAAACTATCATTGTTTCTTGGTTTTAAAGATAAAAAGTCTTTTTCAGATGAATTAAATAAATTATTAATCTTAAACTCAAAAATTTATTCAGAAGTATTTAAAGATAAATTTTAACTTTTTTGGAATTCACTTTCTCTGCATTACAAGATGGCTATACTAACAAAATATTATCATATACTAACCGGTTTAATTGCCTTTATAGTTTATCTTTTTACACTGGCACCCTCTGTAATTCAAATAGATACAGGCGAGTTAGCTGCAGTTCAGGCAACACTTGGTATTGCACACCCTACGGGATATCCTCTTTATACAATAATTGGTTACCTTTTTTCCAAAATTCCATTACCGTTCACAACAATCTATCAGCTGAATTTGCTTGCTGCTATTTACTGTGCGCTTGCAGTTTCTGTATTCACCTATACCTCAAAGTTTATTCTTGATAATATTGAAGTTTTCAGCTTTCAGAAGAAAAGCTCAGCAGTAAAAAAAGATAAGAAGGATAAAAGAAAAAAATCTGTAGAAGTAAAATCAGCAAGACCTGTATTAGAGTTTAATGAATCAATAAAAATATTAAGCTCTGTTTTAGCAGGACTATCACTGGCATTCAGTAAAACTTTCTGGTTTCAAAGCACATCTGTTGAGGTTTATTCATTTCATTTACTGCTAATGAGTTTGATCATATTATCTCTTATTAAAGCTTTTGTGAATAGAAACGAATCATCAGATGATATAAAAACCAAAAGCTGGCTGTTGTTTTCTTTTTTTCTTGCTCTTGGTTTTTCAAATCATATGACAACTTTACTGATACTTCCCGGTGTTGCATATCTTTATTTTACAAGGTGGGGTTTTAACAAAAACAGTCTGTTTCGAATTGGAATAATGCTGCTTGTATTCTTCCCTGTTTTAATTTTGATTTATTCGTACTTCCCTATCAGAGCTGCTCAGGAGCCATACTTAAATTGGGGTAATCCTGTTGACTGGGAAAGAATTTACAGGCACATAAGCGGATTTCAATATCAGGTTTGGCTGTTCTCCTCCGCTGATGTTGCAAAAAAACAATTTGAATATTTTATAAATAATTTCACATCAGAGTTTTCAATAACAACAATTATTGTTTTATTCGGGGTAATAATAAGTATAATCAGGTCTTCAAAGCTTTTTATATTCTTTTTAATATCGTTTGTTTTTACAGTTTTATACTCTATAAACTATGATATAAATGATATAGATGCATATTTTTTGCTTGCCTATGTTTCACTTGCCTTTTTCAGTGTAATGGGTTTTGCAAAAATATTTTATGAATTATCAGAAAATAAAGCTGTAAAACGAATAGCGGTTGTAATAATTATCCTGCCCGTTTTAATACAAGCTTATTCAAACTATAACAAGGTGGGTCAGAGCGAAGTGTATGTTTATGAAGATTATACAAAAGCATTGATGAACAGTATTGAGAAGGATGCCATCATTTTCAGTTATCAATGGGATTATTTTCTTTCTGCATCATACTATTTGCAGTTTGTTGAGGATTTCAGACGCGATATTGCAGTGGTTGATAAGGAACTACTAAGAAGATCCTGGTATTTTGTTCAGCTTGAGGCAAAGTATCCCGGTCTTTTGGACGGTATAAAAAATGATATAACCCCTTTCCTTGAGGCGCTGAAACCATTTGAAAGAAAAGAAAACTTTGACAGCAATCTGCTTGAAACTTTGTTCAGAAGAATAATGACTAACTTAGTTTCCACTAATATTAACAAGAGAGAATTTTATATTGCACCCGAAGTAGTGCAAAATGAAATGCAGCGCGGAGAGTTTTCTTTACCCGAAGGATATTTTATCGTCCCTCACCTTTTTATGTTCAAGGTAACTAAAGAACAGAAATACATACCTGCACCGGATCCTGATTTTGAGATCAGATTTCCAGAGAGGAAAGATCAATATGTAAATGCAATACAAAACTTTATTGCGGGTATGCTGATTAGCAGGACTTTTTATGAGCTGCAGTATAATAAAATTAACAGGGCAAAAGTTTACTTAAATAAAATCAGAAAAGATTTTCCTGAAACAAGAATTCCGCCGCAGCTTCAAAACCTGCTGGATGACAACTAATCTTTAGCTGCTTTTAATAATTCTTTAATCCTGCTTTCTGAAAGTTCATCCTTTGTAAGAAATGATTGAAGCATTACATCAACCTGCTGAATTAGATTGCGCTTGTAGTATTTTGGAGCATAAACAGAACCGTCAAGCATATAAATTCTTTTTGACTTCTCATCATAAAAAGTATAGTTAACAAAGGGACCTCCCATACCTTTAATATTAAGATCCCATAACCCTTGAGTAAAAATGGTATACCTTTCTTTTAAGTTAACTTCGTTCCAGGTAAAGAAGTCTTCAGCAATTACAACATAAGCAGATTCATCGGAGGTTAAGTAAAACTTTTCAGTTACCCTGTTCCGGATGGTTCTAATTGAATCTATATTAAGGTATTCGGGAGTAGCGTTATCAATCCAATGAACAAAAATCCATCTTTCCATATCACTGCCGGGTGATCGTCTCAGCCAAATAAAATTATCTTCAGGTTTATCTAATGCCAGCTGAAAGTCAGCTTGAACATAAATTACCCAGCCATAATCGCGTAAAAGTTTACCCTGTACATCTCTTCGCTCATAGGTTCTGTTATAAAGACTTTCAAACAATCTTTTATCTGATATTTTTTGATATGCATAAAGAATATTGTCTTTGTTTTTTAATATTTTAAATTCCAGTTCCAGCATAGAAGGAGCAGTAAGAACAGTAACAAGCTGATTCTTTGCCCAAAGATCATATCTTCTTAAAATGAAATCACTATCTGTTAGAAATTTATCTCTTACGCTTGAGTCTATTATTGACTCAATAAATTGCGATGTGTATGAACCGGAATTAAGCGGAGCAGTAATAACAATATTTTTCCGAGTTTTGAATTTTTCAATCTGGTTATGAGAGATCCTTTTTAGATTAAAAAGTTTTTCTGGTAATGGAGTATTGATCTCAATTTCAAGAGCTGCCTGAATCGCTAATTTTAACTCTTCAAACTCCAATGAATCTGCAACAATATAAATTTCATCTTCGGGTCCGATAGCCGGCTTTCTTGATGAATCGCAGGCGGCCAAAAAAGAAACTAAAAATGAAATCAGAAAGAATAAAAATATTTTTTTCATAATTACACCGGAACGTTTTTAAGTATTAATTCCATTTCGGGAAGCCATAAAGAGTATAAACCCCACATTATAAATCCAACAGAAAAAGGAATTGAAATATTGTCATCAGCAATTCCAAATGATAGGTTTTCAACAAACGCACCTATAAATGCTGCAATTAAACCAATGATATACTCAGTACCGTCATACCCGATTTTGGGAGTAAAAAAAATTACTATGCTTGCACTAATAAAAAAAGCTAAAGTTCCCTCAAAACTTTTTCTGAGGAATTTAATTTTTCCGAATTTCCTTCCTATCAATGCAGCACTTGTATCACTGATTATAAGAATGGAGAAAGCGGTAATAAAAATTACTTTAGGAAAGATTAAAACTCCAAGAAAAGCTGCCAGAAGGACATAAGTAGCACCATTTAAATTTTTCTTCTCATGGTCTATTTCATGTTTACGAAGCAGAAACCCAAAAAACTTATAAAATATTTTTCCGAATTCCGGGAAGAAATATCTTCCTAAATCCATAAAAAGAGCAACTGCTGTAAGAATACCAAGTATTATGGCAGCAGTGGAGGTTGGTATAAAATAATAAATAATGGGAATTGAAAGAGAAATGAGATGAATTAATTTTCTGATTAATTCATCTCTATAGTGAATTGTTCCGTTGTCAATTTGATTCATCTTTAGGTGAAGTCTCTTTATGCTTACGTTCATCCATAAGTTTTTTTACATGGTCGGGGATTTCAACATCTTCAGATTTAGCTTCTTCTTTTTGAAAAGGCGGCAGCGATTCTCCCTTAATTATAGTATCAATTTCTTGAGCATCGAGTATTTCTCTTTCTAATAATGCTTCAGATAGTTTGTGGAGAATATTAATGTTTTCCTTTAAAATAGACTCAGCCCTTTTCATTCCTTTGCTTATAATCTTATTTACTTCACCATCTATTTCAATCGCCGTTTTTTCACTATAGTCTCTGTGCTTCTGAATTTCCCTGCCTAAAAATATTTCTTCTTCCTTTTTTCCATAATTAACCGGTCCTAATGTTTCACTCATACCCCATTCGCAAACCATTCTGCGTGCAAGATCTGTTGCTCTTTGAATATCATTGCTGGCACCGGTGTTGAATTCATTGAATATCAACATTTCCGCTGCCCTGCCGCCATAAAGCACTGCAATGTTTGCTTCGATATATGCCTTAGAATAAGTGTGTTTCTCGTCAATCGGAAGTGAGGTAGTAACTCCTAAAGCTCTGCCTCTAGGAATAATGGTTACCTTATGAACAGGATCTGCGTCGGGAATTTTTCTGGCAACTAAAACGTGACCTATCTCGTGGTAAGCTGTTGTTTTCTTTTCACGCTCTGAAATGATCATACTTTTTCTTTCCATACCCATCATAACTTTATCCTTGGCTTCCTCGAAGTCAATCATCTCAACGCTTTTTTTATTTTTTCTTGCGGCGAGCAAGGCTGCTTCA
>Ga0209498_1002001_pt1 | contig 12432 bp, 11 predicted proteins | sample WalLakDeSediment_FD_184131 | JGI IMG/M metagenome (GOLD analysis project Ga0209498, IMG submission 184131) | Lake sediment microbial communities from Walker lake, Nevada to study Microbial Dark Matter (Phase II) - Walker Lake 11/02/13 Deep... | ecosystem: Environmental > Aquatic > Freshwater >...
AGGCACCCGAAGTTTCGAGGAATGAGGCGTACATGGAAGTACGCCGCAGTGACGAGGAACGAGGGTAACGCCGCCCTTCGATTTTACTCTGGGCCATGAGCCCGTCGAATGGCAGATGGGCGTTTTTCAGCAGCCTGCTAGGCGTTGTATTTTCCCTCTTCCACATAGTCCCGAAAGCGGGTCAGCTCTTTTTGAAAGGTCAGCTTAAAGGCGCCGGTCGGGCCGTTGCGTTGCTTGGCCACAATGACTTCCGCAAGGTTGCGGTTCTCGTCCGAGGGGGGATGGTAAAGCTCGTCTCTGTAGATAAAGGCGATCACATCCGCATCCTGTTCAATGGCCCCGCTTTCCCTGAGGTCGGCGAGCTGGGGCCTTTTGTTGGGGCGATCCTCCACTTTGCGGTTGAGCTGGGAAAGGGCCATGACCGGGACGTTCAAATCCTTGGCCAGGGCTTTCAGGGCCCGGGAAATCTCGGAGATTTCCGTCTGTCTGGATTCCGCGCTCCGTCTCCCCTGCACAAGCTGAAGGTAGTCCACGATCACCAGGCAAAGCTCTTTCTTCTTCACCAGCCTTCGGCACTTCGCCTTCATTTCAAGAACGCTCAGGTAGGATGTATCATCGATGAACATGGAGACCTCGGAGAGATGGTTCGCCGAATTCATCAACTGCTGCCAGTCCGTATCCCTCAGAAATCCGGTCCTCAGCTTTGTGGCGTCGATCCCTGCGTGAAAGCCCAGGAGTCTTAGCCCGAGTTGCATGCGCGACATTTCCAGAGAAAAGACCGCCACCCCTTTGCCCGTCTCCACCGAGGCGTTGTAACCTATGCCGAGGGCCAGAGCGGTCTTTCCCATGCTGGGTCTTCCGGCGAGAATGATGAGATCCGAGGGCTGAAGGCCTGCGGTGTAACGATCAAAGTCCTTGAAACCGGTGGGCACGCCGGTGATGAACCCTTCCCGCTCCGCCACGCTTTCCAGTTTCTTGAAACTCTCTTTGATCACGTCTTCCAGAGACGTGAAGCCCTCTCCGATCTTGTCTTCCGCAATGTCGAAAATGCCTTGCTCGGCCATATCCAGGAGTTCGTCCGTGGGCTGCCAGTTTTGAAAGCACGCATCCGATATGAGGGAGCACTGGCTGATGAGCTTTCTTCGAACCGAAAGGTCCCTGACGATTTGACCATGATAGAGAATGCCCGCGGAGGTGGATACGGCATCCACAAGGGAGGTCAGATATTCAGCGCCCCCCGCTTTTTCCAGCAGGGCTTTTTCTCTGAGGTGATGGGAAAGGGTGATGAGGTCGATCGGCTCATTTTTATTGTAAAGCTCCGTCATCCCCTCATAAAGATGCATGTGCGCTTCGCGGTAGAAATCATCCGGCGACAGCACGTCCACGATCTGGTTGACGGCATCGTTGTTGATGAGAATTCCCGCCAAAACAGCCTGCTCCGCCTCGATGTTCTGAGGAGGCACCTTGAGCGGAGCGGAAAGAACCTTTTCTTTTGCCTGGGCCATGGCGGAATCATCTCCCTTTCAAAAGGCCTACGGCTCGGGAACGACGATCACCTTGATGGGAGCGCTGACTTGCGAATGCAGTTTCACGGGAACGGAAAACTCTCCAAGGCTCTTGATCGGTTTGTCCAGGACAATTTTCCTTCGATCGATGGTAATCCCCTGCTTTTCAAGCTGCTCGGCAATGTCCATGCTGGTCACTGAACCGTAGAGCTTTTCCTCTTCGCCTGCTTTCTGGGAGATCGTGATCACCACGTCCGCCAGTCGCTCTTTGATCTTGAGTGCATCTTCCTTGAGCTTGATGCGTTTGACCTCGACGGTCTTTCTCTGAGCCTCCGTCCGCTTGATGTTGTCCTGCGTCGCCTCCAGGGCGACCTTCTTTGGGATGAGATAATTCCTTGCATATCCTCTTGCCACCTCGACGATCTCTCCTGCCAGGCCCATGGAATCCATATCCTGCGTGAGAATCACTTTCATGAACGTTTCCTCCTTTTACTCCGCCTTCCTGGAATGAATTCTTCTCAAATCGATCCACTGGTCAAAGAGGCCGGCCACGGCCAATCCAATGATGAAGATCTGCTGAAAGAGGATCAGAAAATAGACGCCGAATCTGATCCACGGGGGTACACGGTACTTGTTTAGAAAAAACACCAGGATGGAGAGGCCGTGAAAGGCGTATACGGCCGTCATCACGATCAGCGCATTGGTTGCAAACCATCTTATCGAAGGCACGGGCAAAAATAAAGAAAAACCTGCAGCGATCACCCCCCACACCATGAACTCGTGAGAGCGCCATCGATCCAGGGCGCCGTAAGGGGGATAGGCCAGATTTCTCATCTTAAAAATAGGACGACTCACAATGATGTTGAACCACACGACGAAGCCGGTGCCGATGGTCAGGAGGGAAGGATAAATTCTTGAAATCACCTTTGTCACCGTGGTCAGGTACTCGCTCAACTCCTGAGCGTTCTCGGAAGTTGCCCCCATATTCTCGTACACTTGAACGCTCTGGCGCAGACTGCTCTCCACGTAAGCATAGACCATTTCCAGAGGCCCCATGTTCTGTCGCAGCCCTGCCGCCGTCAGGACGATCAACCCGACGAGAAGCACGGAAGAGGTCGCCACGAGCACGGATAAGCCGATGCTCCACTCTCTTCTGTAGATTTCAGCCATAATAAGCCCCAAGAGGCTGAACTCCAGGCAAAGGAAGATCAGTTGGGGGTATTTCAGGAGAGCGGATATCAAGGCCGAGAGCAGGATCGTGATCAAAACAAGTTTTACGCCCTGGTTCACACCCACCTTGGTTGAATAATAGAGAAACGGCAGGGGCGTGACCAGGCTGAAAAAAGGGCCGATCAGAGGAATGAGCGCCGAGGCGAGAAGCAGGATCGTCGCGGCCCCTACGCAGCCCAGGAGGTCATGGAGTTTCATAGATCCTACGGGAGGCTTTGCTCTTTTCTTTCATGGGAAGAGGGCCTCCCTCCAGGCCCTCTCCGTCATCCTATCGCAGTGTTGAGGTCGTATAGGGCAAAAGGGCGATCTCCCTTGCCCTCCTAATAGCGACCGTGAGGACTCTCTGGTGCTTGGCACAGTTCCCGGATATTCTCCGGGGAATGATCTTGCCCCGCTCCGTGGTGAACAGTCTCAAAGTTTTCACGTCTTTGTAGTCGATCACCGCATGGCTGTCCGCGCAAAACCGGCACACCTTTCTCCTGTGGTAAGCCATTTTGCGTTTATTTCTATCAAGCATCGGCCTTCTCCTCTCCCCCCGGTTCCCCGGGTGTTTCCACGGCCGCCGTCTCTGCGCTCTCAGAGGGTTGCTCCTGCGGCACGGGCGCCTGGGGCTTCACATCTCTTTCCTGTTGCTTTTGAAGCAGGGCCTGGGGGTCCACCTCGTGGGCCAGTTTGACCGTCTGGAACTTGAGAATTCTGTCGTCCAGACTCAGCTCCCTCTCCAGGTCTGCGGTGAGCCCCGGGTTTCCGCAGTAGTCCAAGAGTACATAGCCGCCTTTATCGAACTTTTTGACCTCAAAGGCCAGTCTCTGGGTCCCCCATTCCTCGATTTTAATGAGGACACCCTTGTTTTTTTCAATGAAACCCCTGTACCTTTCGAGCACTTCCCGGTACTCATCCTGGCTCAAATTGGGGTTGACGATGTAGATCGTCTCATAATGCCGCATTTCTTTCTCTCCTTTCGGGCTTCTTCCCTGTTCGGAAAAGTTTGGTCCCGCTTCATGTCTGTGCCGTCAGATCAAACGGAACAAGGAGAAATAAATAATAGAAACAGCCTGATTATCAATTGCCCGAGGCCTTGTCAAGAGAAAAGGCTTCCATGGCCTCCTTTTCCAGTTCCTGCGCCATCCCCGCGTAGCGTGGAGAGAAATGAAAGAGCGTGAGACGCTTCACCCCCGCTTTTCTCGCCAGCGTTCCAGCCTGCTTTGCCGTGAGATGGCATTTTTTCTCGGCAACCTCACGGTCCCGGTCCAGAAACGCAGCCTCAATGTAGAGGCTGTCCGCATGCCGGATCAGCCTCTGTGCCTTCTCCAGATTATCCGGCCGCCCTGCAATATCCGAGATGTAGGCGATCTTTTGCCCGGGAGAAATGCGGGAGATCTTTTCTGCCAACTCGCCGAGGATGAAAGGCTTCTCTTTCATGATCCGCCCTCCTTGCTCCCAGGTGACCATGAAGGTATCACCCGGCGCCCCCTGATCATGGAGCGCTTTCTTAAAGCGGGTCAGCCAGGGGCCTACGGGCAAGTCCAGATCCCGCAATCCTTGTTTGTCGATATTGATGGAAAAGCTTTCAACCAGAGCGAATCCCAGGCACGGAACGCGATGATCCAGAAGCGCCGCCTCCAACTGAAAGGAAGGCTCCTTCAAAAGGACGCCGTTCAAAGAGGCCTCTTCATGGGCCTCCGCCGGTTTAAAACGGTTCCGGCAGAAATACGCCTTTGTCTTAAGTTTTTCCGGCCAAACTTCCGTTACCTTGAGAGAAAGAGGGTGTTCATATTCATTTACAAGGTTCCACGTGTAGCCCGCCAATTTCCCTTCAATGCGCTCAAAGAACTCCGGAGGCCCAAAGAGATGAACCTCCTTTTCCCGGCCCAGCAGGTGCCTCAGGAGGCAATCGAATCCGATGAAATGGTCCATGTGTGCGTGGGTGACAAAGACATGAGAGACCTTGAGCAGGTCCCGTGGCGCCAGGGCATGCAGATCGCCGAGGTCGAAGAGAATCGCTCTTCGCTGATGCAAGAAAGCAATGAACAACCCGGGATCGCAAAAGGGATCATTGATCAGCCTGGGATGAAAGGACGTTCTCATGGGTCGCCGGGTCGTATACAACTTTTGATTCAATTCAATGAACCCGATTTAGACGGTGGCTTTAGGGTTCATGTTAAGGAGTTGACAAACCCTAACAGATATGCCATTGCTTGCCAATAACTATTTAGAATGAATCACCTTTTGGAGTGCGAGGGAGGACATGACGGTGACGAAAACCGATCTGATAAAAAGCGTGATAGCCGGGGTCCGCTTCAAGAACTCCAAAAGGGAACGGCAGCGCTATCTTTTCCCTGAATTCGACTATGAGCCTCTCACCAAGCAGCGGGCGTCCACGCTGGTGGATGCCACCTTTGAGATCATCAAGAAAAAGCTGGAAAATGGAGAACAGGTTCTCATCTCGCGATTCGGCAAGTTCAAAGTGAAATTCAAATGGGCCCGAAAGGGGAGAAACCCAAAAACAGGCGAGCAGATTATCCTCGACTCACGCAGAACTGTGAACTTCCAGGCTTCGCAGAAATTGAAACGAAGATTGAATCCTTAATGAAATTTGCCGAAACAAATTTCATACAACGCCCCTGCGGGGCTCCCCAAACTACTTGGAACAATGCTTGCCGAAACAAATTTCATACAACGCCCCTGCGGGGCTCCCCAAACTACTTGGAACAATGCTTGCCGAAACAAATTTCATAATCACACCTCGAAAACCACTTCGCCGTTCCCCAAGTCCACCTTGACATGATCCCCTTCCTTGACGCTTCCTTCAAGGATTTTTATGGCAAGGGGATCCTGGATCAAGTGCTGAATCGTTCTCTTCAGAGGCCTTGCGCCGTACACAGGATCAAAGCCTGTTTCCGCAAGGTAATCCCTGGCTTTTTCCGTCAGCTCCAGCTTGATCTTCGCGCCCTCGAGGCGTCTGCCCAAGAGTCGAACCTGGATGTCGACGATTTTCTTGATCTCTTCCGCACCCAGGGAATTGAAAATGACAATCTCGTCCACACGGTTCAGGAATTCCGGCCTGAAGGTCGCTCTGAGGGCATCCATCACCCTTTTTTCCATCTCTTTGTGGTCCTTGCCGTTGAGTTCATGGATCCACTGACTCCCCACGTTGGAGGTCATGATGACGACGGCGTTCTTGAAATCCACGGTGCGCCCCTTTCCGTCGGTCATGCGGCCGTCATCCAGAATCTGGAGCAGGGCATTGAACACGTCCGGATGGGCCTTTTCGATTTCATCGAACAGAACCACCGAATAGGGATGCCTTCGCACGGCCTCTGTGAGCTGGCCCCCTTCATCGTAACCCACGTAGCCGGGGGGCGCCCCGATCAGCCTGGCCACAGAGTGCTTCTCCATGTACTCCGACATGTCCAGGCGAACCATGTACCTCTCATCGTCAAAAAGAAACTCGGCCAGCGCTCTTGCCAGCTCGGTCTTCCCCACACCCGTAGGCCCCATAAAGATAAAAGACCCGATCGGTCGATTCGGATCCTGGAGTCCCGAGCGAGCCCGCCGAACCGCATTGGCCACGGCGATGATCCCGCTTTTCTGGCCCACCACGCGCTGCCCGAGCCGTTCCTCCATTTTGATGAGCTTTTCCTTTTCCCCTTCCATCAACCTGGACACGGGGATCCCGGTCCACTTGGCAATGACCTCGGCGATGTCTTCGCTGTCCACCTCTTCCTTGAGCATTTTCTTTTCAACCTGGAGTTGCTCCAGGTTCCTGTTCTCATCGGCCAGGTTCTTTTCCAGGGCGATCAGGGTTCCATACTTGAGTTCTGCAGCGCGCGAAAGGTCCCCCTGGCGCTCGGCTATTTGCGCCTCGGTCCGGGTGGACTCCATCTTTTCCTTGATCTCTTGGATTCTTGATATGTTTTCCTTTTCCCTTTGCCAATGGCCGACCATTTGCTCTTTTTCACCCTGAAGTTCGGACACTTCTTTTTCGATCTTCTCCAGCCTGTCCCTGGAACCCCGATCCTTTTCCTTCTTGAGCGCTTCCCGTTCTATTTCAAGCTGGGTGAGCTTTCTCTGAACCGCATCGATTTCAGCGGGCATGCTGTCAATCTCGATCCTCAGCCTGGAGGTAGCCTCGTCAATCAGATCGATGGCCTTATCCGGCAGGAACCTGTCCGTGATATAGCGTTGCGACAAGGTCGCTGCAGCCACCAGGGCGGAATCCTTGATCCGGACCCCGTGATGAACTTCATACTTCTCCTTGAGCCCCCTCAAAATGGAAATCGTGTCTTCCACAGAGGGTTCTTCCACCATGATGGGCTGAAACCTTCTTTCCAAAGCCGCATCTTTTTCAACGTGCTTTCGGTATTCCTTGATGGTCGTGGCGCCCACGCACCGGAGCTCCCCGCGAGCCAGAGCGGGCTTCAACATGTTGGATGCATCGACGGCCCCTTCCGCTGCGCCAGCGCCGACCAGGGTGTGCATTTCATCGATGAACAGGATAATCTCACCATGGGCGTCGGTGATTTCTTTGAGAACCGCCTTGAGCCGGTCTTCGAATTCTCCCCGGTACTTGGCGCCCGCAATGAGGGCGCCCATGTCCAAAGCCACGACCCTCTTATTCTTCAAAGTCTCGGGCACGTCCCCCTGAACCACTCTCTGGGCAAGACCCTCCACGATCGCGGTCTTGCCCACCCCCGGCTCGCCGATGAGGACCGGATTGTTCTTGGTTCTTCGCGATAGGACCTGGATGACCCTGCGGATCTCATCGTCCCGGCCGATCACCGGGTCCAAATCGCCCTTCAAGGCAATGGCGGTCAGGTCCCTGCTGAACCGCTCCAGGGCCTGATACTTGTCTTCCGGGTTTTGATCGGTGATTCTCTGGCCGCCGCGGATCTCCACAAGCGCTTTGAGCACGGTGTCTCTTGTCAACCCTGCCGCAGCAAGAGCCTTTGCCGCCCTGCCCTCCTTCTCCTCGATCAGGCCTAGAAAAATATGCTCAAGGCCGACATATTCATCTTTCATTTGCTCCGCTTCTTGGAAGGCCCGATCCAGGGCCGCTTTCCCGCGGGGAGACAAATAGACCTGGCCTACCCCGGAACCCGAGACGGCCGGCATCTTTTCAAGGATGGATTCCGCTTCCTTCTGGAGCTGAACCTGATTGACGCCGATTCTTTCGAGAAGGGGAGGAATCACCCCTTCTTTTTGCTGCAAGAGCGCCCCCAAAAAATGTTCCGGCTCCATTTGCTGGTGCCCGACCCTCTCGGCCAGGCGCTGGGCTTCTTGAATTATTTCTTGAGATTTAAGGGTCAATTTATCGAAACGCATGATCGAATCCTCCTGCACGATACAGTGCGCGTTATTTTCTAAGCTAACTATGGCGAATTTAAGCTAAGCTTGGCAAAGCCCGGTGTCAAGAAAGGCTAAGGCGGGTTCGGGTGTTCCAACCCTGTTGGAAGGTTGGTACAAGTCCTCAGAAAAGAAAAAACGAACCGTCTCCCTATTGCACTTTTAAACTCGCGATTTATAATAGCTCACTTTTGATAGCTATTGAAAAACACACACCAAGAAAGGAGAATGAACATGGCGGAACAAGGATTTGTTTGGGTCAAGGACAAGGCAGGAAATGAATTCGTTTGCAAAGTGGAGGATTTGAAGGACCCCAAGAAGGTGAGCAAAGAAGATTTGGTGAACTGCATCGATGATGCCTCCAGGGCGATCAACATCGGCGACTGAGAACATCAAACCACATTTTAATTCATTGTAAGGCCGGAGGATATTTGTTTTCCGGCCTTTTTTATCGCCCCCCCCTAAAGCCCCTAGCCGGTAAAAAGATTTTTGGTGGCGAAATCCGGATCGCTTGTAAGATTAACACCAAGACGGCGCAAACCGGCCTCATCCCCCGGAGTGGGCATGTGGGTGAGGTGGACTTCGCAGCCGCGCAGGTCCTTGAGCTTCTCCAGGGCAAGCTGTGCAGCGGAATTGGTGGATGCACTGATCGTCAGAGCGATGAGCGTCTCGACCAGATCCAGGCTGAGCGTTTTTTCGCTCATGATCTTTGTTTTCAATGTGGTCAAGGCATCTGTGATAAAGGGAGGAAGGAGCTTGATCTTTTCGGGAATCCCGGCCAGATGCTTAATCGCATGGAGCACAACGCTGGAGGCGGCGTGCATGAGAGGGGAGTTGCTTCCGGTCACGATGGCGCCGTCCATCAGCGCGATGGCCGCACCGCAATAGATGCCTTCGCTCCCCCGGCCTTTCTCCTGCGCCTCTAGAGCGGCCCGGCGGGCAGGTTCCACCACGACCCGGTTCTCCGGTCGTCGCTCGAAGTCTTTGATAAAAAGCTCCACTCTCTGAACGGTGTCCCTGTCGGTAAAGCCCATGGCATACTCGCAGCGATAACGAAAGTACCTCCGGATCACCTCTTGAACCGATGCTTCCCTGGCAAGGTCGTCATTGACTATGGAAAAGCCCGCCCTGTTCACACCCATATCCGTCGGGGATTTGTAGAACGATTTCCCGCCCGTGATGGACTCCAAAATTCTCTTGAGCACCGGAAAAATTTCCACGTCCCGGTTGTAGTTCACGGCTTTTTCCTCGTAGGCTTCCAGGTGAAATGGATCGATGAGGTTGAAGTCCTTGATATCCGCTGTGGCCGCTTCGTAAGCCACATTTACGGGATGCCGGAGCGGCAGGTTCCAGATGGGAAAGGTCTCGAACTTGGCATACCCGGATTTAAGCCCCTTTCGATAATCGTGATAGAGTTGTGAAAGGGAGGTCGCCAGCTTGCCGCTGCCGGGGCCCGGTCCCGTCACGATGACAAGGGGTTTTTCGGTTTCAATGTATTCGTTGGCGCCGTAACCTTGGTCGCTCACGATGAGATCCACGTCCGTAGGATACCCTTTTGTGAAACGGTGGGTATAAACCCTGATGTTTCGTCTTTCCAGTTTGTTCTTGAAATAAACCGCCGCCGGCTGGTTGTCAAATCGCGTGATGACCACGCCGAGCACGTCGACGTCCCAGCCTCTCAAATCATCGATGAGTTTCAAGGCATCCGAATCATAGGTGATGCCGAAATCCGCCCTGATTTTCTTCCTCTCGATATCCCCTGCGTATATACAGAGCAGGATGTCCGCTTTGTCCTTCAACTGCTGAAGAAGGTGCATCTTTGCATTCGGGTCATAACCGGGGAGCACGCGGGCCGCGTGATAATCATAGAGGAGTTTACCTCCGAATTCGAGGTAAAGCTTGTCGTTGAATCGTCTGACCCTTTCCAGAATTTCTTCGGTCTGCTCTTCGATGTATCGCCGGTTGTCAAAGGCTATCCCCTGAGTCATAGTCCTTTCCCCTGCCGTTGGTCCTTCTTATTGTCCGGTGCCGGCCGAAACATCATGAGGCCGAATCCCGCCCGGGCTTTGGGGGAGCACCATACGCCAACGGGATTTTCATTTCAACAACTTGTTTCGCCAACCAATGCTCTTCCTGAAAGGGTCTTGACATTGAAGTTGGATTAACCTAATGCTTGATTTCCAAGCCATTTGGGGTGGCTTTCTTGAGCGAATGGAGCGTGAAGAGCCATGGAGAACGACAAGCAAAGCAATGTGTTGATGTGCATGCAGTGCGGAATGTGCGCCGGGAGTTGCCCGGAATCAGGAATTACCCCCTTTAACATCCGCCTGCTGGTGAGAAAGACGCAGTTTCACCGCGAAATCGATGAAGCGATCCCCTGGTACTGCAGCTCCTGCGGCGAGTGCACCCTGCGGTGTCCTAGGGATGTCAAACCTTCTGAAATGATCTTTGAACTGAGGTCCGCCCTCGTGGAAGAAGGGGAAATCCCCCTTTCCATTCAAAAGGCCCTCGAGAACACTTTTGTTCAGAAAAACCCGTGGGGACGGCCGCGGTCCAAAAGGAGCGAATGGGTGAATGAACTGGAGGGCATCCAGGTCCCTCACGTGAGCGAAACAGCGTCAAAGAGGCTGCTCTTTACCTGCTGCATCCAGGCCTACGATCCCCGCTGCATGGTGATTCCGGCCAACGTGGCCCGGATGCTCCGCAAAGGCGGCGTGGAATTCGGCATCCTCGGGCCGGAAGAAGCCTGCTGCGGCAATGAGATCCGAAGGATGGGCGAAGCGGGTCTTTTCGAAGAACTGCAGGAAGGCAACCTGGCAACCTTCAAGAAGCACGGCGTGAAGCAGATCATCGCCCTTTCTCCCCACTGCATGAATGCCCTGAAGAAAGAGTACGGCGAGCACGGCATCGAGGTCCTGCACTACACGGAAGTGCTGGCGGAGATGATAGAAAAAGGCTCTCTCACCTTCAAGGCGCCTTACGGCAAAAAGGTCATTTATCACGATCCGTGTTTTCTTGGGAAGCAAAACAAGATTTATGATGCCCCGAGGAACATCCTCAAGGCCATTGAAGGCCTTGAACTCATGGAGTTCTCCGGAGCGCGTGAGAACTCCCTCTGCTGTGAAGGGGGAGGAGGAAGAATGTTCTACGAGGCGGAGATCCCTTATGTAAGGAACAGCGAGAGGCGGGTTGAGGAGGCGGTTCAAAAAGGCGCTGAAGTGCTCGCTACAAGCTGCCCTTTCTGCGTCATGACCCTGGAAGATCCTGCCACGGAAAAGGGCCTCCCGGTCAAAGAGCTCTCCGAAATCGTTATGGAGGTGCTGTAGATTCGATAGAGACATGACGAACCGTTTTGTTGCTTTCCCCTCTCTTTTTGGGCTAATCTGGGTTCATCATGCTTCGATCCTTGAACTCCCTAACAGTTTGTCTTTTCTTAGGGCTCCTGGGAGCGCCTATGAGCTATCCTTCCTCCGCCCCGGCCCGGGAGCCCCTTCTGAAAAACCTAATCGTTCTGAAGAATCAGGCCGACCTTGAAAAAAGCCTCCAAGACGGCTCCTATCGCGGGGAGGCAGGCATCCTGAGAATGAGACCTGAAGTGGCCGGGTCCATCGGCCTGAAGGTTTTCATGAATCAGGACTACCTGGATGCCGGAACGGGGTTTGCTCGTGCCGAGGCCTTCCTCGATCAGGCCAAAGCGGCCATGATGTCCAAAGACCCTGAACCGCAACCGGGAACCCACGTAAGGACAATCGCTGAGAATTTTCTCAATCACAACCGCGCTCTTGGGGAAGCGAGACAAAGCCTTGCGCGCTACCGCGAAAGACTGGCCGCAGAGGCGGACGACAGGCTCAGAGACAATATCAGCGAAGCGGTGCTGGATCGCCTCCTGCAAGAGAGCCTGAAAAAAGCAGAAAACCGGTTAAGAGATGCTCTGGGGCATTTTTACAATGCCTGCCGGGGCATTCCTGAAAAGGAATCGGCCCTAACCCCTGAGAACGTGGAATTCGTCAACGTGGTTTTCCATCGCTTCAAGGAGGAGGCGTTCGAAAAAAACCCGGAATCCTTTGGTCTTGACCGGATAGAGGATTACCGGGTTGAGAGGCCATGGATTTGGAAGCAGGCTTTCCCGGATTCTTTTCCCTACACCTCCTTGATCGAAGACGCGGTGCAAAAGCTTCAAAGCCGGGGGTGTGAAACCGATCCCCTCCTTTTCCTGGCCCTGATGAGAAGGGAATCCAATTTCGATTCCTCCGCCGTCTCCCAGGCAGGTGCGGCCGGCCTTACCCAGATGATGCCTGGGACCGCTTTGGAGCTGGGAGTCAGGACGGTTTTCTATCCGGACTACCTGGCC
>Ga0209498_1002003_pt1 | contig 12430 bp, 14 predicted proteins | sample WalLakDeSediment_FD_184131 | JGI IMG/M metagenome (GOLD analysis project Ga0209498, IMG submission 184131) | Lake sediment microbial communities from Walker lake, Nevada to study Microbial Dark Matter (Phase II) - Walker Lake 11/02/13 Deep... | ecosystem: Environmental > Aquatic > Freshwater >...
CGAAATTCCTGTCTGCAATCGCAAATGACAAGCTGAAGGTTGACATTCGCATAGGTCTCTTCAGGAGCGGTGCGAGAGAGGGCCAGTACCACGACCACGGTACAGGGTTTAGGATAGGCAAACTAGATTTCCTGCAGATATATGACAGCTACGAACCAGTGATTTCTGGCTCTACGCATCTACTCGGGGGGTTTCCAGAAGTCAAGTAAGTACTCAAAGGTTGTCCCGAGCTTTATGAAGTTGTTAGGATAGCCGAAGATTCCTACGTTGTTGACCAGATTCCTTCTATCCCAGATCAGTATGTTCCGTAGGTCATAACCAACCTTGATCATCTCCTCCACAATGTAGACGTGAGTTGGTATGCGTTTGTTCTCCCACCAGAGGTCATTTATGTCGATTACGCAGTGCGCTTTCGGTCTAAGAAACGGAAGCATACCCTTGAGAATCTGAGCTAGTTCCTTGCTGAATACGCTAGGCTCCAATGTGCCGATATCCTTTGGATCTTGAGAATACTGTTGCACCTCTTGATAGTGCTTATTGTTCCTCAGATTACCTCTCATGCTCTTGTTCAAGCGAGGTTTGTCCAAAAACCTTGAGTAAGGCGGCGATGTAACAACCAGAGCGACTGTATTCTCACTTAAGTACTCTGGAATGCTCCTTGCATCATCGCATATCTCTATCTGCCTTGAACTGCCGAACATCTCGGCTTGGGCGAGTCTTCGCTGGGCAACTTCAACATACTCCTGTTTCAGGTCGAATCCCACTGCATTTCTACCCAAGTCGCGTGCTGCTAACAAGGTACTACCGATACCAGCGAATGGGTCGAGCACCAGCTCACCTTCATGTGTGAGTAACTTGATGAACCGTGCCGGCAAGGCGATCGGGAACACAGCAGGATGAATACTCTTGTCTCGGATATCCCTCTTTTCATAAGAGAACTCCCATATTCCGACCATTGAGCGAACCCATTCCTTACCGGTCACGCAGCTAATGTGATTGGAGGGGCAATCACAGGTCTTCTCAAATCCTAGCTCTAGAGGTATCTTGATCGTCTCTGATTTCAGCACCATCTCACACTCCGTCCATATAATACACGATAGTGCCGGAGACCGCCAACAGCAGCGATTGACACCCACTGCTGCGGGGGGCAAGACCTAGATGACACCCATTGGTTGCGGGCAGCAAAAAACCGAGAGACGGTCAAATCTCCCAGCTTCAGATTGACCTGCGATACTGCTGGGAAGCAGAGATTGAACCATAGCAGCCTGCCAGGTTAGCTAGGTGTGAGGACTGCCACGTTAGGAAGAGGTTATAGTGGGTGTTTGCCACCCCAGTGAATAGACCAAGTGCCATCATCGTTCTGAAATACCTCCCCTCTTACGTACCCAACTTTCTTTGTGTCCTCGTCCAGTCTCGCCTGAGCCTCTGCCTTGCTCTGTGTGTCCTCGTCCAGTCGCTTCTGCGCTGCCTCCTTACTCTGTTCCTGATGCAAAGCCCTCATTGCTGCCTGTCCTTGTGGTGTGAGAACATCGCCCCTGAACATGGTCGGTAAAGCAGTCACTTTCTTGTCCAGCATGGTCAGTAGATCTGTGTGTCTCTTATCCGACTTCGCCGACATGCCTAGTGAGGTGAAACCTAGCCCAACTGAGATTAGCGCAAGTCCTAATGCAAACAGGGTGACATCGCTCGGAACGCCAATGAAAACCAGAGCAAACCTCAGAACTACGAGTAGCCCCCCGATTATCAAGAGCGGGAGTCCTATGTCCTCTCCTCTAGCTTTTGCTCCGTCCCTCAGCTTTCTAAGCGATTCTTTCATTGGGGCATACTAGCTGGCTCTGTATCTCCTACTCATCAGGCTGAGTGTACATCGTAATCGTGATTCCTGCACTTGCAGAGGAATTACCTGCCTCGTCCAAACCACCAGTTACCTCATCATCGGGCAGGTCAGCATCAGCAACTGAGGTGGGAGTCTCGCTAAGCCAAGTACCCCCAACCCCAACACCAACGCTGCAAACGCGATCAGGGTGACCAGCTTCTTCACTTGAATACCCCTAAGTACATTGTACCACCGCCCAATCTTTGAGCGAAGAGCAGCTAGACGGAGCGAAGCAGTCTCGCAGCGATTGACACCCACAACTGAGGGGGATAGAATTGAGTACAAGCTAACTGCGCAGATAGTGAGGGTATTATCAGGTGATCAAAAGGATAGTCATTGAAAACTATCGCTCCATCAAGCAAATGGAATTCGTGCCCAACAAGTTCTGTGCCCTTGTCGGAGAGAACAATGTCGGAAAGTCCAACATTCTGTCAGCCATAAACCTGGTACTTGGCGAAAGATGGCCGCCAAATCAGGTTTCGATTGATGATGTGCGCGATCGTGATGAGCACCTAACCCTTTCAATCCAGATTTACTTCGATAGTCCCGTTACTCACACATACTACGGTAATGACCTTGATATTGCTGGTTTTGGTCTTGAGTACAATCAGAATACGGGCGGCGTAATGCACTGTCTAGACAGTGGAGGTTCCAGTGTGCGAACACAGTACGATCGCCCCTTGCCAATGAGTAACGCTGTCAGGGAGCGAGTCCCTAGTCTTCTAATCGGGGTCACGAGAAGTCTTACAAGGGAGTTGTCCGGATCACAGTGGACTTTGCTTGGTAGAATCTTGAAGGATATTGAGGCCGAATTTCAGCAGGATGCTGGGCGAACAAGAGATTATGACACTAGAGTTCAGGAGGCTTGTGATTTGCTTAGGACTGCAGGCTTTGTGGAGCTTGAGAATATCTTGAAGGAGCAAGTACAGCGACTGACAGGCTTTGTGAATGCAGACCTAGGGTTCAAACAGCCCAAAGTGCTCAATCAGTATAAGAGTCTAGAGCTAACAGTCCAGGAATCCAGCCACTACAGCGAGTGTCTGGCACTGGATATGGGGTCGGGGATACAGAGCGCAATCGTGGTTGCCCTAATTCAAGCATATAGACAGCTTAAGAGGACTGGGGCGATTCTACTCATCGAAGAACCAGAAGTATATCTCCATCCCCATGCACGAAGGTACTTCTATAACTTGCTGAAGGAACTAGCAGATCAAGGCAACCAAGTCTTCTATACTACGCACTCGACTGAATTTGTCTCTCTGCCAGACTTCGAGAACCTGTGTATTGTAAGAAAGACACCAGTTGGAGGTACTGGACTTAGCCAAGGTGAGGGTCTAAGTGTAACACCAGCTTCGAAAGAAGAGCTAAAGCTATTGACTCAGTTTGATACAAGAAGAAACGAGCTATTCTTCGCTCGGAAAGTCATGCTAGTCGAAGGTCAAGATGAACGAGTTGTTCTGCCCCATGTATTTGCTTTGAAAGGAATTGATGTTAACAGAGACTGCATTTCGATTGTAGATGTCGGTAGCAAGAACAACCTTGAATTCATGATGAAGATGGTAAAGGGGTTTTCTATACCGTTCGTCACTCTTCATGATGAAGATCGAAATGCCACCAATTACGCAACCTATCATGCTGGGACAGACGGTCTCAATGCTAGGATTAGAGCATCGGCAGGTGATAGTTCTATGGTGTTCTCACTGGATCCTGATCTTGAAGGTGTTCTCGGCTTAGAGAACAAAGACCTTCGTGGAAAGATAAGCAAACTGAAGACCCTTAATGCAGACTCGATTCCCCAAGTTATGAGTGACGCTATTGACAAACTAGTTAGCTTGTAGACAAGGACTACAGGTACAACAAGAGGGAGAACGCATCCTGGTGCTCTCTTCGAAGTCAACCCCATCCCTGATAATGCTCTACTGTCGGTGCTAACCTATGCTCCCCTTCAAACTCTCCAATCTCAAACTCGTCACCAAGGTAGTAAAATCATTGACTCAGCCTCCAGTAGAACAACCTCGTGCTGCGGTGATCGAAAGGGCTATTGACAGTCTTGTGCGCCGTAGTGTATTCTCGTCGAAAAGAGGTCTGTAGGAGATAATATGTCGAGCAGAACACGTAGAGGAGTTCGTTGGTTCTTCGTAGGGCTTCTGATAGTCTTAGCTATTGGGGGGGTCTCATACATGGTTGAGTATGTTTCTCTTCCGCCGGAAATGATGACCAAGATTGCGTTTGTGAGGGCATTAAGGAAGATGGATCCTTTGCTGCAGCGGGCAATCGCAAGTCAACAAGGCAAGACCGTTGAAGAGGCCCTGGCAAGTCCATACGATTTTCGGTCTGTGAAGGTGTTCATTGGGCTGCTGATTGCGTATGGCGCCGCATGGGCCATCTACCTCGCAACTAAGTTCTTCAGGTTTGTGGATAGAGAAGAGCCTAGCCAGACACCCACGCGGTGATGTCTATTGTGATGAGGTCAACTCCAGGTGCTCCCTTGTCGGCACTAACCTATACTCACGATCAAACTCCCCGACCTCAAACTCGTTGCCGAGGTAGATCAACTGCTCATCCTTCAACGCCCGTCTTCTCTCACTGCGCTCATGATTCACGCAGCAAGTAACCCAGGGTTCTTTGTTCATGATGGCATCATGCCACTGCCCCCAACACCGTCTGCAGAAGTGCTTCCTGGGGTTGCTGGTGAATATCTCTTCTCCACATATCGCACAACAGAATCTCAATGATCAACCTCATGATGGTCGTGCCCTTAGATTTCTTGAACTCCCAGACAGATTTGAGCTATCAGGGAGCACCGCAAAGCTAAATGACGCTCCGCGGTTAAGCTGAGAGCGTCATTTCGGTCTATTTGTGCGGGATTCGTCAAAGCTAGAGGTGCAGATTCACTGCATAGAACCCCATTTACCCACGCCTGCCGTACATCTCAAATCGCTGTCTTACCTCACGTTTCTTGGGTGAACGGCTGCAATGGGAGGGATATAGGTAGGAATGAGCCACCACACCATGTGGCCCAAGCTGCAGGAGAAATCTAGTAGCCTAGCAGGTATCTTAGAAGTGAAACTCTCTTAGAGGAGGTTACTGGTCGTTCTTTCCATACTACCCTCTCCTTGGGTACTTCCCTGTACTTGGTTACATCTCGGTATTTCGTGACTTCTTGTCTCTTTGTCACCGTCTCTTGCCATTCCAAGTTAACATGGAGCTTGATGTCGCCCCTTGGTCTGGCCTGATAGCACTCAGACCGGAAGTAGTACATCCCGGTACGCCTTGGCACAAATGAGAACGTGTAACTACCGACTGGCCCTGCTGCTACAATCGGATTCTTTGGAGTACCAACACCAAAGCTTGGATCGGTGTCGTCAGAAACGTAGAAGTAAACCTCTGGGAAACCACTGTGACGTGTCAACTGCCCATTCACAAGAATGTTGCTCTTGTCCTTTATGTCTATGTAGGTCTGGTAAGACCTAACGCCATGATAAGCCGTGAAGAGTTTATCTAGAAGCACTGTGCTTTTCTGCTGTGTCACTGTTTGCTCCTGTACTTCAGTGTACTCCTCACGCACCACATAAGGTTCGCGCTCATAGTAGACCTCAGTTGCTTGATACCTCTCTGTTGTTGGATAGGATATCTGCTTGATAGGTGCTATGCAGAGTACCAGTACTGCAATGGCAAGCAGAGACATAAAAGCGACCTTGGGAGTCCTCCTAGTCTTTGGCATTCTTACCTCCTGGTGCATTGCTTGTGACGACTCACCACTCTTCTCTGTAGCAATATCCTCTGTTTGACCACTGACCCCTTGCACGACATGTTTGACCTTTCTACGCTTATTCATACCCATTGCTGCCAATGCTATTAAGCTACCTACTGCGGCAAGAGAACCAATGATGAAAACGGCTTCCGCAATCAACTGCCCTGAGGGACTTCCGAATCTATCCTGGATAGCAGATATCAGAAGCCACACCATACAGGCGGACACAGCAGCCAGTAAAAAGGTTCTTGGCCTCATCTCAGACCAAACTCCGCTGTTTCAAACTGTAGAACGCCATCATCCTGGGAGAGCACAAGCTCAGTAACCACTCTGTCATTGCCTGGACACCTCTTGTGACACATCTAGTCGCCAAGAATATCCGTGTTAGTTAAAGCCTTGATGAGCTAATGCATAGTAGCATCCTGCCACAAGCCGGTCAAGGGTGTCTGTTCCTGTACCGCCAGTTGATCAAGTACCTGCGGTCTGGATGTTTCCTCGTCCACTCTGAGTTGTAGCTCAGCCTGCAGACCTTACAATAGTGATCGCTCCCGTAGAATTCCTCAATTGTCTTCACCCCGCCACAACGGGAGCACGCCCTTATGCTTATCGGACTACGCCAGAGTGTCATCGTGCTTGACCTCTTTCGCTCTCAACCATTCGGTCACTGATGCTGTCAGGAATACCTTCCTTCCATCACCCAACAACACGCAAGGTAATCCCTGCTGCGTGAGGCGCGTGAGCTTATTGCCCGTAACATTCAGGACTTTTCTCAAGTCGTCGAAGCTTATAATTTCGTTTGTCATGGTTCACCTCAAATCGTTCTTTCCACACTGGGTCATCTCGGTCTTGCCTGCAGCCTTGACCGGCCTGTTGCCAATAGGTTCAGGTCTACAGCGGCTGCATTCGGAGTCCACATCTTTCACGGTCTTACCACGTTCCTTGAGAGCTAGGTAATACTCCTGCAGATGCTGGGGCAGGTGCTCGGCTATGACATCGGGATTCCTTTTGTAGTCTTCCGAGTTGACTACTGAGCGCAGAAGCAGATCAGCCTTTGCCTCAAGAAGTTGGCCAAGTCTCAAACAACACCCCCCGCAGATAACACCCGTACTAGACATGCCTATGCCTTTCTTCTCAAGCAAGGGACAGTGGAGCAGTGTCTCTCTAAACCGCTGTTTGATGGTGCTGTGGTCTATTCTTTCTTCTAATTCACAATTCATCTGGTTCCTCCATAAGTACTGACAAGCGCAGATAATCGCTTGTTCCGATGAGGACGGAGTTGGAAGACGCTCCGTCCTCAGATAGTCGCTGTTCTATGAAAAGGAGGACGTTAGCAACATGGAGAGCTAACGTCGAGAGGACACCTCAGACCCTCGCAGAAGAATGAAGGGTAAGAAGCTCCTCTATATACTATATTACCAATCTAGCCCCATTTCTTCCCACCTAATCACTGGTTTTCAGCATGTTTTTGCCCTAACATCGCCCGAATGCCCACCGATTCCAGGAAAGCCGCGCCTAATCTTGATAACCTTTCACAACGACTTTGATGCCGTGCTGCGTGAAGAATCTCCTGCCGCCCAAGGGTGCAAGATTCTTGTCAGAGCTACAGACAAACACCTTCTCCACATCGCGTCTAAGCAAGTTATTCCTGTACCGCACACCCCTGTGCATCTGGATGTATCCGTCCATTGCGTAGTTAGTGACCTCGTACACCCTGACAAGCTGATTGCCCTTGTGAACAAGAATGTCCACGTCGTCTGAGTAGATTCCTGTAGCGAATGCAGTGTTACCAGCTTGCGTCTCTTGCTGCACGATCCTGTTCACTCTCCGCATCCCGACGTTCCAGGACTTCAGCTTCTTGACTGTCCCAGCAGACTTCAACATTGTACTCATACAAATCTCCTTTCCGCACACGAAGTGCGTGTTTCGTTTGTGCTTTGATAATCCTTATTCACCCTTTCATTTCCTTATCGTTAGGATCACCATACCTACTATATAGATCAGACAGAACTACCAGACTGACCATCAGCCGATGAGAGCGATCAGTGATCTCTTGCCATAGGACAGGTAAGCCTATTAGACTATTATTAGCCTAGTAAACAAGAGCAGTGTAAGCTCACCGTGGAAGTGGTATCTGATTGTTGGGATGATGCTCGTTCCAGAATCGGATCAGCTTCCGCAGCAGCTTCCTGTTGGTTGCATTACGCTTTCTGCCGTATTCGGAGGCGCATGCTTTGCACCAATCACGATTACCATGATACCCTTTCTTCTCATCATAGAACTCCGACGGTAGCTTGTTTGACTTACAGACCTTGCAGTACTGCGTTTTCATGTGATTACTCCTTTCCTTGGTTCGTTCCTGGAGCTAGTCTAGCCTCAGCATTTCTGTAGAAGCTAGACCAGCTCCGTACACTCCGGTGACCTAAGAAGCCGCTTCGCTGTGTGCGACAACAGCTTTTCCCTTGCGGGTAGTCTGACCGGCTTGAGCATATACACTGATCTCTACTGTGGTCTTACCTTTGTCTACACGCGTGGAGACCTTGACCTGCTCGTTGCCAGTCTTCTTGGTCTTCGCTTTTTGCTCCATACTTCCTCCTTTCCTATGTATCTACAAATCTCGGCCGAGATATTGCCTACGTATGCCTTTGCTTCAACCCATTCACATTCTCTCCCCTCCTCGCGCTTTCAGCATTCACACAATCTCCCCACCCCACATTTGTTGCGCTTTCACATTCGCTTAGCATGACACTCTTCATAATACACTGTTACATTCTCCTGTCAACTACCCCAATCTGGTACATAATTGATGACCTTACTGAGACTTTTGGTGAATACTCTTAAGATATACCTCGGATTTCTGACCTAGATTTCGGGAGTTGCTCCGAATTCTGGAGCAGCATGAGAGATGTAACCCCTCTTTTTTCGCAAATTCTACGTTTGGCAATCACCTGCACATATCCTCTGAAGAGTGCTTCTGAAGGGGCGTTGACAGGTGACTGTAGCGATAGTAACATATTGTTATCACTTGTTAAGGAGGGTGCGATGGTCAAAATAGATTACGTCCCCATAGAGGAAGCAAAGGCACTGAGACGCAGCAAGAAGAAGAGTGCGGTCATTGAGGAGTATGAGTCCCTCTTGCTGAACCTACCGACAGGGAAAGCAGGGATGATTGACTCGAAAAAGGAAAAAGAGAAATCGCTGACGATACGGAATCGGTTGCTCCGAGTAGGGAAAACCCTGAACATGGATGACTTGAACGTCAAGAGAGCCGGGGACATCGTGACGTTCTGGAGAGAGTAGAAAACTCTGGAAACTGCTCACCACATTTCTGGGGAACACACCATCGCTTTCAGCGGGTAAGCTCACGTTTTATCTGGTCACGGGCGGGGGGTGTGGCGGTAGATACAGTCCTATAGTGGCGACTTCACAACTCTACGCTCACATCAAGGGCATCAGAGAACCGCGTCGATGGATGACCAGGCAGACGGCACAGCGAAACGTGCTGCCTTAAGCTGGGCGTTGACTTATCTGAGAGCAGGCGTTAGGCTGAAGATGACTACCTACTTTCAATGAAAACGAAGGAGGAGAACGTAGAATCCGTGTGTGGGGTGAGTTCAGATTGCATACCTGCTTGGAAGGCAGGAACTCTACCACTGAGTTACTCCCGCATAGGTAGTTACACTTGGATTTTACGTCAAAACAAATGGAAAAACAAGCTGTAAACTCCCTACTTCTTGAATCTCTCGTCTCAACAACAAGCCTCGAATCACTGGCAAAGGGCTACATCCTGAACTGCAGGACAGAAGGCAAGTCGGCGAAGACCATATCAGGTTATCAGATGGCACTCAACAACCTGACCTGGTACTGCAGAGAGCAAGGCTTTCCAGCAGTGCAAAAACTCACGGCAGTGCACATAAGACACTTTCTGTGGTATCTGGCGAGTGAACCTCACAGATGGAACAGCACCAGTCCTGCAGCCAAGAGGCAGGTGAGTTCCACGACGGTCAACTGCTACTTCAGAGCACTTCGCACCTTCTTCAACTGGCTTGAGCGTGAGGAGTTGATCATTGAGAATCCATTCAAGAACCTCAAAGCACCGAAGATCAACAAGACGGTGGTTCAAGCACTCTCCACAGCCGAAATCGACAGGCTGTTCAAAGTGTGCTCCGGAAGGTCTCCACTGGATGTGAGGAACACGGCTATCCTATCAGTGTTCCTTGACACCGGGTTGCGTGTATCTGAACTGACAAACCTGACGATCGATGATGTGAACATGGACGATGGCACTCTGCTGGTCAAGCATGGAAAAGGGGGCAAGCAGAGGATTGTGAGGATAGGAACTAAGGCTCAGAAGGCGTTATGGAAGTACATAACCCTGTATCGTCCAGGTGAGAAACATGGTTGTAGGTTGTTCATCAACAGGTCTGGTGAATCTCTGGGTCTTCTTGGGATCAAGATTCTGATCAGAAGGTTAGGTGATAGAGCAGGAGTGAAAGTACACCCGCACAAACTAAGACACACCTTCGCGATCAGTTTCTTGCGTGCCGGTGGTGATGTTTTCAGTCTCCAGTACCTGCTTGGGCACAGCACGCTGTCCATGACTCAGCGTTATCTCCAGAGTCTCAACGCAAGTGACGCTGCAAATGCTCACAGGAAGTTCAGCCCGCTTGATAACCTGGGGAAGCTGTAGCCCATAGCCATCAGGCTACTGCGGTGGGTCGGCGATCTGAGCGTCATTGAGCGCCCATCAACCTAGAGGCGTATCGATATACCCCCCTTGTGAGATAGCCCATTTCATCAGATATGACTGAGCCCGTTTTGAGAAACTCATTACGAACAACTGAGCCGAAAAGCTGGGGATCTTCTGAACAGCCGCGCGCCACCGTAGTGTTCGTCCACAATGAGAGGCTATGATCGCAGGGGTCAGCATTGGAGATGCTACTTAGCTCATCAGCCACAATGCCACTGGGTCTGACGGAGGTATCCGGGATGAGTGTAGAAGCAACAAGAGGACAATGCCGCTGCATCGTTGTATAATGCACGTCACCCAGAACTCGAAGAGAGGAGGTTCAGGATACGAGCGTTCAGGACAACCTCAAGGTGCTTCTCAGGCGAGAACGCAAGCGTTTGGCCATATCTGGCTTGCTGGCACTCCTGCTGACTCTATGTGTAGCTAGTTTCACTGAAGAATCCTATGACCCTTATCATGCGGTGAGTTCGTACTCAGCTGAGGCGAATGCTCTGCATCTAGTATCAAGCAGTATCGATCATAACACCAACTCGCTGGAAATGCGGCTCATAAGGCCGGTTTCTGGCCCGGATATATCAACCCCTATCAGTGATACAGTGCCTGCGGAGTACCTGGTATTGGTTGTAAAATCCGATATTACATATTCCTGCGGATATGTCTTTGAGGCCAACTACCACATGAGTGATCCATCCAATCGCTACAGCATACCGTTGACAGGTGCAGCCAAGTATAGCCCTTTCAACAGTTATCAGGTTCGGATTGGACTCGGCAAGACGCGTCTGTCCGCATATGACTTCTGGACTGGTGCTGGATACGAATTCTTGCCGATAGTTGTTAGTATGAGAAGCGATGTCCCTAACTACAGGTTAAGGCTTGTTCAGGATGACGAGCACTTTGTGTCAGTGCAGTTCAGGCCCAAGGTTTCTGCAGTCCTTCTTGGAGCATTCTTACCTATTCTTGTCATCTGCGTTGTCGCAGTCTACCGGGCGTGGTGGAGCACAGCTATTGCTCTTCTGGGTGCGATTCCGTTTAGGCTGGTCTTAGTGCCACCGGAGTTTCATGGTTTCGCTCTTTTCGACATGCTCATGCTGTTGGCTCTTGCAGCGGCAACGTATTGGCTACTCTGGAGGCGAGAACCGGAACGACCTACAGAACAGCAGGAGATCTCTGCTGACTGACGGCCGTCCTCTCTATTGCTGCCCCCTATAGGCGAGCGGCTACTGCCCAATCAGCTTCTATCAGCGAATCCTGTATCAGTGATCGCTGATCCGTTAGGTGCTCTACACCACTGCTTTGCTTGAAGAGGGGAGCATGAGCAGTAGGGGTTGCCAGGCGTGTAGGTAGGGGCTATACTGTCCTCCAAAGCGATAGGAGGACGGCTATGGAAAAGCTGGATGACTTGAAACGGCGACTCATCAGTGTGAAGAACATGGGTTTCGTGAGGACGCACAGAGTCCACGATACCGGGATCGGTAAGACGCTTGAAGACTTGCTCGGTGTAGCAGAGAACAACATGAGACTACCAGATGTTGGTGATGTTGAACTGAAAGCCAAGAGGATCAGCTCCGGAAGCATGCTCACGTTGGCCACGAAGTCTCCTCTGCCTAGAGGAGTCAACAGAGTTCTCTTTGACAGGTACAGGTATTTGGATGACTCTGGTCATCACTGCCTACACTCAACTGTGTACGGATCAAGGCCCAACAAGCAAGGCTTCAGGATTGTACCAACACATGATAGGTTGATCCTTGAGAACCCGCAGAATGTCACTGCCTATTGGCTTTCCTCGGTCTTCGAGGAAACCTTGAAGTCCAAGTCGGACAGAATCCTGCTGGTTCTTGCTGAGACGAAAGGCAGAAGAAAGAGTGCCGATGAGCACTTCCATTTTACAGAGGCCTATCTCTTGTCGAATTTGAACGAAGCGAAATTCCTGTCTGCAATCGCAAATGACAAGCTGAAGGTTGACATTCGCATAGGTCTCTTCAGGAGCGGTGCGAGAGAGGGCCAGTACCACGACCACGGTACAGGGTTTAGGATAGGCAAACTAGTGCTTAGT
>Ga0209498_1002004_pt1 | contig 12429 bp, 7 predicted proteins | sample WalLakDeSediment_FD_184131 | JGI IMG/M metagenome (GOLD analysis project Ga0209498, IMG submission 184131) | Lake sediment microbial communities from Walker lake, Nevada to study Microbial Dark Matter (Phase II) - Walker Lake 11/02/13 Deep... | ecosystem: Environmental > Aquatic > Freshwater >...
CCCCACCTTGGTGCCCCATTGGCTCATGAGGCCCCCTCCGCCGCGAGGGACCTGGCGATGTCCAGCCAGCGGGAGAAGGGTCGGTACTCCTCCCCTACCCCGTTGAGGGCCTCCGCCAGGTGGGAGCGGGCGAACCGGCGCTGGGGCGGAACCAGGAGGGCCGGCTCCAGGTCCGGTGGGCCATCCCCGGCAAAGGCCACCGTCCGGCCCCCGAGAAGGAAAGACCGCACCACCGCAGCCTTGCTGATCCCCGTTTGAGCCGACGGAAAGGCCGTGTCCTCGGGCCATTCCATCACCAGCCGCCCCTCCACTACTCTTCCCGGATTGGCATGCACCTCGAGCTCCACCCCGGCTCCGGCCAGCAGGCGATGGATGTACCAACGGCAGCCGTTGGAGACCACGACCACCCGCCAGCCCGCCCTTTCCAGGAGGCGCACACCGTATCCAAGCTCCGGCTCCAACCCCATGTCCTCCACCAGCCTCATCAGCTCTTCTTCCCCGGGGATGGCCGCCTCGAAGTAGGCCCGCAGGGCCTCGAAATGGCTGATGTCGCCCCGGCGGTAGGCAGCCCAGAAGTCGGGCGTGCCCTCCGGGAGAAGCCGCTCCCGCACGAGCTGGTAGAAATCCCGATCCGTAAGGGTGCCGTCGAAATCCGTCACCAGGACCGGACGCCGCCCAGGTCTCACCTGCCGCTGCATTTCCATATGCGTTTCCACTTCCTCGCCAGGCTGGGATTCCCGTCCAAGCCACACCGCTCCGCCAGGCTCCACTCCCAGACACCCTTGCTCCCTCTGGGACCCCCGGAGTATTCATCCCGTTCCGATCCCTATTCCCCTCAGGACCAGGAGATCCCCGTGAAGGCCTCCGTCACCCTGAAACCCCTGGAGCTCAACCATCCCTTCAGCATCTCCCGGGACACCAGGACCACCGCCACCACCGTCCTGGTGGAGCTCGAGTGCGGTGGGGTGGGAGAGGCTGTGCCGGTACGGTACCACCAGCAGACGCCGGAAGGGGAGGCCGCCGCCGCCCAGGCCATGGCCCGGGAGCTCCCCTCCGAGCCCTGGGACCTGGAGGGCATCCTGGCCCGCCTCCGCCACAAGTACTCCCGGCACTCCGCAGCCCTCTGCGCCGTGGACCTGGCACTCCACCATTGGATCGGAAAAGAGGTAGGACTTCCCCTCTTCCGCTATTTCGGCTGCGCCCCGCCGGAGGACAAGCAGACCTCCTTCACCATCGGCATCGACACCCCCGAGACCATGCTCCGGAAGGTGGAGGCGGCCAAGCCCTACCCCATCTTGAAGATCAAGTTGGGCCGGGACGTGGACCACGACATCCGGATCATGCGGGCCATCCGGGGGGCGGAGCCGAAAAAGCTGCTGCGGGTGGACGCCAACGGCGGCTGGAGCCTTGCCGACGCCCGCAAAGCCATCCCCATCCTGGCGGACCTGGGGGTGGAGTACGTGGAGCAGCCCCTCCCCATGGGCTCCTTCGACGACCTCCGAACCCTTCACCGGGAGTCGCCCCTTCCACTCTTCCTGGACGAGGACATCTCCACCTCCGAGGACGTGGTGCGGGCTGCGGGCCTGTGCACCGGCGTGAACCTGAAGCTCATGAAGTGCGGGGGCCTCCTGGAGGCCCGGAAGATGGTGGCCGTGGCCAGGGCTCACGGACTCCAGCTCATGATAGGCTGCATGATCGAGTCGTCCCTGGCCATCACCGCCGCGGCCCATCTATCCCCCCTCCTGGACTACCTGGACCTGGACAGTCACCTCCTAATCCGAAACGATCCGTTCCAGGGGATGGAGCTGGAAGGTCCCGAGATGTGGATCCGGCTACCGGAACGCCCCGGGATCGGGGTGGTGCCCCGGAGGGTTGAGGTTGAGGAGTTGGCAGACTAGAGCGCCGAGCCCCGAGGCCGGGAGTGGCCGGAGGAGCAGGGATGGCTCACCCCTCCACCACCCCACAGAACCGCATGGCCGCCACCGCAAGGGTCCGGGCCGCCACCACCAGCTCCTCCACCTCCACATACTCGTCGGGCCGATGGGCCCGGCGGATGTCCCCTGGGCCGAAGAGGACCGTGGGGGTGGAGCCGTGGTTCACCAGGAGGCCCATGTCGGCGCCGTAGGGCATGGCCATGACCCTGGGCACCCGGGCCATGATGGACTGGGCCGACTCCCGGACAACCGCCACCAGGGGGTGATCCGGGGGAACCCTGGCCGGCTCATACTGCCCACCCCACCACTCCACCCATGGTGGGTTCTCCCTCAGCCATGGGTCACCGTCAGCCGCCTCCGCCACCGCCGACTCCAGGGCCCGCCGGGCCTCCCCCAGGTCCTCCCCGGGGGCCACTCCCAGGCGCCCTTCGAAGGCCAAATGGTCAGGTACCGAGGAAGCCCAGTCGCCACCCTGGATGGTGCCCACTGAAATGGGGAAAGGCAGGTCATAGGAACGGAAGAGCGGATCCCCCGCCAACCGCCGGTTCCGAGCCGCCTCCAGAGCCACAAGGGCCTGGTAGACCGGAACGAACTTCTCGATGGCGCTCACTCCTTCGGTCCTGACCGCACCGTGGGCCGCCTTCCCTGGGACCCGGACCCGGAAGTTCAGGGCACCCGCCAGGGCCGGAGCCACCGCAAGCCCCGTGGGCTCCATGACCACGGCCCCATCCGCCCGGTACCCCCTCAGGATGGTGGCCAGGGTCCCCATGCCGCCGTCCTCCTCCCCCACCACGCTCTCCAGGAAGACATCGCCTCGAAGGACCACACCGGCAGTCCCCAGGGCCCGAAGGGCGAAGAGGGCAGCGCACAGGGGCCCCTTCATGTCCAGGGCGCCCCGGCCGTAGAGGCGGCCATCCTTCAATACCCCCTCGAAGGGGGGGTGCGTCCAGAGGGCCGGGTCCCCCGGGGGCACCACATCCACATGGCCGTTCAGGATGAGGGAAGGGCCCCCGCCCTCCCCACGGAGCGTCCCCACCAGCCCCAGGGCCCTGGCGCGCGGAATCTCCGCGGAGTAGGCAGGGTGGCGGGCGAGGGCCTCCTGGTCAATCTCCCAGAGGTCCACCTCCAGCCCCGCCTCCCCCATCCACCGGGCCATGAGCTCCTGGGCCGGCGTCTCGTTCCCATCCCAGGATGGGACCGCCACCAGCTCCATGATGGCCTCCACCATCCCTTCCACGTCCAGGGAGTGAACCACCCGGACCTCGAGGTCCGTGAGCGTCGGCCCTTGATCGCTCATGAGTTCGCACCCTGGTCCTTGGAGGGCCCGCCGGAAATCACCTTCCTGTCCATGGGCCGGGCCCGTACCCACTTGTAGAGCTCCATGACCACCAGAAGGGGGAGGGCCAGAAGGAGGAGGACCCCCCACTGGGCCAGGGAGATGGGCTCGGTGCGCAGGACGACCTGCAGGAGAGGCAGGTGAAGGGCCAGGATGTGGATCCCGTGGGCCGCCAACACCCCTCCCACCAGCACAACGTTCCGACGCAGGGGCACCCGGAAGGCCGACTCGTACTCCGAGCGGCAGTTGAACACGTGGACGTTCTGCAGCAGCACCATGAGCATGAGGACGATGTTCCGGGCCCCTTCCTCCTCCCACCCGTTCGCCAGCAGCCAGTGCCAGCTCCCGAAGGCGAGGATCCCCATGACCAGACCCGATACGATGGTCTGCTCCACCATGAGGCGGTTGAAGATGCCTTCCGTCGGCTTCCGGGGTGGCCGCCGCATGGCCCCGGGCTCCCCTCCCTCGAAGGCCAGGGCCACGTCCTGGATCCCGTTCGTCACCAGGTTGAGCCAGAGGATCTGGACGGCGAAAAGGGGCAGGGGCATCTGGGCCAGGAGGGCCAGGAGGAAGAGGAGGACCTCGGCGGCCCCTGTGGAGATGAGGAGGTAGATGACCTTACGGACGTTGGCGTAGGCATGCCGACCCTCCTCCACCCCGGCCACGATGGAGGCGAAGCTGTCGTCCGCCACGATCATCTCCGCCGTGTCCTTGGCCACATCGGTGCCGGAGCCCATGGCCACCCCGATGTGGGCCCTTCGCAGGGCCGGTGCATCGTTGACCCCGTCCCCTGTCACTGCCACGAAGACCCCGCCATTCACCAGCCCCTCCACGATGTGGAGCTTCTGGAGTGGGGACACCCGGGCGAAGACGTGGTGGGAGCGGACGGCTTCGATGTAGGACGGGTCGTCCGTCTCGCCCCAGCCCTCCAGTTCGTCGCCGGTGATGATGTCGGACTCCTCGTCGGCGATGCCCAGGTCCCGGGAGATGGCCGCGGCGGTGGCCGGGTGGTCCCCGGTGATCATGATGACGCCCAGGCCAGCCTTGCGGCAGGCCGCTACCGCATCCTTCGCTTCCGGGCGCAGCGGATCGATGAACCCTACCAGACCCAGGAGGGTGAGGGGGGGAAGGTCATCCTCCGAGGGGTCCTTCCTCACCAACCCGTTCTCCAGGTTCCCGGAGGCCACCGCCAGCACCCGGTAGCCCCCCTCGGCCAGCTTGACGGCGAGGTGATTCATGCGCTCCACGTCCACGGGCACCATACCGCCCAATGTGCGCATATCCTTACAGAGGGGGAGGACCCGCTCCGCAGCTCCCTTCACCGCCACCCCAACCCTCCCGTTCCCGCCATGGAAGGTGGCGGCGTAGCGCCGCTCCGACTCGAAGGCAATCTCGCCCAGCGCGGGATGCTCCTCCCTCACCTGCTCAGGATCGAGCTCAAGCTTATAGCCCAAAGCCAGAAGGGCCACGTCCATGGCATCCCCCGTGTGAACCCACTCCCCTCGGCCCCCGGACCCATCTTCCCGAGGTCCGTCCAACCGGCTAAGGGCCCCTTCGTTGCAGAGGATGGACGCCCGCCCCAGCTCCTCAAGCAAGGCCTTGGCCTCATCCTCCAGCACCCCACCACCCTCTCGCTCCACGATGCCCTCGCCCACATAGCCCCCCCCTTGGACGGAATAACGCTCCCCTCCGGGCTCCTGGACGAGGGTGACGGTCTGTTGGTTCACCGTGAGGGTGCCCGTCTTGTCACTGGCGATGACCTGGCAGCTCCCCAGGCTCTCCACCGCGGTGAGCTTACGCACGATGACCTTGCGCTTCGCCATGCGGGAAGTGGCCACGGAAAGGGCCACCGTCAGGGCGACCGGGAGCCCCTCGGGGATTGCGGAAACGGCCAGGGCCACGGCCAGGAAGAACACCTGGACCCAAGGCATGCCCTGCCAGGCCGCGACGAGGGCCAGAACGATGCTGGCCCCCACTACGAAGTAGGCGATCTGGTGGGCGAAACGCTCCATGCGGACCAGGAGGGGAGGCTTGCCGCTGGCCGACTCCGTCACCGATCGGGCGATACGGCCCACCTCGGTCCTGAGCCCCGTGGCCGCCACAACACCCAGGCCGCGGCCGGAGGTCACGCTGGATCCGGCGAAGGCCATGGACGCCTGGTCGCTGACACCCGTTCGCTCCTCCATAGGTAGGACGGCCTTCTCCGTCGCCAGGGACTCGCCGGTGAGCAGCGACTCGTCGACCTTCAGGTTACGGGCCTGGAGCAAGCGGAGATCGGCGGGAACCCGGCTTCCCGACTCGAGGTAGACCACGTCCCCGGGCACCAACTCCTCAGCCGAAAGGGTCTGCTCGCGCCCGTCCCGCCGGACCCGTGCCTGGACCACCAGCAACTTCTGCAACCCTGCGGCGCTCTGCTCTGCCTTCCACTCCTGCCAAGTGCCGATCCCGGCATTCAGCAAGAGTACCGCCATGATGAACGCCGCATCCACACCCTCCCCCACAAGGAGCGCCACGGCACCGGCCACCAGGAGGATGTAGATGAGGGGACTCTTGAACTGATGAAGGAGGATCTCAAGCACACCGGGAGGCTCCGGAGCGGGCAGGAGATTGCGGCCGAACCGATCTTGCCGCTTCCGGACCTCGTCGGAGGCCAGGCCGTCCACTGTGGTATCCAGTCGCTCCAGCACATCCTCGCCGGTGAGGGCGTGCCAACGGACATCATCGAGGAGTTCGGGATTCATGGGATCTCTTCGGATTGGAGGAGGGCGCCGCCCCGGCCGGTGAAATGGTATCCTGACCCAACCACCCGTAACAACCCTGTAAGGACACTGCCGGTTCCGTAACGGGAATGGCCCCCGTCTTGCCGTGGCGCCACGCAACCCGTCCGGGAGAGCCTGCGGCGGCGCCATGCCACCCGTCCGGGCGAGCCTCCGGTGGCTCCACGCAGCCCGTACGTGAGAGCCCCCGACCACGCCATGACAGTAGGGTTCCGGCTCCGTGTTCGCTACTTTTGTTGCGTTGTCCCGGGTAGCCGGGAGTGCACGGAGGCCCTCCGGCCTCTGCGGTCTTGGGGAGATTCTCCAAGGGAGTGCGTTCGATGCGAAAGACCCTGACGTGTGCGGCGGCCGGATGGCTCGCGTTCCTCGCTCTGGTTCCGGGAGCCTGGGGACAGGTGGGGTGGGACTCCCCCATGTTCACCCCCCCGGTCAATCCGGTGGGCTGGGGCGTCCTCCTGGTGGATCCGTCCCCGGGCAGGGGCCTCGGCATCCTGGCCACCTGGCGGGGGCAGGAGGGCCCCGGTAGCCTGGGATTTCGGGCGGGATTGGCGGAGGATGGGGCGGGCGATCTCTCCCTCTTCGGTGGGGCGGACCTCTCGGGAAGCCTCTACCGAGCCTCGGAGGAGTTCCCCCTCCACCTGGTGTGGGTGACGGGAGCCGGCCTGGGGATCGGGCGCCACGCACTCCTCTCCTTCCCGTTCGGAGTGTCCCTGGGGAGGGACTTCGAGGCCGAGGGAGTCTGGTTCAACCCCTACCTCACCCCCCGGATCGTACTGGACGCCTGGCTCGGTCAGCACCGGCGACGGAACGACCTGGAGTTCTCCCTGGCCCTGGACCTCGGGATCGACCTGGCCGTGGACCCCGGGTGGGCCATGCGTTTTGGAGCCACCCTGGGTGAGCGGAGCGCCCTCGGCCTCGGGGTGAGCTTCCGTGGCCGCTGAACCGACTACCGTGGGCGGCGAGCCCCTTCACCGGTTTGCCGTCGGGCAGAGGCCCTCATGAAGACCCTGGTGACCCACTTCGCCTTGGTCCTTGGGGAGCGGCAGTTCCGGAAGAACATCCGGTCGCTGTTGAAGGTCCTGGCATTCATGGCCCTGGTGATCCTCCTGTACTCGGTCCTGTTCCACGTGGTTATGGACCGGGTGGAAGACCGGCAGTTCACGTGGATCACAGGCTTCTACTGGACCCTGACGGTCATGAGCACCCTGGGGTTCGGAGACATCACGTTCAATTCCGACGTGGGCCGCCTCTTCAGCGTCCTGGTCCTCGTCTCGGGCATCATCCTCCTCCTCATCGTCCTCCCCTTCACCTTCATCCGCTTCTTCTACGCGCCCTGGCTCGAGGCCCAGGTCCGGATCCGGGCCCCCCGGGTCCTGCCGGAGGATGTCCACAAACCCGTCATCCTCTGCTCCTGGGACAGCATCGCTCCTGACCTGGTCAGCCGCCTGGAGGATCACGGGATACCCTGCGTAGTGTTGGAGGAGGACCCGGAGAGGGCGGCCCGGATGAAGGAAGAGGGGATCCGGGTGGTGGCTGGGGAGGTGGACAGCCGGACCACCTACGAGAACCTCCGGGCCTGGGACGCCCGCATGGTGGTGGCCAATAGGGATGACGTGACGAACACCAACATTGCACTGACGGTGCGGGAGGTGGCCCCGAAGGTCCCCCTTGCGGCCATCGCCTCCCACCAGGACTCGGTGGATATCCTTGAGCTGGCGGGGGCCACCCACGTCATCCCCCTCCGCCAGCGGCTGGGGGAACAGTTGGCCAACCGGGTGAACGCCGGGCACGCCCAGACCCACGTGGTGGGTACCTTCGAGAACCTGGTCATCGCCGAGTTCCCGGTCTTGAACACTCCACTGGTGGGCAAGACCGTGCGGAGCACTCGTCTGAGGGAGATTCTGGGGGTGAGCATCGTGGCGGTCTGGGAGCAGGCCCGCCTGGTGCCGGCCCATCCAACCACGATCCTCACGGAGCTCTCCCTTCCGGTGGTGGTTGGCACCACCCAGCAGATGCAGGAGCTGGACGAGCTCCTCTACATCTACGACACCAACTACAACCCGGTCCTGGTGGTGGGGGGCGGGACGGTGGGTACCGCTGCGGCCCGATCCCTGCGGCGCCGAGGCATCCAGGTTCACCTCATCGAACGGGACCCGGCGCTGAAGGACTCCCTGGAGGGTGTGGCGGACCGCCTCTTCCTGGGGGACGCCGCGAACCGGGAGCTCCTGGAGGAGGCAGGTCTAGAAGAGGCCCCGGCGGTCCTCCTCACCACCAACGACGACGGCATGAACATCTACCTGGCGGTGTACTGCCGACGCCTCCGGCCCGACCTGCGCATCGTGAGCCGCATCACCCACGAACGGAACATGGAGTCCATCCAGCGGGCGGGGGCGGATCTGGCCCTCAGCTACGCCAGTCTGGGGGTCCAGACCCTCCAATCCATGGTCCTTGGGGAGGAGCTCGTGATCCTGGGAGAGGGGGTGGAACTCCACCGGGAGCCCGTGCCTTCGTGCCTGGAAGGGAAGACCCTGGCGGAAAGCCGCATCGGGGCCGAGACGGGCCTCGCCGTGGTGGCCGTGAGGGAGAAGGATCAGCTCATCACCAACCCCGGAGCCTCCCAGGTACTGAGAAAGGGTGCTCAGCTCCTCATGATCGGTAGCGCCGAACAGCTTCACGCCTTCCACGAGGCCATGGGCTGACGGTCCGGAGCGACGCCCTACGCCGGCCTGGAGTCCCAGTGGCCACGCGATCCCGGCCCAGCCTCCACACCGTTGCCCACAGGCTCCGTGATCCCTACCCTACGCCCCGTATTCTCGGTTTCCTCTTCCATCCACATCCCCTCCAGGAAGGATTCCATGCGCCGCCTCCTCCCGCTTCTGGGCCTCCTCGTACTGGTCCTCTTCCCTCTTGGCGCCGTAGCCCAGGGCCCGGGCAATCTGGGCTTCTACCGCTTCCCCAGCCTCCGAGGAGACGTGGTGGTCTTCGCCGCCGAGGGGGATCTCTGGAAGGTCCCGGTGACGGGAGGCATGGCCCGGCGCCTCACCACTCACCCGGGAGAGGAGACCCACCCCCGGATCTCACCGGACGGACGGACCCTGGCCTTCACAGCCCAATACGAAGGCCCCACGGAGCTCTATACCATGCCCCTGGAAGGGGGACTACCCTTGAGGCGTACCTACGAGGCAGAACGCTCCCTGGCCACCGCATGGACACCCGACGGACGCCTGGTCTATACCACCACCCGCTACTCCACCCTCCCCCAGCCCCAGCTTGTGACCTTGGACCTGGAGAGGAACGTCCGGGAGAGAATCCCCCTCTACACCGCCACGGAGGGGGCTTTCGACGAGACGGGGCGGACCCTGTACTTCGTGCGCCCCGCCTTCCACAACAACGTGACCAAGCGCTACACCGGGGGGACGGCACGGAACGTCTGGAAGTACGAGGAGGGAGCCCCCGAGGCCGTGGAGCTCACCGGGGACTACGACGGGGAAAGCCACTCCCCCATGGCCTGGGGGGGCCGGGTCTACTTCGTCACGGACCGGGACGGCACCATGAACATCTGGTCCATGGATCCCCGAGGTGGGGACCTCCGGCAACACACCTTCCACTCGGGGTGGGACGTCCGAGACCCTTCCCTGGACCGAGGCCGCATCGTCTACCAGTCCGGGGCCGACCTCTGGCTCTACGACATGGGCGGAGATCGGGCGGAGATCATCCCCATCACCCTGGCCTCGGACTTCGACCAGCTCCGGGAGCGGTGGGCGAGGGACCCCATGGAATACCTCACCTCCGCCCGCCTCCATCCCAGGGGTGAGAGCGTCGTCCTCACGGCCCGGGGGAGGGTCTTCGTGGCTCCGGTGGGAAGGGGGCGCCTGGTGCAGGCCTCCGTGAAGCCCGGGGTCAGATACCGGGACGTGGCGTTCATGCCCGACGGGGAAAGCCTGGTTGGCCTGTCGGACGAGAGCGGGGAGCTGGAGTGGGTGACCCTCCCCGCCACCGGCGTGGGCCGGGAGGAGGGCCTCACGGAGGACGGGGCCATCCTGCGCTTCCGGGGCCACCCCTCCCCGGACGGGAAGTGGCTGGCCTACACCGACAACAACCGGGACCTCTGGATCCTGAACCTCACCTCCAAGGCCCAAACCCTGGTTTCCCAGGACCGGGAGGGCGTGGGAACCATGAGATGGTCTCCCGACAGCCGCTGGCTGGCCTACGAGAAGTCCGCCCCCAACAGCTTCACCCAGATCAAGCTCTACCGGGTGGAGGACGGACTCCGGGCAGACGTCACCAGCGACCGGGTGAACTCCCTGTCCCCCGCCTGGGACCCGGAGGGGAAGTTCCTCTACTTCCTTTCGGACCGGAACCTGGTCTCCCTGGTGGGGAGCCCCTGGGGCAGCCGGGCCCCCACCCCATTCTTCGACCGGACCAACGAGATCTTCGTGGTGCCCCTGACGGCGGGCCTCCCCTCGCCCTTCCAGCCCTTGGACGAGCTCACCCGGGGGGAGGGTTCCTCCCAGGGTTCCGCCCCCCAGGGTGGCCAGGCCGATCCCGGCACCCCGGGGGCCCGGGACCCCTCTCCGGGGGCCCCCCGGACCGCCGCCGGCCGTGACGCCCCTCCCCCCCGGGTGGACATCCACCTCCCCGGCTTGATGGCCCGGACGAAGCGGGTTCCCTTGCGGGCCGGCAACTACCGGGACCTCTCCGTCACCGGGAGCGCCCTCTTCTTCACGGACCGGGATGCAGGCGGGAGGGGAGGAGCCCGGCTCACGGCGGTGACCATCACCAAGGAGAAGGATCCCGAGCTCACGGTGGTGGCGGAGGGGGTCACCTCCTACGAGCTCTCCGCCGACGGCCGGAAGATCCTGCTCCGCCAGGGGAACAACTTCTTCGTCATCGATGCCAGGGCCAGCCGGGTGAGCCAGCTCAACGACCACCGGGTGGACCTCTCGGGCTGGGCCTTCCCCCTGGACGTCAAGGAGGACTGGCGCCAGATCTTCGTTGACGCGTGGCGCCTGGAGCGGGACTACTTCTACGACCCGGGGATGCACGGCACGGACTGGGAGGGAATCCTTCGGAAACACCTCCCCCTGGTGGAGAGGATCACCACCCGGAACGAGCTCTCGGATCTCATCGGCTGGATGGTGGGGGAGCTCAGTGCCCTCCATACCAGCGTCCGTGGAGGCGATCTCCGCACCGGGGAGGACAACGTGCGGGTGGCATCCCTGGGGGCGCGCCTGGAGCGGGATTCCCAGGCCGGTGGCTACCGCATCGCGTACATCTACCAGAACGACCCCGACTACCCCCACGAGCTGTCTCCCCTGGCGGATCCTGATCTGGGCCTGGCCGAGGGAGACGTCATCCTCACGGTGAACGGCCAGGACGTCCTGTCGGTGTGGGACATGGGGGCCCTTCTCAGGAACCAGGACCGGCAGGTCCGCCTCCGGGTCCGGCCCGCCGAGGGGGGAACCCCACGGGACGTCATGGTGACCCCCACCCTCAACGAGTCGGGGCTTCGTTACGCCGACTGGCAGTACACCCGGCGCCTCAGGGTGGAGGAGGCTGGGGAGGGGCAAATCGGGTATCTGCACCTCCGATCCATGGGAGGGGGAAACATCACCGAGTTCTACCGCAACTTCTTCCCCGTCTTCAACCGGCAGGGTCTCATCATCGACGTCCGGCAGAACACCGGTGGGAACATCGACCGGTTCATCCTGGAGACCCTCATGCGGCAGGCCTGGATGTACTGGAAGGACCGTGCGGGCGAACCCACCTGGAACATGCACTACGCCTTCCGGGGCCACATGGTGATCCTGGTGGACCAGAACACGGCCTCCGACGGGGAGGCGGTGGCGGAGGGCTTCCGTCGCCTTGGGCTCGGGGAGGTCATTGGGATGCGGACCTGGGGGGGGGAGATCTGGCTCTCCTCCGTGAACACCCTGAGCGACGGGGGCCTGGCCCGGGCCCCAATGACGGGGGTATACGGCCCCGAGGGGGAATGGCTCATCGAGCAGATCGGGGTGATCCCCGACCTGGAGGTGGATAACCTCCCCCGGGCAACGTTCCTTGGCCACGATGCCCAGCTGGAGGCCGCCATCCGACACCTCAGGGAGAAGATCGCCGAGGACCCCCGGCCGGTGCCCCAGCCGCCGCCGTATCCGAACTTGAGGTTCGACTACCCCGTGAGGAGCTCCGTCACCGGAGGGTAGGTGGTAGCCCCCCCTGTCGCGGGCCAGGACTTTTCATTACCTATGCTCGGTCCTGCGACCCGCCCGCAGGAAGGACCTCCCCGGGCGGGGAGCGTCAACGACTGGAGCAACCGGTCCCGCCGGAGTCGGCTAACAAGCTCCCCGGGCGGGCTGCGTCCACGGAGTATCCTCAAGCCCGG
>Ga0209498_1002005_pt1 | contig 12425 bp, 6 predicted proteins | sample WalLakDeSediment_FD_184131 | JGI IMG/M metagenome (GOLD analysis project Ga0209498, IMG submission 184131) | Lake sediment microbial communities from Walker lake, Nevada to study Microbial Dark Matter (Phase II) - Walker Lake 11/02/13 Deep... | ecosystem: Environmental > Aquatic > Freshwater >...
ATTTGTTGTAATCTTAACACCGTCAAAGTTTACAGAATCTACAGTGGCACTTCCAAAGTAACCGGCAACGAAAATGTTTCCGCTTGGATCAAGTGTTATACCGCGGCTGGAAACTTGAGAGACACTTTTTCCATCTCTGATCCAAATCAAATTACCTGAGGTATCATATTTAGCAATAAAGTTATCGAGATTACCGGAAGAGGTTAAAGTTGTATCAGAAAAATCTGCTGCTCCGAAGTAATGACCTGTAACATAAAGATAACCCATATGATCAAGTGTTATTCCATAGCCACGGTCGGTTAATGTACCACCTCCACGCTTTGCCCAAACTGTATTCCCAATAGTGTCGAGTTTTACAAGAAAGAAATCAACATTCCCGGCGGAAGTCATACTAATACCTCCAAAGTTGACTGTACCGGTAAACTCACCGGTTAGATAAGTGTTGCCTAACAGATCAACAACTATGCTGTGACCAACATCCAACCCTGTACTACCGAAGTATTTTGCCCAGTTGAAATCCGGTACCTGGGCATTAACCCGGATAGAAAAGAAAGCTACAAGAACAAATAGTGAAAAGAAACGTATGAGATTTTGCATGTCTCCTCCTGTATATATATTTATTAAATCAACATATTATATGTTGCTAAGTTGTCTAAACTTTATGTTTCTTTTTTCAGTACTATAATCTATTAACTAAGCCGTCCAGTGAACTTTCTTCTAATGGTCCATCAATAACAATAATAAAATTGTCGGTGGTTAAATATTTTTTTGCGATACGTATAACATCAGCTTCTGTTACGGCAAGAATTCTTTCTGCCCGTTTATCAAAGTATTCAAAAGATTCCTTATCTCTTATTAATTCAAAAACGCGTGAGGCAATATCATCCGGAGTTTCAATTGATAATGGAAGCAAACCGAGTAATCTTTTCTTTGCTGCAATCATCTCCTCTTCAGTTACACCCTCGGCAAGTAATTTATTTATCTCGCTGAATATTCCTGTAATAACCTTCTCAACGTTTTCGGGTCCTGTTTTCGTATTGAATTTCCAGTAACCAACATTTTCCCTTGTGCTCCATAATTCACTTTTAATCCCATAAATTAAACCTTGCCTGTCCCGGAGTTCCACACCAATTCTTGATGTAAGGGCACTTGAGGCCAGAATATAGTTCAATATTCTCACGGCTTCTTCATCATCTTTGGAAATATCGTCAAAAGGTTTACAGCCTACATTAATTGTGCACTCTGTGTAATCTTTTTCAGGAAAAACTTTAATTATTTTCTCTTTAAGCTCAGTAACCGGCGAAATTGCAAGAGGACTTAATTCCGAACCTATAGACTCCCAGGATCCGAAATATTTTTCAGCAAGATTTTTCATTTCGGCGGGAGTGTAGTTTCCAACCATTACGATGGTTGTAAGTTCAGGAGTAAAATACTTTTGATGAAGTTTTGCCAGATTTTCTTTAGTAATACTTTTTATTGATTTTTCAGTGCTGGTTGTCTGAGTAAACAAATGGTCTTCAAAAATTTTATTATACATATAATAAAACGCTTTGACACTTGTCTTCTTTAACCTGTTCTTGGCGGCTATGCTGTGTCTTGACTTTATATAATTAATGTCATCATCTCTCAAAGCCGGTTTTGTAATCATATCGTATCCGGTTTGAAGCATTTCATCAGCATTTTCAAGCAGCGCATAACCCTGAAATGAAAAACCTCTCAAGCCTCCTTTTACACTAAACTGATATGGGACAAAAGCCATTCTTTCAGCCAGTTCCTCATAAGTTGTATTCTGACTGCCTCTGTTCATTACGTCACTGAGAACACCGGTTATACCCGGCTGTTTAGATTCGTGTTCTTCCGGTATCAATCCGGTTTCAATAATTCCCCCTATGAACAGAGCGGGTACAAGATGATTTTCAATAAAGTAAACCTTAATACCATTACTAAGAACATCACTTTTGATAAGTGGTGCAATCGGATTGGGACGGATTATATCATCAAATTCACCGGGATTAGAAGTGATTTTGTCGTTTAGTTGTGACGGGTTTAAATAATAAAATTTGTTGAATTCACCTGAATGATTGTTATAATCTTCAGTATCATTTTCTTCAACTTCTTCTGTTGAAACCTTTTTTCCAGTGTTACTATCACTCTTCGGGAGTCCGTATCCGATTGTAACCTTATCTTCATCAAAATAAGTATTCAAAACACGCCTTATATCATCCTTGGAAACGAGCATGATTCTTTCCTCAAAATCTTTTTGAGATTCCCATCCCGCAAAGGTTTCATATCTGCTGAGGCGTGAAGCGACATCTCCATTTTTTACAGAACCTGTTACCTGGTTGAAGCGATAACGATTTTTTACTTTCTGCAATTCGTGATCAGAAACGATTTCATTCTGCATTAATCTTATTTCTTCCCAGACTAATTCTACTGCTCTTTCGATACTGCTGTCGGGGGTCATTTCTACAGTTATATTAAACAAGGTTGGATCTTTGGTTATTCCTACACCACCGGAAGCTCTTGAAGCTATCTTTTCTTTCAAAACCAATCGCTTATGCAGTCTGGCATCACGGCTTCTTTCGGATAACATCATACCTGCAAGGCGGATTGCCGGAAAATCTTCATGCAGATAGTTAGGAACATGAAAAGCCATTCTGAAATATGGTGTATTTATATCGTTATGCTTAAGAGTGAAAGTTTTCTTAACTATTTGTTGCTGTGGAAGAATAATCTTTTCAGGAACTTCGGGACCTCTTGGAATTTTTCCGTAGTACTTATCCGCCATTTTCAAAATTTCATCGGTGTTGAAATTTCCAACCAGAACAAGAATAGCATTATTAGGAGTATAATAAGTTCTGTAATATTCAACAGCTTTATCTCTTGAAACATTCGAGATATCAACAGGCCATCCGATAATAGGATCTCTGTTCGGATGATTCTGGAATGCAATATTATTCATCATCTCCTGCATTATTCCTGAAGGTTTGCTTTCGGAACGCATTCTTCTTTCCTGCAAAATTACTTCACGCTCAGACTCAAATTCATCGGGATCAAAAATGCTGTTCATCATTCTGTCTGCTTCAATATCAAATGCAAGCTCAATTTTATTTGCGGGGAGATACTCATAATAACTGGTCATATCATTTGCAGTGAAAGCATTAAACACACCGGAATTCTGTGAGATAATTCTTGAAGTTTCTCCTTTACCATATTTCGGTGTTCCCTTAAACATCATATGTTCAACAATGTGAGAAAGACCTGTTATTCCAAGATGTTCGTTTCGTGCGCCAACTTTATAAGTCAGTTGATGGAATATAAAAGGGGAGAGGTGCTGCTCCATTGTCAGAATAATTAAACCGTTATCTAGTTTATGTCTGTAAACTTTGCCTTCCTCATATTTCTGCTGTGCCTGAACAAAAACACTTATGCTTATCAATAAGAGAAATAGTATTTTATTTAAGGTCTGTTGTTGAGTATAGAACATAATAAGATCTCTCCTGTAAATGATTCAGTTAAATGATGTATGAGATTATTTTTTTGGTTTTCTGATGGCATCCTGCCGTTCTTTAGAATCTTTAACAATAACCGCTCGTTCTTCCATAGTCATTTCCCGCCAGGCTGGTTTACCATCAGAGTTTGCTACTATCCATCCTGTTAAATATCCAAGCTGTGTAACACGTTTCAGTTTATCAAAGTTAATTTTTTCTATATCATCTGATGGAGTATGATATTCATCGTGCATGCCGCTGAAGAAAAACAGAGCTGGTATTTTTTTCCTGAGAAAATAAGCGTGATCGCTTGCACCGCTCAGCAAGCCCATATTATAAAGCAGTTCAAAGCCGGTATGAGCATTCGCTGTTTCGGCTATCTTTATTAAATCCTCACCAAAGAATGCACCTCCGACCCATAACAATTCCGGTTCATTTCTTCCTACCATATCGAAGTTCAGCATAGCAATGGTATTTTCAATTGGTTTAACCGGCTGATGATAAACATAGTAACGGGCACCAAGCAGTCCATTCTCTTCAGCATTAAATGCGATGAACACAATACTTCTTTTATGTTTGACTTTTGAAAAAGCTTTTGCCATTTCAATAATTGCAGATGTGCCTGACGCGTTATCATCGGCACCGTTGTGAATATGTCCTATATTGGATTTATCCATTGCACCGTATTCACCAAAACCGACATGATCCATATGAGCACCGATTACCACGTACTCATTTTTTAATTCAGGATCACTTCCTTCCAGAAAGCCAATTACATTCTGGGCTATTACTATTTCCGAATCAAACTCAATTTGAGCACAAAACATTTTGTTAGTTATTTCGAATGCATTGGGCTTTAATGTTCTGTCGATTTTCTTCAGGACAGAATCAAGCTTAGTACCTGATCCGCGAAACATTTCATCTGCAATTACATTAGAAGCGTAAATGATTGGTATCCGGGAATGAATATTCTCGGGCAGAGAGTAGGATGTTTTGTCAAATGCTTTAACCAGATTCTGATATTTAAAATTAAATACCGGTTCAAGTTTTAATGTCGAACTAATTACAACTACACCGGCAGCTCCGCGATCGGCAGCTACTTCAGCCTTTCTGAGAACATTTCTATAATAAGCGTTTCGTGTCCTGGAAAAAGAACTTTCGGTATCTGTATCGAGAGGATGACCATCAACTATAATTACGAACTTTCCGGATACATCAATTTCTTTTTCATCAATTCCGATATAGTCGTTATAACCATCTTCACCTTTTTCAATGCCGTATCCGGCAAATATCAATGGCGTTGTTATCGATATATTTTTACCATTTGCATACTGGATCATATAGTCATTTTTATATTTATAACTAATGAATATATCGGACTTATCATTTTTATAAATGATCTTTATTTCCCCGTTATCGGAATACCGGGATTTTTTCAGTGCAAATCTTTGAAAGTATCCCTCATATTGAACTGCATCAACCAGTTCAAAAGTTGGTACTTCTATTTTTCCTGCAGGTTCATCCTCCTCAACTTTAAATTTGCTTCTGGATGGAAAAAGAGGCTGCAGTCCCGCTTCACGAAACTTTTCTGCGATGTAAAGCGAGGCAATTAAATTTTCATCTGTACCTGCGGCTCTGCCTTTTAAACTATCGGATGCCAGGAAAGTGAGATGCTGCTGCAATGCCTCCTTAGAAATAATTTGCAGTCCTTCTTCGTAACCTGGAATAATTTGGGCATTAGTAATAGTAAATGACAGAACAAGTATTAAAGTAATTGTAGTTGATAGAAGATCTTTCATATTGAACCTGTGTGTTCCTTTACAATGTTAAAAAATTAAAGCAGATATATTATTGATTAGATTTAATCTGCCTGAACTACGTTATTAATAATATTACCTTAACAGCATCATTTTTTTTGTCTCTATAAAATCACCCGATTGCAAACGATAGAAATAAACTCCGGAAGTGAGATTGGAAGCATCAAAATTAATATGATGCGTTCCGGGTTCTTTTATTCCATCTATTAAAGCAACTATCTCCCTGCCCAGAATATCATAGACTTTTAATGTCACAAAATCGGATCGCTGTAATTCAAAACTTATAATTGTATTAGGGTTAAAGGGATTGGGATAATTCTGATCAAGTTTGTAACTGTTAGTAACATATTTGTCATCGCCAACACTTACGGGGGGTTCAGGCATGGTTGTGAAAATATTGCTAGCACTACCGCTTACCCAAACATAACCTTTAAAATCAATGGCAGCAGAGTATAGAAATGAGGAGGTCGAGCTGTTAATAACTGTTGTATCAATAATATTAACCCAATTTTCCCCTAGATCTACGCTCCTCCAAATCTCACCGTTGACATTATTATTTTTTCCTATTACATAGGCCGTATCATTCCTGAAGGCAACGGAATAAAGCATGACTTGTGAACCTGTCTGAATGTACTCAAAAGTTGCTCCGCCGTCTCTGCTCTTCAATATAATTTTATCACCAACAGCAACAGCATCATTCTCACTGATGAAAATGACCTTTCTTAAGTTTGCTGTTTCCCATCCTGTTGGAATATTTAAAAATTGAGATTGGCTCCAGGTAAGACCGCCATCAGTTGTGAAGATTGCTTTTAATCCATCGGCTACAACAATTCCTTTGCTATCATTTGAGAATGCAACTGATTGAGGATTTTTTGCAAGCTGGTTAGTCTGTGAGGTCCATGAATTACCGCCGTCTGTTGTACGATAAATAATATCAACACCGCTGGCTACTCTACCAGCTACAAAACCAAGGTTCTCATTAACAAAATAAACTGCTGAACTTGTAACGGTTGCAGCGTTTGTATCCGGGATAATAGCATTCCAGGTTGCACTGCCGTCTGTAGTCTTAGATACCATTTGATAACTGTGTGCAGCAAAACCTATATTCTCATTTAAAAAGAATATATCCTGTATGTTAAGTGTTCTAAATCCAACTGTAAGATATCCGCCTTTCCAGTTTGCGCCACCGTTTGTGGTCTTCAAAAACACACCGTCGAAACCAGCGGCATATCCGATATTTTCAGAAAGAAATGTTAATCCATATAAACTTGCCGAAGGAATTGGAGTAATTAAATCCCAAGTATTACCCAAATCATTAGAAGTTGCAAGAAGCCCGCTGTTTCCTACAATCCAGACCTTATCACCTGTACCATCAATTCCACCGATGGTTGAGCCGAACGGAGCAGGTACCGGAACCCAATTTTGTCCGCCATCTGAGGTTTTTACTACAACAGCACCGCGGGAAGCACCGCCGACAGCAATTCCATTCAATTCATCTTTGAAATAAATTCCATACATATTGTCATAAGTTCTGTTTGGTTCTGCTTGAGTCATATAAGTCCAGGTAGCACCACCGTCGGTAGTTTTCAGGTGAATGCTTGGCTGCAAACCGACTAAAGATCCCCACCCGGTTGCATATGCGACTGTGGGGCTAACCATTTTTACCGATCGGATATCAGAACGTGTGTAGTTGAATCCACCTAATGAAGGTATGGGTGCAAGGTTCCAGTTTACTCCATCGGTTGTGTAATATAAAACACCAACGTTCCTGCCGACCACGATCCCGACATTAGCCTGATAAAAATCCATTGCTAAGAGTCTGTTACCACTTACTGTTAAATTAATTTGCCAGTCAGTACCTCCATTAGTAGTTCGCAGAACCCAGCCTGAGCCTGACAGAGCAGATTGACTTGCCATTATCCAGCCGGTGTTGGCATCAGAGAAGTACATACCGTATATATTTCCGTCGTTCTGTGGTATAGTTAAGACAGAATCAACAGTCCAGGTTTCTCCGCCATCAAGAGTTTTCAGATATTTGCGTCCTGATGCACCAATAAAACCGGTATTCTCATTCAAGAAATACACGGCGTGCAGATCTGCGTTTATATTACTTTCCTTTTTTCCCCAGGTTACACCTGCATCGGTTGATTTATAAATACCTCCCCCCAATCCCACAGCAAAACCTGTGTTGGAATTAATGAATGTTATATCGTTAAATCCGGGAAAAGAACCTTTTACAGCATGTCTCCAATTCTGAGAAACGAGAGTTTGATTCAATATGATAAGTATCAGTGTGGTTAAAACAAGTATACATCTTTTCATTGTAATCTCCTTTGTATTAAAAGGTTAGTAATTTCAAACTTATAAAACCTGAGAAGAATGTTTTTTTAAGATTAACCGGTTCATCAGGTTTTTGAAGTGCATATTCAATCAGAATATCGATGAGTGCATCTTTAATTAAATTTAATCCTGCTCCTCCTGTAACGGCAGTATACGTAACATCTTTGCCGCCAAAGATTAGGTCGTATTCTTTCATACCATAAGAAAATCCTGCTCTTACAGTTATTATCTCGGAAGCAACATATTCCAATCCGGTTTTAAAAAGATGATTATTGGATTCTATTTTCTGAAAGCGATTGTCAATATATTTTGATGAGTCTGATTTCGTATTCTGAAAATGGTACTCAACGCCAGCCAGTAAAATATTCGGAACAAAATAATATGAGAACCCGGTACCGGCAGAAAAACCATTAACCTCCCATTCCCATAAAAGCAGTTCTCTTCCGGAGTGCTTTGACCAGCTGCTTCCAATAAAATATCCGGCTTTCAGACCGATGAGAGTATTTTTGAAGGGTTCAATTCTTGATACAAGCTGAGCGTCAACCCCGTCAAAGGAAGCATATCCTTCTTCATATTCCTTTATGGCACCTGAAGGAATAATAATTTTTGTATTACCCAGCGAGTAAGTTCCTTTTCCGGCCACCTCAATATTATCAGATACTTTGTAGTTAAATTGACCAGAATAATTCTGTGTGAGATTCTTTGATTTATAATTTACACTGCTGCCGCGCCTTTTGAAGGAATATGTTTCACCGCGGAATAAAAACAATTCCACATCCATCAGATCTTCACTTTTAGATTCTATACGTTCCTGCAATTCATTTGGTTCATAAGACAGTCCAACAGAAAAATTATCAGATGGTTGATAAGCAATCCCGATATTGCCACCTATTCTTCTAATTAGAGATTGTGCCCTGCTGTAAACATCTTTTAAACCTTCAATCAACTGATAACTCAATGATGCACCCGCATATAAGTTGGGCAATATTTCAAGACTGTACATAAAATTTACAGTAGGACCATTATAGCGAAAGCCTCCACGATTTGTATCTGCAAGGAAGAAAGCATCGCCGCCGTAGGTAAAGCGTCTCAACGAACCATAAATATCATCGTGATATTCAACATCATAAGAAGTATAGCCACGGAAGGTTCCGAGCTCACCGAGAGATTTTATTCCGTCGAAGACTATTCCATAAGCTGAAATTTCAGATGGATCATATTTGCGCTTATACTGTCCGCTTGAAAACTTTGAGCCGGGAATAATTTTCAGAACATCTGCGGTTTCATCTTTAACAAGCCATGCCGGGTTTCTACCGAAGTCATAAAGGCTGAATGTATTGTCAGCATCCTTTACTACCAGATTCATCCCCCCCATAGAACTTGTCCGCAGACTCTGGGCAGAAAGAAATGCACTACATAATAAAAGCGATACAACGAGACAAAGTATATTTTTATTCATATCACTGATAAGTTTTTGTATGTTCAATATTTAAGTTATGTTTAGACAAAATCAACTCTTTCATTTTAATGATATCCCGGTGTCGGCGATGAATGATCGGGAGAAAAATCATCAAGTGAATTATTGCTGTCCAGCCCGGGTTCTCTTCTTTTCATTGAAAGTCCGCTATAACGCGGAGGACTTAATACATAGCTTCTGTCAACCCGCTGGTCAAGAGTCTTTTTATTCTGCGGATGATGATTTGACTGATATTCCACACCATCTATAACTGTTTCTATTTCAATACCATCTGCCCAGATAGAGTCTACTCCCGATGAAACAATAATAACATCGGCTGTCAAACCGCATAGAAAGTCAGACGTTTTATCTGAACGCATATTAATAAGGTTTGGAACATTAGGATTATCAACATCGTTAGGCGAGAACTGATTATAAAATTCCCAATCTGCGTTTGACAGATCAATGCTTGTTGAAACCATACTTCTATGGTCCATTGCATCCGAAGCCAGTACAATAAACTGCTTTGGATAAAATGGGTAATTCTGTTCTCCGGGAATACCCGGGAATTTAAAAGCGTAAGTAACTCCCTGAATAGATCCGTCTCCGTATTCATCTGCTCCCGGTCCCTGTCCATCCGTATTGGATGAAAATCTCATAACCATCATTCCATCAAGATACTTAATGCTGTCGCTTGCATTATATAACTCAATAAACTGATCAAACAAATAGAATATGGAGTTAACAGGTCCAACCATATAAATCTCATTTATGCTAATGCCGGAGCTGGAAATAGGTTGTGCCATAATAGTATCCTGAACCGTACTGCCGGAAATAACTTCAAGATTAGTAATTGACCCGGTAATCATAATGTTACTGTCTTCCGGATGAGGCATTCTAACAGAAACTCCATAAACAGAAGAAGGTACAGAGCTAAGATCAAGCCTGCCTTGTAAATCAGTATAGTGTACTGCAATGCCGTACTCATTTGAGATAATTGCTTTTGCATTTTGCAGCGGAATAAAGTCTGCTGTATTGCCAAGTCCTGCAGTATCCCATAAAGCAATTACTACAAGGTGTGCATTACCATCATACGTAACAGGAGGCTGTTCGTTACATCCCGGAAAAAGGAATAGCCCCATTATCAGCAGAATTAAAAACGTTTTCATTTTCTTTATATGCATATGTTTATTCCTACATACATTAATGATATCCCGGAGTTGCCAAAGTATGCACAGGATTAAAATCATCAGATGAATTATTCGTATCCAATCCCGGTTCACGTCTTTTCATTGAAAGTCCGCTGTAACGCGGAGGACTCAATACATATCCGCGGTCAACTCTTGGATCTAAAGTTTTTCTGCTTACAGGATGAGGATTCGTTTGGTATTCAACGGCATCAATGATTGTATCTATCCTGATACCGTCAGTCCAGATGGAATCTTCGCCGGTTGAAATCACAACGACATCAGAAATAAGATTTAAAAAGAAATCCGTTGTATGATCTGATTTCATATTGATAAGATTTGGAACATTAGGATTATCTATATCATTGGGCGAGAACTGATTATAAAATTCCCAATCAACATTGGACAGATCAAAGCTTGTTGACACCATACTCTTATGATTAACAGCATCCTGTGCTAATACAAGAAATTGTTTGGGGTATATGGGATGATTTTGCTCTCCGGGACTTCCGGGAAATTTAAATGCATAAGTAACTCCCTGGATAGAGCCGTCACCATTTTCATCCGCCCCGGGTCCCTGTCCGTCGTTATTGCCGGATACCCTCATTATCATAATACCATCAAGATACTTTATGCTGTCTGTAGAATTATAAAGCTCAAGGTATTGATCGTAGAAATAAAATATGCTGTTAACCGGACCAGCAACATAAATTTCATTAATTGATAATCCGAAGCTTGAAATTGGTTTTGCCAGAATAGTATCCTGAGTTAACCTGCCGGATATAAGAGTTAAAGATGTAATTGAACCAACGAATATGATACTGTTATCATCGGGATGCGGCCTACGGACGGAAATGCCGTATTCTGATGTTGGCAGATTCGATAAAAATAATTCTCCGTACTCGTTAGTACTCTTCATCATAATGCCGTACTCAGAAGTAAGAGTTACTATGGCATTACTTAACGGTAAATGGAAAGCATTATTCTCATCATCAATATGTTCCCATAAAGCAACAATTCTTACCTCAGCATCTCCATCAGTCATAACAGGAGGATGTTCAGTACAAGCCGGGATAATTAGTAACAGAGCAATTAATAAATATTTTCTCATATGCTTACTTAAAAAACTCATCAACGATCATGCTGAATTCAATACCATAGAACAAACTGGGATTTCTTAACTCTTCGGCTATGTCTGTAGGGTCATAGGTTCTTTGATATCTTCTTACCGCAGAATCATCTAAAAAGTTATTCACGTAAAAAGATATTTCAGCACCTTTGAAAAGAGATTTACTGATATTAAGATTTAATAACCACTTTACATATTTAAATTTTATTGTCCGGTCGAACAATCGTGCAAGCTTTGCATTTTCAGTTAATAAATCGAAGTCAACCGGTTTTAACTGAAAATTCTGATTACGTTCTAAAAGCGCCTGCTCAGCACGGAATGTTACCCATAATCCTATAGTTGGATGTGTGTATTTTATAAAGTAGTTAACAAGAATCTGATCCCGCCATCTGCCGCTTGAAGGATAGAAGAATCCAATTAAGGTATCAACAGGCATTCCGGGAACAAGATAGTTTGGATAATTACCTTTTGCAGGATCCGGATTAGGATCATAGGACAAAGTATTACTCCACGATTTCATAAAATTATAAGAACCAACCAAACGAAACTCCATATTCAATGGTTTTATCTGAGCGGTATTTACAGAGAACTCAATTCCTTTGCTTTCATTCCAGGCAAGATTCTGTGATAGATTATATGTATTCACATAGTATACTTTGGTTATATCATCCTGCGTGACCGGAATGAACACCGGGATGGTCTGACTTGAAGGTCCATTATTTCTTTTTTTATAATAAGCTGAAACAGTTACGCCCATCAGCCCAAAGAATTTATGATCGTAAGCAACTTCAACTTGACTTTCCTGATATCCCTTTAATTCAGGAACTCTTCTGTCAAACCGGAGATATACATTTTTTTCCTGTACCGGATCTCTCCAGGTGAAAACTTCCGGCGGCGGATAGATTGAACTCATCGGTGGTGATTTTGAAGAAGTCCCGGCACTCATTCTTACCTGGTTGAAATCAGTGATATAAACAATTAAATTCATTCGGGGATTAAAATATG
>Ga0209498_1002006_pt1 | contig 12421 bp, 9 predicted proteins | sample WalLakDeSediment_FD_184131 | JGI IMG/M metagenome (GOLD analysis project Ga0209498, IMG submission 184131) | Lake sediment microbial communities from Walker lake, Nevada to study Microbial Dark Matter (Phase II) - Walker Lake 11/02/13 Deep... | ecosystem: Environmental > Aquatic > Freshwater >...
CTTCGTGCTAAGGTCAGCCCTTGGGATTCAAACGTGAAATCTTCTTCGATGAATTCCGGTTTAATTGGACAGGCGTGCATACAGGCACCGCACTTGATGCAATAATAGTCCGCTAAAACCAACTCTCTGGCTTCGTTGATATGTAAAGCGCGTGTGGGACACACGTCTGCACAAGCCAGGCAGCCTTCAATGCATCTTTCGCGGTGCAGTTCCACACTGCCCTGCCAGCGTTGGGTAACTTTGAAGGCACCCTTGCTGGCCACTTCACATTGGCGGCAGCGGATGCAGTCTTCATAATGTATTGCCATCGTGTCTTTGGTTTCATCATAACTGATGATATTGGTGGGGCAGTTGTTGATGACCAGGTCTTTTAAAGAAAAATCAAAAGAATCTTTATCAAAGGTGAGGTGCCCACGAACTTCTGGAAAGGCATCATATTTTAATACCGGGTTTTCTGGTAATTCATTAACAGACATCGAGATGGCATGTACCGTGCAGATCTCCACACAGATACCACAAAACACACACAGTTCGGGATCGACATCCACAGAGGGCTTGGTGACCATGCGTCCATCCACGATTTCGCCTTCAACATGGGTCAGGGCATCCTTAGGGCAAACGGTTGGACCCATTTGGCAGCCGACACAGCGTTCGAGATCCCAAGTCATCAAATAATGCCGGGTAACCATCGGCCGTTCAAGGGTCATGGTTTGCTCAGTTTGGGTTTTGATCGTTTTTCCACGCTCGCTCATGGTATGCTCCTAATCCCTGTGAACCTCATCAATGAGGGTGTGATTGTGGTCGAAGAGCTTGATCTTGAGGGGCGTCTCCCCAGGTTGGGCATGCGTTGCACAGCCCATGCAGGGATCATAAGCTCGGAAGGCCATCTCTATCTTGTTCAGCGCCGCATCGGTGATGTTTTGTCCTGCCTTAATCAGGTCTTTGGCTGCTTTCACGATTGACATATCAATGGCGGCATAATTATTGGTTGTACCCACAATCAAGTTGACTGCTTGCACTAAACCGCGTTCATCCGTCTTGTAATGGTGTGTCAGGGTGCCGCGTGGGGCTTCGACAATTGCAACGCCCTCCGTTGGTGTTTCCGTTGGGATGGTATGAACGTTAGGATCGGTGATTGTGGCATCTGAGGCTAATTCGACCGATCGTTCTGCAGCATACAGCAGCTCGATAAGACGTGCCCAATGGGTTGCCAGGGTAGAATGAACCGGTTTGCCCCCTAGGGTGTCAAAGAATTTTTCGTACATTCTTTGTGCTTCTGGTGTAGCCATCCCATCCGCTGCATTCAACCGGGAAAGCGGAGAAGCGCGATAAACGCCGCTGTTCTCCCCGTCCATAAAGCCTTTCCAACCAATCTCCTTGAGGTAGGGGAATTTCAGGTAGGTCCAGGGCTCGACATGTTCAGCAATCACATCCAGGTATTCTTCTGGCCCATATTTGATTAGTTCTTTACCGTTGGGTGAGACAACCCGCACTTTACCATCGTAAAAATTGACAAGGTTGTTTTCATCTACTAAACCCATGTAATAGGTTTGGTGGGCAAAAGCGTCGCTAGTGATCATCTCGACGTAAGCAGGATTCCCGAGGACAATGTCATCAAATAAAACCAGGGATTCTTTAGCAAAATCAACCGACCGTTGTGCCCGCTCAAGGATCGCCAAGCGGTCTTCTTCGGTAATCGGTTTACTGACTCCACCGACAATTGCGCTGACCGAGTGAATATATCGTCCACCGATCATAGCAGTTATTTCGTGGTTATCCTTTAACAATTGCATAACCTTTGCGCCAAATTCCTTACCAACTTTCCTAATCACACCGAGGATATTCCGCTCTGATTTTGGCGCATCAGGCCCAACAACAAAATCTGGTCCACCCAGGATGTAGAAATGGGTGGCGTGGTCAGCTACGAAAAAGGCTGAATACATCAACTCGCGCAATTTCTTGGCTGTGGGCGGTGGGTCGACATGATAAACGGCGTCACCAGCTTTTGCTGCAGCCATATGGTGGGCAATCGGGCAAACACCACAGATGCGTTGGGTGATGCGTGGCATTTCCTCTACCGGTCGACCCTCACAGAATTTCTCAAAACCACGCAGCTCAGGGATAATGAGATAGGCATTGGCCAGGGCGCCATCCTCATTGAGGAACAAATCGACTCGGGCATGGCCTTCAAGGCGCGTGATGGGGTCGATGCTGATCTTTTTCTTCATAAGGGGTTCCTTACTCATACTTCATCTTGCTCATGATCGAATGCGCCAATCCAAACCGGTAGAATGTGCCAGCAGGATCAACAATTGTGTCGAGAATGGCTTGCAATTTTTCGGGATCATCGGTATCGATCAGCGCCCCAATCGCGCTGGCTAGCTTTGCCCCTTGATCCACAACGCCTTCCGCTGGTCCGTAGCATCCCCGGCAAGGCATATTGCCATTTAAACAGGGGGTGCCGCATCCAGCCCGGGTGGCAGGTCCACAGCAAATTACGCCCTGGGTCAGGAAACAAGTTTCTGGGTCAAGTTCTACTTCATGCGGTCGTTTGAATGCCGATATGCGGAATCCAGGCGCCCCTTTTTCGCGGTCGCAGACATCACACACGCTCTTCTGATCTGCACCAATCACAGCGCCTTTGGGTGGCAGACTGCCATTGAGGGCAGCCTGGAACACTTTCCACACCTGGTCAACCACGGGCGGGCAGCCAGGCATAAAGTAATCCACATCCGTGATCTCAGCCAGGTGCTTAACCGATTCAAACAATTCAGGGAGTTCAATTGTTCCCTCAGGTACCTTCGTAATTGCCTGCGGTCGGGTCCCACGACTATCGTCAAGGGAGGGTGTGGTATCAAAGACGCGCGCACATAGCGACTCGATATCAAACATGTTTGCCAGGCCAGGGATCCCACCTAAATGGGAACAGGAACCAAAAGCGACCATTGTTTTGGATTTTTGGCGCAGGAGATGGGCAATTTCTTCATTCTCGCTGTTGCGAATAGCACCATTGAAGAAACACAGGTCGATATCCTGATCGGGCATGGCGCGGACATCATCATACTTAAAGTCCATGGCTGCTGGCCAGAATACAATCTCAGCTTGCTCGGAAACATCCACCAGGCGCATCCCTAATTCTGTAAGGGTTATTTCACAGCCGCCGCAGCTGCCAGCCCAGTAAAAGGCGAGTTTTGGTTTTGGGTTGTCCGCCATTATTTCGCCTCCTTGTCAACTGTGAGGGCGTTCAACATCCCGTCAATTTCATGACGGATACGACCTCGCTCTTGTGTGCCTATCTGGACAAAACGGATTTCCTTGTGAGGCGGTTGAATTTGTTTCAACATCGTATCCAGCAGTCCCAATTTACATTTTGCGACGTGATTGCCGCGTTTAAAATGGCATTCACCGGGTTTGCACCCGCACACCAAAACGCCTTTGACACCGGAGTTGAGGGCCATGAGGGCATGCTGCGGATCAATGCGACCTGTGCAGGGGATATGGACAACATTCACCTGGTTAGCGGGATAACTTTCCAAGATTTGGATGTCGGCATCTTCACGCAGAGACCAATCACAGACAAAGGTGATCACATCGGGAATGTTGATCGCCTCAGAGGGGATCTGCGATTGAATGTCTGTATTGCTGACACCCTCTCGAGCAATGGCCCCCAAAGGGCAAGCTCCCACACAGGTTCCGCAGCCCATGCATTTGTTCCCATCGACTTGAGCAAAGCGGTCCAGTTGACCGTCAACCTCTTTTTCATATAAGGAAGGCGCTTGATATGGGCAAACCATGGCGCAAATACCGCAGCCAGAGCAGAGATCTTCATCCACAGAGACGGGTGTTAACGGCGAAGTATAACCAGCATCCACTGCCATTTGTTTGACCGCTGCAATGACCTGCGAGATGTGAATTTCTTGTGGGCAGGCTTGATAGCATAAATCGCACTCTGAGCACATCCAGGTGGTTGGGCTTGTAAAGGCTTCTTCTCGCAAGTCCATCATAACCAAACGCAAGAGCCGTCGGGGGTTGTAGTCCGGTTCGACCTTTTGCTGGATCATACACTTGCTGACGCACGTGCCGCAGGAATAGCACAATTCTAGGTGTTCACCGCCCGGCATGGCTTTGACTTGATCTGCAAAGGTTCTGATCATGATTGATTGGCTCATGCGCGCTCCTTTGCTTGTAAAATTGCTTGTACAAGGGTATCGGAATACACCATCGCTTCCGGTACATCGGGCACACTTGGGAAACGCCTTAACCGTTTTTCCATCTGGGGTCTCAGTTTTTCGATTTCTTCATGCAAATCTTCTGGAGAAATATTATCCAGCACGCCTTGCATTTCATTCAACACCCTGGCATACTTATCACCTTCTGCAGCACTGATCCACTCGACTCGGAAGCGTCCCTGGGTCATATCCATCCGTTCAAAAATCTTTTTCAGCCGGTCGGCACGTTTTGCACCGATCACCTGGCCAGTGATGTAGTGACAGTCTTGGGGGTGGCAACCGGAATAGAGGACTGCACCTGCGCCTAAGCGGTAGGCTTCGTAAATGAAATCCGAATCCATTCGGGCTGAGCACATCACCCGCAATCCACGCTCATTGGCTGTATACTCGAAGTGGCTGGTACCCGCTAAGTCTGCACCGCCATATGAGCACCAGTGACACCTGAAGGCGAGAATTTTTTCTTCGGGTTTATCTGCCAACACAGCGCGCATCTGGGCTAAAATTTGGGCGTCTGTGTAATGAAGTTGGGTGATGGCGTCATCAGGGCATTCGGCAACGCATGCACCGCAGCCGTGGCATTTGGCTGTGATGATTTCGGCTGCTTTATCACCTTCAATGACTACCGCACCATAGGGACATGCTTTGACGCATAAGCCGCAGGCACGACCCTTGGTGGTGGCAGTACAACGCTCCGGCCAGACGACAGCTACGGTTGGTTCAATCTCCCATTTTTCGGATTGAAGGATGCGGCTGGCACGGGATGCTGCGGCCGAACCTTGGGCAACACTGCTGGGGATGTCCTTCGGACCTTGGCAGGCGCCGGCAAAGAAAATTCCGTCCGTTGGGCTGTCCATCGGGCGCAGTTTGGGATGGTATTCCATGAACCAGCCGCCCGGGCTTTGGGCGACATTCAAAACTGAACTCATTTGGTTTTGATCCGGTTGTGGAATGGCGGCCTGGTTGAGCATGACCATGTCATATTCTTTTTCGATCACCCGCCCTAGGGTGATGTCTTCAGAATGGATGAACAGGTTGTGCGTATCCTCGTCCTGGGTGATCAAACTTGGACGACCCTGGACAAAGTGGATGCCCATCTCGCGAGCGCGATCGTAAAATTCTTCGTATCCTTTGGAGGGCGTGCGGATATCCATATAGTAGATGGTAATATCCACACTTGGGTTCATTTGTTTTAACAAGACAGCGTTTTTGATCGAATACATGCAGCAGAAATTTGAGCATGATGGGATGTAACGCTTATCCCGAGAGCCGACGCAATTGATAAAGGCTAACCTCTGCGGGTTTTTTCGATCACTTGGACGGATCAAGTTGCCCATGGTCGGTCCGGCTGAGTTATTGAGCCGTTCCATTTCCATGGAGGTGACGACATTGGGGAAGCGTCCATAACCATATTCTTCCATGACACTTGGGTCAAAATGGGAGAAACCGGTGGCAACCACAATGGCGCCGATATCCTCTTCGACGACTTTATCTTCCTGGCTGAAGTCAATCGCTTCCAATGGACCGCAGGCTTCAACGCATTTATAACAGTGGATACAAGCATCGAGGTCGATGCTGTAAATTAGCGGCACCGATTGGCTCATGGGGATATAAGCTGCCTTGCGTGGAGCCAGGTTCAATTCGTAATAATTGGGTACCTCAATTGGGCAGACCTTTGCGCAGTCGCCGCAGCCGTTGCAACGGTCGGCTAAAACGTGCTTTGCCTTTTCTCGCAAGGTTACTTTAAAATTACCGACAAAGCCTTCTACTTTTTCAACTTCAGTGAATGCTCTTACATCAATCCGGGGTTGACGCGCCGCGTCAACCATTTTAGGTGCGAGTATTCATATGCTGCAATCCATGGTGGGGAAGGTCTTATTGAGCTGTGACATGACGCCGCCAATGGTCGGCTCCTTCTCCACCAGGATGGTATCAATCCCCTGCTCCGCCAGGTCTAAGGAGGCGCTGATACCAGCAACCCCGCCGCCAATGACCAGTGCCTTGCGTGTCACCGGCACATCGATCATATCGAGTTCAGTCAGGAAGCGGGTCTTGGCGACGGCTGCAGCAGTCAGGTCCATTGATTTTTGCAGGGCGCCTTCACGGTCGTGGCCATGTGCCCAGGTGCATTGCTCGCGGATGTTGGCCATTTCCATCAAAAAGGGGTTCAATCCCGCCTCGGAAACAGCCGCACGAAATGTGGGTTCGTGCATGCGGACAGAACACGCAGAGACCACCACCCGGTTGAGCTTAAATTTTTCGATGTCTTCCTTAATCAGGCGTTGCCCCGAGTCTGCACAGGCATATAAGGTATCCGTGGCACGGACCACATCTGGTAAACCTTCGGCGAATTTCACCACCTCTTCCGGGTCAACAACGCCGGCGATGTTACTGCCGCAATGGCAGATATACACACCGATTCGTAGTTCTTCTTCGTTGTTTGTTTCGCTGGGCAGATCGCTCATCGAGGATCCTTTGCTTTTTGTGGGAACTCTAAGCTGGATTTAATCAGTTTATGGCGGGTGCGTTGGGCACGTTGATCAGGCGTTGTGTATTCAAGCGCATCTTTGGGGCAGATCAAAACACATTGGGGGCCCTCTTCAACATCTTCACATTGATTGCAGAATTCTGCCAATTTGGTGTGGTGGTTGATTGAAATCGCGCCAAAGTCACAGGCTTCGATGCACCAGGCACACCCATCGCATTTTGTGGGATCTATGCGGATGATGCCGGTATCTTTGTCTTGGGAAAGTGCATCCCGGGTGCAAGCGATCACGCAGGGGGCATTTTCGCAAGTCCGGCAAGCAACGGCAGTGATCAGCACTTCATCCACACGTACAGTGCGGATGCGGCTGCGATAGGTATTGAATTCACCCGTTTTTGTATAAGAACAGATGTATTCACATAATTGACAGCCGATGCACAGCTCCGGATCACAAACAACATATTTAAACTTGGAAGTGGAAGCTACCATTATTTATTCTCTCCTTATACACCGATTTCTTCGGCAACATCGTCCATACCGAGGTCGATCAGTAGTTGTTTGGGGATGAAACCGTCTTCAGTCCATCCCTTTGCTTGGTAATAGAGTTGTTTCATGTAATCTAGTTCTTCATCTGTGACCACATGACCAGCACCAACGCCCCTGGTCATTGGGTCATGCTTCCAACGATAGGGTATATCATCATCTTCAGGTTTCCATCCTTCACGAATATTGAAGGCTTTTTTAATGGTATGGGCGCGTACACCAATCATTTCAACGTCATCATAATCAAAATTCCAACCTGTGGTAGCGTTGATCAATTTATAAATGGTTGGCCAAGCACCAGCCCGGTCTGCTTTGCCGGTGAAACAGCGGCGGATGAATTTACATAGAGGCAGGGTATCGTACACTGCAGCATATTCTTCTGACCGTGCAGCAACCTCACCCCGGGTCTCATCGACGGTGAAGCGGTTCGTTTCACCTTTAATGTCCGGATCGTAAGCGGCTGAGCGGTTATGGCAGCCACCGCGTGTGCCAACCGCCAACCCCATGGCAAAGGTTTTCAAGGAGCGGGCATCATAACCCGGGCATTCTAACCCTTTGATATTCATCGCCCATTTCCATGTGTCTGTTTTGCGCTCTTGATCAATTTGCTTGGCCGCAATTCGGGTGCCCTCCGCTAAAATCGCGCCAATGCCTTCTCTGTCCCGAATCATCTCAGCTAAGGTGACACCTGCCTCGCCATTACCGAAGTAGGGTTCAAAACCATCAGGATATTTTTTGCATTTGAAATCTTCTTTTTTAAGGACACCTTCCTCAAAGCACTCCATGGCATAAGAGATTGAAACGCCCATACTGAGGGTATCCATGCCGCTTCGATCCGAAATTTCAACCATGCGTATGGCAGCGGTCATATCCCCAATACCACAATTGGAGCTGACGGCCTGGAGACATTCGTATTCAATACCAGTCATCGATCCAGCGTAAGGACCCTTTTTGACCATCGACATTTGTTCACAGGCGATGGGGCATTGGGCACAGGCAATTACTTTGACTTTGTGATGTTCATCCAGATATTCACCACTGACCAATTCCGCAAAATCAAAGGTGCCTTCCCGGAAGTTATTGGTAGGTAAAAAGCCTTTTTTGTTGGCATTGAGGACATTGGTTGAAGTACCGTAGATGCGATACTTTTCAGTGTGTGGTCCCTGGGCCGCTTCAGTGATATCAAAGGACATTTTCAGGAGGGTATCCGGATCAGCAACCGTGACGCCGTAGGTACCCCGTACTGATACTGCTTTGATCTTCTTGCTGGCCCAAACAGCACCATGACCTGTGCGGCCAGCCTGGCGACCATCATTGGTCACGTTGGCGTAACGGACCATATTTTCACCCGCTGGTCCAATGGTTGCTGAGCGGACCTGATCATCACCAAAAATATCCCGGATCATTTCCTCGGTTGCGTGGGTGCCCAAGCCTAAAAGCTTATCCGCAGGCAAGTATTCAACCCGCTCGTCATCGATGAGGATATGGATCCATGAATCGCTAGCACCATGAATGACGACGCCGTCCCATTGGGCTCGTTTGAGCGCAATTGAGAACCAGCTTCCGGACAGGCTGTCACCAATTACACCAGTGAGTGGTGATTTTGAAGCCAGTCCAAATTTACCACCGACCGGGACGGGTGTTCCGGCGAAAATACCATTGGCAAAACAAATAGGATTGCCTGGAGCATAGGGATCACAGCCGACTTCAATGTTCTCCCAGCACAACCGGGTTGCCATTGACACCCCGCCAATATAGAGCTTATACCACGCTTCGGGCTTCTCTTCGACCCAATGTTTACGTTCATTGAGATCGATATGCAATATCTTTCCACTAAATCCATACATGTGAGATCTCTCCTGTTCTGGCTAGAATAATTCTTTAAGAAAGAATGAGCATTTTCATTTCGTTCTTTACATCTATTTGTAGATGTATGACCAAGGATACCATTAAAAAATTCATAGATAGATATTATTTATACTCATAGGTAGCGACAAGCCATAGTGAAGGATGTAATCATTCACGATGAGTAAAATCAATAATGACTTAAATCAAACTTGATTATTGAGCCGGGATTATTTTACCATAGCATTGTTGTAACTACTCAGCCAGCCCAACTGATGAAGTGTGGGGGGTGTGGCGTGGCGGCGAAGCCGCCACGCCACACCCCCCTAATCTCACGCATGCTGAGTAGTTACGCATTGTTATTCAAAAGGTTGGTTTGGTGGTGTTCTCAATATCCTCAGGTGTGATCCATCCTCGGTTGGGAAACAATTGAGCAGTTTGTGTTTGGTAACCGTGTATATTTGTAAAGGCATTGGTGGGGGATCCAACGAAAATGATTTGACCTCTTTCAAGAACAGCAACCCGATCAGCCAGGTGTGCGGCAAATTCCACATCATGGGTGACGAGCAAGATCGCTTTTCCTTGTTCTCGCCATTGGTAAAATAAGTCCGATAATGACCGTTTTGCGTGGTAATCCAGACCGCGTGTCGGCTCATCTAAGAAAATGATGTTGGGATCATGGATGGTGATGGCTGCCAAGGCTGTCCGTTGTCGTTCGCCCACCGATAAATCACGTGGATATTGATCCATCTTTTCAGCTAAACCAAAGTGATCAAGAAATTCAGAATAATTGATTAAAGTTAAGTCTTGCCCGTGATTTTTCAAAGTGATTTTCAGTTCATCAATGACCGATTCTGCAAAGAGCAGGTCATTTGGGTTCTGCGGCAGGTAGGCGATATTTTGGATGACTTCGGAAAAATGAAGGTTCTGAATATCAACCCCATTGAGATAGATTTCTCCTGACGAGGGGATTAATTTCAAGACAGACCGCAAGAAGGTGGTTTTACCAGAGCCATTTGGTCCCATTAAGACCAGGATTTCACCACCTTGGATTTCCAAATTAATCTCTTTCAGAATAGTACGACACGAAAAGCTGGTGTTTAGATTATGGACCGAAAGCAAGGTTTCACCTTCAATTTTTGGAGAATGATTGCTTTGAGCATTACTGGAGGGCAATAGATCGGTGCTGATTTCAGGAAATGTTTCCAGCTTAAGGGGTAGGGGCGAGAGACCAAACTTCCGGGCGATTTCGATAATGGGCGGCACCTGGACTATTTCTGGCAACACCTGTTGTGGATCACCGAATTGGATGGTTTTATCCTCTGACAGGTTCAGGATTAGATCAGCATAGGGCAATAATCGTTCCAGGCGGTGTTCAGAGATCAGAACTGTCAGCTTTCGTTGGGTTTTCAGAGCAAGCATAAATTTCAAGACATCATCAGCGGAGATTGGATCAAGCTGCGAGGTGGGCTCGTCTAAAACAAGGACCTGAGGTTGTGCAACCAGTGCGCTTGCGATAGCAACCTTTTGCTGTTCTCCACCTGAGAGCGTATTCGTTTTCCTGTGCCGAAGTCCCGATAAATCCAATTCATTGAGAACTTCATTGATACGCCGATCCATATCTGCCCTTGATATGCCCAAATTTTCAAGCGAGAAAACAATTTCATCTTCAACCGTGTCAAACACGAATTGGGCTTCAGGCTCCTGGAAAACAAAACCAACTTTCCCAGCCATCACTGCCACGCCTTCACCAATTGGATCAGAACCAAAGACCTGAATTTCACCGGAAATAATACCGCCAGAAAAGTGAGGAACCAGGCCGTTAATACACCTCAGGAGTGTCGATTTTCCACTGCCCGATGCACCAGTGACTAAAGTAAGGGTGCCTGCAGGAATATCAATCGTCACATTGTCCAGTACTTTATGGCTGGATTGGGGATATTGGTAAGATAATCGCTTAAAATTAATCATGGTTTGATATTATTGATGGCAACAAGGGGATCAGGCTGAAAATGATACCCAGAGTTTGTATCCTTGGCAGGGTTAGACGTGGGTAGGGTGAGAAATTTAAGGAAAGTAAGCGATCAGTCAATGCCAAGTAGGCAAAACTCACCAGGAAAAAAGTGATCAGAAATCCCATGAGAAGATCTAGCAGTCTCCATGATTCTTGGTGATAGCGGGTAATTTTTGAACGCTTTCCTATTGTGAAAAGAGTGAGTACAGTCAAACCACTTCCCAGAAGGAACAAGGTGATATAAATAGGGCGGGGATAGCGATAAACCTGCAAAATCCAACCTGAGAAGACGGCAAACGCCGCCAGGATCAGGCTAACCAGCGCAAGGGGCGCTTTCAGGTTGGCTTGTTTGTGAAAACCTCTTGCCGTCATGGATTCAGCCAGAAGGATCGCATTTTCAAGGCTGCTCACCAAAAGCGGGATTAAGATTGGAAGCCAATCTGCAACCTTCTTCATCTGGTTGCCGCGAATCATCTGGGCTTCTTTAATTTCCTGGGTGCGCTGCTGAATGGAGGGAAAAAAGGTCAGCGCGATGGTTACGACCATCGCGATAGGTTGAAAGGCACGTGGGATCAAACGTGTGATCTGTTTAATGTTCAGGGCAAGGTTGATGATGTTAAATAGGAGATACAAAGCCCCAATCATCAACCCATTGATAGCGCCATAGACCAGGCTTTCAGTGGTGATATTCCCTCCGATTAGGGGCCAACCTTTGGGAAGGGTGAAAAGAACTGAACTGCCAACATGGGCGAACAACCCGTTGATCAGTGTTGATAATAGGATCATCGTCAGGATGAACCTGGAATTTGATAAAACCCAGGCAGAGATATTTTTTTGGCGAGCTAAACGATGACCTAAATAAAACAGCCCAACGATCACCAAGATGAGGTAGAACGGATTACGTATGGAAAGTGTAATCACCATAACAGCTACTGTCCACAGAATCCAAATGCTGGAATTTATCAAAGTGCCGTTACTCCCTGATTCTCAAATGAGAAACGAAGCTTAAAGCGCTGGAAGATTTTAAGTATCGGCTTTGCCATAATAGTGATGATCAAAACATTGCCAATTGAACGTGAGATGTCCCAAACCAAAGAGGTAGCAAGGTAATAAGCTGCATAGCGCTGCAAATTCTCTGTGGCGCTGACCGTCTGGGTAAACGTCTGCCCGACGCCTGCGCCCAAAAAGGGCCAAAACCAGAGGTTCATGATCACGCCATAAAGCAGGCCCCACAAAGCACCAAACGCCGCCAGAAGACCAACTTCGAATGGTTTACCCTTCCATCCCAGCTTGGTGACGAACACAGTT
>Ga0209498_1002007_pt1 | contig 12416 bp, 15 predicted proteins | sample WalLakDeSediment_FD_184131 | JGI IMG/M metagenome (GOLD analysis project Ga0209498, IMG submission 184131) | Lake sediment microbial communities from Walker lake, Nevada to study Microbial Dark Matter (Phase II) - Walker Lake 11/02/13 Deep... | ecosystem: Environmental > Aquatic > Freshwater >...
CAAAACTATCAAGAACAACAGGCCAAGAATGATGAAAAGAAGAAAAGTTCAAATGAAAGAAAAGTTAAATCAAGGGAAAGGCGCAAAGAACTTTTTGAAAAGCTGAAAACTTTTGGCATTGTTCCAGCTTGGAACGCAACCATTGAACAGCTGGTCACTGAATTGTCACTTGTGACCAGTGAAGGCTGTCACGGCATAGTCACGGCTAAACCAAAACCAAAACCAGAACCAAAACCAGATAAAACACTTGTTCAAGCAAGCTTGAACGCTGATGAATTTGAAAGGCTGTTTTTGTTGTTTTGGATTTCTGGAATAAATAAGGCCAACAAAGAAGGCGCAAAGAAGTCATTCAAAAAAGCGCTGTTGAAAAAGCGGCCTGATGAACATGAACTGTTTGTCAATTTCTTGGTTCAGGATGTTCAGAAAAGAATCAAAAATGAACAGCTTGGCTTTGGTAACATGCTGCCAACAACTTACCTGAACGGTGAACGCTGGAATGATCAACTGAACCTGAAGCCAAAGAAGTTGCTGGCGTTGCCAGTTGATGATTCAAAGCTTTGGGAATTTGCCAAAAGGCATGGCTTGCCAAATCCAGCCAGAATGACCAATTTTGAATACAGGGTTCATTTGAAAAATCACATTGAACAAAACAAAATAGTTGAAATTTAAAAAGGTGAAAAAATGAAAAAATTGAAACTAGGGCAAACCCTTTACAGTTTGAATGTTGGAAACGCGGCAAGACACAGAACCCAAGAACTAACGCCAGTCATTGTCACGCATATTGGCAGAAAGTATTTTACTTGCAAAAAAGCTGGTTCAAGTTATGCAAAATTCTACTTTCTTGACGATTGGTCAGAAAAAAGTGAATTTCTTGCAACTTCAAAACTTTATGAAACGCCTGAAGAATGGGAAGGTGACAAGCTCAAAACAGAAATCATTGGCAAAATCAGAAAAGCGTTTGAATATGGCGGTTCAAGGTTTGCGCTGGAACAGCTGAAGAAAGTTGATTCAATTTTGTTTGGCGGTGAAATATGATCAATTTTGAATCAGGTAAAGAAGTTGCAAAAAGGCTTGGAATTGATGAACCGCACAATGGTGAACTTTATTCAATGTTCATTGAACGTGTCATGCTGGCCATACTTGAAAAGCCAGATGGATATTTCCAAAATCAACCAAAACAATCTGAAGGTGAACAACATGAAAAACACTAAAAGCAAAGAAATTGGAAAAGGCGTTTCAGCAAGTGATCTTGAATTCAAAGAATTTCAGGGTTCAGACTTGCGCCAGATTGCAAGTGAGGCGGCAAAAGAGGGTTTTTTGTTTTTTTGCTATTGTGTCAAATATCCTTGCGGTGAATTCAGGGTTCTTGTCAGCAAACCCTTTACAATTCATTAAAACAAAGCAAAACCAAAGGGGAAGGGGAATGAGAAAGCAAGCCAGCGGATCAGATTATTTAATTGTGTTTATTCTTGTTCTGGTTCTTGCTTTATTTTTTGCAGATGACTAAGCAGAAATGTTGCTTGACTATGGCATGAATAAAGTTCAGGTTCATGCTTGTCACAACAAGGTCACGCGTGACCAGTTTGAAAAGAAAGCCTGATTTCATTACTATGTGAAAAAAAGTTCCATGTGAAACATTATGCAAATTCAATCCAATGATGATGGCCATTATTTCCCGCTGGTGGCCGTTGATGATCCAGACAGAAAGAAGAAGCCAAAGAAAAATCAAGGCGAACTGGTTCTGTTTGAAGATAAAAACAAAGGTGGAAGGCCAGCTTTTGAAGTCACTGAAGAAGTTCTTGAAAAAGTTCAGCATTGTGCATCACTTGGCCTGAATTATCGTCAAACAGCACATTGTTTGGGTATTTCTTATCATACTTTTAACGAAAAAAAGAAAGAGTTTTCAAAGTTATCTGATGCTTTTGAAGTTGGCCGATCATTTGGAATTTTTGAAGCCGCTGAAGCCTTGAAGCGTGAAGTAAAGGCTGGCGACATCAAGGCGATAAAGTATTTCTTGAACAATCGCGCGCGCGCTGACTGGTCAGAAAAACCTGAAGTTGAAGTCAACATAAACAATTCAGTGACAATGGTTTTTGATGCTGAAGATCAGAACGCATGAGAGAAAAACAGGCCAAGCGGTTCAGGAAAACAGAAAAGCAAAGGCTGGCTTGTGAAATCCTCAATTCTCATGTTCACACAATGCTATTTGGCGGTTCACGCGCTGGCAAAACGTTCATTGCGTTGCGGAACATCATCTTGCGCGCCATTAAAACTGAATCAAGGCATTTGGTGATCAGGCGGCATTTCAACCATTGCAAAATATCCATTGTTTTTGACACCTTGCCAAAGGTTCTGAAAATCTGTTTTCCTGAACTGAAATCTGGCATTCATTACAAGCTGAACAGAACTGACTGGTTTCTTGAAATCCTTACAACTGACGGCAAAAACTGGTCAACAATCTGGTTTGGCGGCCTTGATGACAAAGACAGGTCAGAAAAGGTTCTTGGCAATGAATACAGCACCATTCTGGCAAATGAATGCAGTCAGCTTTCTTATGATTCAATTCTGACGTTGCGCACCCGCTTGGCAGAAAATAGCGGTTTGCCATTGCGGTTTTATTATGACATGAATCCAGCTGGCAAAAGCCACTGGACGTACAGGGAATTTATAGAAAGGATTATTCCAAACACCAAGCGTGAACCGTCAATGCTTGATTCAGCCTTCATGCTGATGAATCCAGCTGACAACCTTGAAAACCTTCCAGAACAGTATTTGAAAGAACTTCAGGCGCTGCCAAAGCGCAAGCGTCAGCGGTTTTTGGAAGGCTTATTTCTTTCAGATATTGAAGGCGCGCTTTGGAATGACAGCATGATTTCAGCGGCCTATGCAAAGCAATATGGTGAATTCATTCAAACCATTGTTGCTGTTGATCCTTCAGTTTCGCATATGCCTGACAGTGATGAATGCGGCATTGTTGTTGGTTCAAAGGATGCTGAAGGCAACGGCATTGTTCAGGCCGATTTGTCAGGCAAGATGTCAACAAAGACTTGGGCGCAAACGGCTGTAAATGCCTATTATGAATATAATGCAAATTATGTTGTTGCTGAATCAAATCAAGGCGGGGATCTGGTCATTGATGCAATCAAAGCCATTGATGAAAACGTTCCCGTGAAATTGGTTCATGCCAGCAAGGGAAAATTTGCGCGCGCTGAACCCGTTGCTGAACTTTACGAACTAGGGCGCATTGCGCACACTGACCAATTTCTTGACTTGGAAAGCCAGTTGACTGAATATGTGCCGATAAATTCCAAGAAATCACCAGACAGGCTTGACGCTTTGGTTTGGCTTATAACGTTCTTGCTTTTAAAAGTGAAACCATTGCCGCGCGCGCGTGAATTATGACATGAATGAAATCCAAAACTTTATAAAAAGCTTCACTTCAACAGCAAGGGAAAGGATTCTTGTCATTAGCCTTTTCTATGTCTTGCTGGTTCTGTTTGACGTGATTCAAGGGCAAGCGCTTGTTTGGCTGTCACCAATTCTGTTGGTTTATGTTGTTCAAATGTATTTGGTGAACAAATCGCTTCAGCTTCATTTTCAGGAAGATTCAACTTTGCAAAACCGAGTTGATCAGGCGCTTGAAGTGCTTGATGCCGTTTCAGTTTTCCTTTGTTCCGTTGCGTTTTTAACAACTCTTTATTTGATGGTTTTCATATGATCCCAAGAAAAAAGCTTGAAATGAAAGCGGCTTCAAGGCCAAGCACTTCAAACCCTTTGGCTGGATTTTTTGACTTTTTGGGAAGTCAGGGCTTTTTTGAACTTCAGTCATTTTTGGCTATCCGCTACTATTTGGCGGCCGCGCCAGTTGCTTCAGCTGTTGACAAGATCGCTGAACCATTTGCTGAAATTATGCCGCGCGTTTACGACACAAAGGCAAAAGAATTTGTTGATCATGAAGTGATTGAACTTTTAAAAAAGCCAAATCCTGAAGATTCACTTGAAAGCTTTCAAATCAAACTGGCGGCATGGTATTTGATCAACGGTGAAGTTTTTGTCAACGCAACTGGCATTGTTGACAGGCCGCCACTGGAATTGTTCGTTTTCCCTTCATCAGTCACTTCTTTGGCTGAAGATCAGGAAGGGTTTCTTGGTTCAATACAATTTGGCCGCCTTAATAATCAAGAAGTTTATAAACAGGCCGCAAGAAATCTTGGCGGCCGCTTCAGGTATTACAGCCAAAATGAACTTGGTGAAGCTTGGCAAATTAAAAACTTCAATCCAAAAAACAGCTTGCGCGGTGGTTCAAAGCTTCAGTCAGTCATGCCTGAAATTGAACAATATATTGAATCAAGCACGCATAATCTAAGCATGTTGAAGCGTGGCGCAAGGCCGTCAGGCGTTTTCAGTTCAAAAGAAGTGCTACCTGATGACCAGTTTGAAAGATTAAAAGAACAAATCGACAATTGGTATTCAGGAAGCGCCAACGCTGGAAGGCCAATTTTAATTGATGGCGGTGACGGTGTTCAATACACTGAAGCGCTGGTCAATAATAGGGACATGGATTTCTTCCAGCTGAAAGTCAACGTCACTGAAATGGTATATTCCAGAATGGACGTTCCGCTTGCCTTAATATCAACAAAAAGCATGACGCTTGACAACCTGAAAGTTGCAAAAATCAGCCTTTATGATGATGCCGTGATCCCGTTGGCAAATCGGGTTTTTGGCGAACTGACACAAATGCTGTTGCCGCGCTACAAGAACAGCGAAAACTTAATTATCACTTATGATGATGCAAGTATTCCAGCGCTGGAAGGCCGTAGAATGGAAAACGCCAAAGCGCGCAAAGATGTTGGCGTGAACACTGTCAATGAATTGCGTTCAATCATTGGTGATCAGGCAATTGAAAACGGTGATGAATTAGTGAAGCCAGCGCCTTCAGCGCCAGCACAGCAAACAGACCAAAGAAACTATGAACAAATGTTGCGTGACCAAAAAACCGCTGACGGTTCACCAGTTTATTCTGAAGATGAAGTCAAGGCATTTGCAAAGGCTTATTTCTAAGCATGAAAAATTCAACCATTGCCAAGCGTCAGCTGGCTTTGAAACTGAAGCTTGAACCGCGCCTGAAGCGTGAAATGGCGGTTTTATTTGCTGAAATTTCCACTGATATGCGTGACCAGTTTTCAGAACGCGGCCAAATTCTGAACGCGTCAGTCTATGAAAACGAACTTCAGCAAATTTTGCGTCAACATTACAGGCGAGTTTCAAAGCTGTTTGGTATTGCTTTGCGCCAGCAATTAGTCAAGCATTTCTTGCCTGAAGAAACAAAAGCCATTGATGAAAAAGTGAATTCAGCTTTGAGAGAATTTATCAATTTGACAACGGCACTTCATGCAAGGCTGATCATTCAAACAACGCAAACTGAAATCAATGGCGCAATCAGCTTTGGTGTTGGCTTGCAATTGCCTGAAGTTTTTGCTGGTTCAAGAAATCTTGTTGTTGCTGAAGAAGCGCAAAATGAATTCAACAGGCGCGCAAAATCAAGAATTGAAACTATTGCAGTCACTGAAACACAAACAGCAAGTGAAGGTTCAAAGATCATTGAGGCGCAAACAATCGCAAATGATGTTTCAGCAATTACTGGCGTTCCGCAAGAAGAAGTCTTGTTCAAGGAATGGTCATCAGTTCTGGATTCAAGAACCCGTGAATCTCACGTTCTGGCTGATGGGCAAAGGGTAGGCGTGAATGATCCTTTCATTGTTGGCGGTGAATTGTTGCGCTTTCCAAGTGACACCAGTCTTGGCGCTTCACTTGAAAACGTGATCAATTGCCGTTGCATTTCTGCCATTGTTGTCAATGATCAGGCGATTGCTGAAGCAATTGACACCAGAGTGAAACCGCAAACAGGAAAGCCGCTGCCAACTTTGCAGGGCGTTTTGGGAGCTTGAACTTTGCAAAGCTTAAAATTTAATATATGCTTCAGAAAAAATGGAAACATTGAATGAATTATCTTGAACTTCCTTTTGAAATCAAGGCCATGAGTGAAGAAGACAAATTCTTCACTTTTGAAGGCTTGGCATCAACATTCAACAATGTTGATTTGACTGATGACATCATCAGGAAAGGCGCTTTTCTGAAGTCTATTTCAGAAAGAACGCCAGTCATACTTTGGCAGCATAGAACAAGCGAACCAATAGGAATGCCAACTGAAATCAGAGAAACTGAAGAAGGTCTGTTCATCAAGGCAAGATTGCCAAAAGAAGATGATCTTGTTCGTGGCCGAGTTATGCCACAAATGCGCGTTGGTTCAATACGAAAAATGTCAATTGGCTATTCAGTGAAAGACAGTGAAAATGAAGGCCGAGTCAGAATCTTGAAAGAAATTGACCTGTTTGAAGTTTCGCTTGTTACTTTTCCAGCAAACCCAAAAGCCAGCGTCAGCGCATTCAAGTCAGCTGATGGCAAAATGTTCAGCCTTGAAGATGTTCAGCATATTTCTGACGTGAAAACATTGCGTGATTTTTTCAAGGAAACAGACATCTTTACAAAACAGGCGCGCGAACATATCATGAACAAATTCTTGAACTTGGGTGATCCAGTTTCAGGCGGTCAGGGTGATTCTGATCAATTGTCTGAAGTTTTGACGGCTTACAGGAACTTAAACAAAAACATCAATAGAAGGTAAATTTTATGTCACAAGATATGATTGAATTGAAAAGACTTGCCCAAGAATCAAATGAAGCAATTGTCATTTTGCGTTCTGAACATGAAAAAGGCATGAGCGGCAACAAAGAAGCAATGGCAAAAGCTGAAGCAAAGCTTGATGAAATTGAAAGCAAGAATCAGGAAATCACCATTGCGCTTGAAGCTGAAAGAGTAGCACGCGCCAAGTTTGAAGATGAATTCAAAGAAGTTGAAAAGCGCCTGATGCGCGTGAAACATTCTGACAAGAAAGAACAGTCTGAAGAATACAAGGCATGTTTGCATTTCATAGCAATGGGGCAAAAAGGCATGTCACCAGAACAGCTGAAAATGTTGCGAACTGATTCTGATCCTGATGGCGGTGTTTTCGCTGTTCCAGAAATATCAATGGAAGTGCTGAAAAACGTCACTGAAATTTCACCAATGCGCGCACTGGCGCGAGTTATGCAAACAAACAGAAAGTCAGTTGTTCTGTTCAAAAGAACCAGCAATTTGACTGGCGGCTGGCGTGGTGAGCGTGAATCCGCGCCAAACACTTCAAGCCAATACGGTGAAATTGAAATTCCCGTGAATAAAATCATGGCTGAAATCATCAGCACGCGTGAAATGCTGGAAGATGGCATCATCAACGTTGCAAATGAAATCATGACAGATGCCAGTGAAGATTTTGCACAACAAGAAGGCTTTGCCTTTGTGCTTGGTGATGGCGTGAAAAAGCCAAAAGGCTTTTTGTATGATGCTGGTGTTCAGGCTATCAATTCTGGCATTGCCGCTGACATCACCGCTGACAACGTGATTGATTTGGCCGCTGAACTGAAAACTGGCTACAATGCAACCTATGTTCTGAACAGAAAGACAATTGCATATTTGCGCAAGCTGAAAACGCTTGATGATCAGTATTTGTGGCAAGCTGGCTTGGTCGGTGGCGCACCAAACACCCTGAATGGCCTTCCTTATGTTGAAGTGCCTGACATGGATAATGTTGGCGCAAACAAGCGGCCTTTGGCTTGCGGTGATTTTATGCGCGGTTATCGGATAGCGGATCACGTTGCAATGAGCGTCATACGGGATGATTTGACGCTTGCAAGTGACGATAAAATCAAATGGGTTTTCAGGCGTAGAACAGGCGGCCAAGTTGTTCTTCCTGAAGCAATTAAGGTTCTGAAGGCCGCTGTTTAATCTTTCAGCAAAATGAATCCAACAAGTCAGCTTTACGCTGGCTTTTTGGGTGAAAGCGTTTAGTTTTTCAATTTAATTTTTTTAAAAGGGTTTATTTATGGCTTCAAAAGACAAGAATTTTGGAATGAAACTTTCACATTTGCTGGCGGCGGTGATTGCAAGCAACACAACAACCGCTGGCGCTGTTGTTGACATGAATGGTGACAATGACTTTGAAGCGCTTGAAGTTGCGCTTGCTATCGGTGCGCACACTGATGGCAGCTATTCAATTTTGCTTGAAGAAAGTGACGACAACATCAGCTTCAATGCTGTTGCCGCTGAAAGCATTCTTGGCGACAATACAGCGCTTGACGCTGCAAATAGCGTCAGCCATGTTGGTTATGTTGGCAAAAAGCGTTATGTTCGTGCTTCAGTTGTTTCAACTGACGTGACAACAGGCGCAAATGCAACCTTGTTGGCAATGCAAGACTGCCCAAGAAGCGCGCCTTTAAACTAACAAAAAACCCGTGCGGGTTTTCCAGCGGTCTGTTTTATTCACCTTTAGCAGATCGCTGTTTTTTATTTGAGGCCAAGCCATGAAAGTGAAAATCACCCAAAAAAGCCGAATTTTTGAAAACAATAAGCCTTTTTTGTTGGAAGTTGACGCTGTTTATAGCGGTGAACGCGCTGAAGAACTTGTCAGGCGTGGCCGCGCTGTTGAAATTCAGGTTTCCATGCCTGAAGAAAACAGAGAAACAAAAATTGTTGATCCCAAAGAAACCAAAGCGGTCAAGCCAAAAAAAGCCGCTAAAAAATAAGGCTTTTTGTCATGTCTGAAATCTTGCGTGAAAAGGCTTTTGCCTACGTTATCCAAACACCGCCAGTGAATCCAGCGGTCACGCTTGCTGATTTCAAAGCCTATGCAAAAATAACCAACAACGCTGAAGAAGCAACGCTTCAGCTGATCCTGAATTCAGCAATTGCCTTTTGTCAGGTTTATACAAGGCGCGTTCTGATCACTACAGAATTTAAAACCTTGCGTGATGAATTTATCCAGCGCGCAAACTATATTGAATTGAGAAAATCACCCTTCCAAAGTTTAACTTCTTTCAAGTATTACAATGAAGCCAATGTTCTTGTTGATGTTGATCCAGAAACATTCATGCTGACGCAAGAAACCGATTATTCCAAAATAGCAATTTTTGACGGCAAGGCGTGGCCAGCTGACGTGAATTCAGCGCGGCCATTTCAAGCGATTGAAATAATTTTCAAATCTGGCTATGGCGACACAACAGAAAGCGTTCCCGCTGAATTGAAAATTGGCATCATGGCACATGCCTTGAACGTGGCCAGAAATCGTGGTGATTGCGCTGATTCTTGTGGCGCTGGAAATATGCCAAGCACAAGCAGCATGATATACAATCAATTCAGAATCAGGGAAATCAGACTTGGGTTTTGAATATGGCAATTTGCACAAAGATCAGGAAAAAAAACCGCCAAGTTTGCGCTGGTGATCTTGTTGACTACGGGACAATAAACACCAGAGACATTGCCGCGCCAATTTCAGGCGGTGTTGATTTTGAAGAAGTGTTCACACTGAAGGTGAATTCATTCATGCTGGTTGAAACGGTGCGCGGTGAATCATTGTTTGATCAAGTTGGCGTTGAACAGGATGTCACGCATCATGTATATATTCCCTACATTTCTGGATTGACTTTTCAAGACTGGATTGACATTGAAGGCCAGCGCTTCAATGTCATTGATGTTGAAGACTTGGACAACAGGCATGATTTCCAGCTTTGCCGTTGCACAAATCGCGGCCTTGCAACAAAGGCGGCAACTCATGCTTGATGAAAAAGGCGCTGAAGCGCTTGTTGCTGGAAAGATCAAAAACCTTGATGGCGCAACGCGTGCTGGTATAAGAATGGGCTTGTACAATCTTGGAAAAGCTTTAAAGAAAACCGCTTCAGCTGATATGTTGCGAAAAGATAAAACTGGCAGAATTTACAGGTACAAGGGAAGGCGACATCAGGCAAGCGCGGCTGGCCAGTCAGCGGCAAACCGTTCTGGAAAATTAAGAAAATCAATTGATTTCACGGTTCAGGGTTCTGACGGTTTAACCTTTGGCGCAAATGCGCCTTATTCAACCTTTTTGGAACTTGGAACAGCAAGAATGGCGGCGCGGCCAACGCTTCAGAATTCAATGAAAAAAAACTATATAATAGGCGCAACCTTAATTGAACAAGGAATTGAATTGAAGTCATGAAATCTGAAGAAATTGTCAGGCAACTGATGGCCGCTTTGCCGCCACAAACAAATTTGTTTACTGATCAGATTTCTGTTTCTGGAATTTCTTGCGCTGGAAATCAGGCAACGGCAAGCGTTCCAGATCACGGCCTGACTGTTGGTTCATTGTTTTCAATTGTTGGCGCAAAAACAAACATGCCAATTGTTTCAATTGTAAGAACTGGAACTGTTGCCAGCGCTGAAACTTCACTTGATCACAATTTGACATTTGACAGGGTGCAAATCGCTGAAACAGGCGCAATTTTTATTGAAATTACAGGCGCAACTGAACCTGAATTCAACGGTGAATTTGAACTTCTTTCAGTTCCAAATAGAAGGCATTTCACGTTCAAAGTTCCTGATTCTGGTGCGATTGCTTCAAGCGGTGCGCCAAAGCTGGTTGACGGGTTTGCATATGGATACAACGGCACGTTCAACGTTCTGAATGTTGTTGATGATGACAACGTTCAATTCTTGTTGCCGTTTCCTGACTTGCCGCCAGCTGAAGGTTCAATTGTTCTGAAGAAAAATTTCAGGATTTCAAGAACAGTTTCTTTTGAGCGCGCCAAAGATGCTTACACGAAAAAAGAAACTGACAAACTTTGGCTGTTTGTTGAAACAAATGATTCTTCAGCTTCAAAAGACAGGAAAATTCAAAGTGATGCAACAACGGTTCTTGGCCGTTCAAATTCATACCGTCAACAAGTGATTTTTCCATTCACAATTTATTGCTTTGTGAATTCAACAAATGATATTTCTGGCGGTGCTTCAAAGGATCTGATGCGTGACGTTATGACATTATTATTCAAGTCAATACTTGGGAAGGTGTTCAATACCAATTTGGCTTGCGGCAACCAGAATTCAGCGGTTTTCAATTCTGACGGAACAATTTTTTATGATACAGCAACATATTCGCACGCCTTCCAGTTTGAAACGGTGAATGATGTTTCATTCATGGATTCAATTGGCTATGATTTCAACGTGGCATTCAGGGACATTGAACTTGGATTTGATTTGGAAATAAGCCAATGACATTTTCAGAAAGAAAAATCAGAACAATAATACCGCTTGATGATGATCCAGATTATAAGAACCCTTCAGGCTTTTGCGCTTGGATGAATTTCACGGCCTTTTCTGATTTTTGGGACGTTCCAGCGGTTTTTGACAGCGTTGAACAGTCAGTCACGCTGGAAAACTTCAGCGGGTTTGCAAATGCCACATATGCTTCAGATGAACGCTGGAAAGCCTCTGAAGGCTTTGTCAGTTTTGAAAATGAAGTGATTGAAATTGAAAATCCAAGCGTTTTTGATCAAGTCATTGCAATTGGTGATCTTGCGCAAGAACTTTTTCTTGGTGGTGTTTATATCACTTCAGCTGGTGGCGGAACAATACGCGATCTTATTACAGGCGCGCCATTTGGTGAAATTGTCATTCAAACTGGATACATTTGCGGAATACGGTTTAATTCTGGAACAACTGAAGTTTTTCTTTCCGACAATCAAGGCAATGAATTTTCAGGCTTGGCGGCATCAGGATTCAATCCAGACAATGAACTTTTGCTTGTCTTTCAGTTTGCTGGTAGCAATGTCCAAAAGTACGTCAACAAAATCAACACTGGTTCAAGGCCGTTTGGTTTGCCCCAATCTTCAGGAACTTATTGCAATCAAATTTATATTCCTTCACCACCGCCATTAACTTGCGAAACGCCAACGCTGGTTGAAATTCCCGCTGGTGATTTCCAAATAATCAACATTACTGACCAAGATGTTGAAGCGATTTCAGTTGGAAATTTTGGCGTGACTGGCATCACGGGAACAGGCAGTCAATGCCGATTCACAACGCAAACAGATGTTGTGAAATATGAAGCTGAACTTGTTGGCCTAAGCAACGCAAGCGCTTCAAATGATGCGGCTTTTGCAATGTATTTTATTGATTTTCAAGATGAATTGAACCCTGAAATTGTCGCTGGCGTTTACTTTATACCGCAAGGGTTCAGCACAAACGCATTTGTTCTTGATCTTGTTTCAGGAATGCCCGTTTCAATAAGCATTGAAATAGTTCCAGACTTTATTTCAGCGTTTTATCTGGATTCAGCAAGCGGAACAGCTTGGTTCAAAACCAGCGATTCTGGAACAAATGAATTTTCAATTTCAGTCAATCCGCTATATGATAACGCCTTAGAAATCACTGAAGGCGTTGCCGTGCTTGCTGGTCAGTTCAGCGGTGAAAGCATCACAGTCAGAATGAACTTTGGCGGAATTTTTAACTTA
>Ga0209498_1002008_pt1 | contig 12414 bp, 9 predicted proteins | sample WalLakDeSediment_FD_184131 | JGI IMG/M metagenome (GOLD analysis project Ga0209498, IMG submission 184131) | Lake sediment microbial communities from Walker lake, Nevada to study Microbial Dark Matter (Phase II) - Walker Lake 11/02/13 Deep... | ecosystem: Environmental > Aquatic > Freshwater >...
GGGCAGGAGGCGATCCGGAAGCTCAATGACGAAGTCCACTTCCGCTCCAGTGACGGTTCTCCAATGCAGGACGCTCGGCCGTCCAGGGGCGGCACCCGCCCAGGCCAAGAGGTCGGTAACGACGAGGTTCTCCAGGTGGGCACCCCGAGGGGCGGATTCGGCCCCGAGGTACCTGGCCAGACCGGTATCGCTCCAATAGATCTTCGGGGACTTGATGAGGCGGCGGGTACGATTGGCTGAGTATCCAGGGACTCTCACGAGCTGGAACGACACCTCCAGGAGGTTCAGGAACCGCTGGACGGTGGAAGAGGGTAGCCCGAGGTCCCGGGAGAGCTCAGCCTGATTCAGCAGGCCTCCGAGCCTGAGGGACAGGGCCGCCATCAGTCGCCGCATGTCGGCCAGGTTCTCGATGGCGGAGAGCTGCCGGAGATCCCGCTCGAGGTAGGTAGACGCGTACCCGGCAAACCAATCCTTCCGCTGCTCCGCTTCCGTCAATTGGTGGGCAGGCGTGGGATATCCACCACGGGTCGCCAGGGCTCGCCAGTCCTCGGTGGGGGTGTTCTGTACCATCAGAAGCTCTGGCCAGTGGGCTGGCTCCGTGTCCAGGAGCTCGGACCACATCCCGGCCCGGGCCTTCCCCAGCTGCTCTCGCCGGGTCAGGGGCCACAGAGGGACGTACCCAGCCCGGCCCGCCAGGCTCTCCGATACGTTTCTTTGAACCAGAAGGTCCGATGACCCGGTGAGGACGTATTGCCCTCCCCACCTTTCCTCGTCCACCCGCCTCTTGATGGCCAAGAGCAGGTCCGGGGCGTGCTGTACCTCGTCGATCACAAGGCGCTGGGCCCGGTCAAGGAAGAGCTCCGGGTCTCGCCGAGCCTGGTCCCGCACCATCACGTCGTCGAGGGTGCGGTAGTCGTGGTCGGGGAAGAGCTCGGGACGTCGCACCAGAGTGCTCTTCCCGGTCTGCCTGGCCCCCGTCACGACCACCACCGGAAAGACCTTGGAGAGCTGTGGTATCCGATGCTGGACGAGTCTAGGAAGGTAAGTGCTGTTGTGCATATCAGCCATGATATGGGTGAATATCACCCATGTCAAGGGCGGTATGGGTGGGCTTGCTCCGTTCCTCCGCCCTTACCTCTCGATGGGGGCCCTCACCAGGTTCCCCCACTCGGTCCAGGAGCCGTCGTAGTTTCGCACGCTGCCGAACCCCAGGAGGTAGGTAAGGACGAACCAGGTGTGGGAGGAGCGCTCCCCGATGCGGCAGTAGGCGATGATGGGGTCGTGGGGATCCAGGCCCTGGTCCTCCATGTAGATCTTCTTGAGGGCCTCTGCGTCCAGGAAGGTGTGGGTCTCTGGGTCCACGGCCCGGGCCCAGGGAACGTTCTTCGCGCCGGGGATGTGGCCCCCCCGTAGGGCGCCCTCGTTGGGGTAGTCGGGCATGTGCAAACGGACGCCGCTGTACTCCTCGGGGCTCCGGACGTCCACGAGCTTTCCCTTCACGTTGACCTGGGCCAGGACGTCATCCCGGAACGCCCGGATGGGCTCTTCGTTCCGCTCACCCACGGTGATGTTCCCCCTTGGATACGTCACCACCTCCTCCGTCATGGGCCGGCCCTCCTCCTCCCACCTGGTCCGGCCGCCGTCCATGATCTTCATGTTCGGGATGCCGTAGAGTTGGCAGACCCAGAGGGCGTAGCACGCCCACCAGTTGTTCTGGTCCCCGTAGAAGACGAGGGTGGTATCGTCGTTCACGCCGAGCTCCCGCAGAAGCCCCTGGAGCCTCTCCCGGCCGATGTAGTCCCTGGTGACGGGGTCGTTCAGGTCGTGGACCCAGTCCACCATGACGGCCCCGGGGATATGGCCCATGTCGTAAAGGAGGATGTCCTCGTCGGACTCGATGAGTCGCACCTTGGGATCGTAAAGGTGCTGGGCCACCCACCCGGTGGAGACCAGGGCCTCGGGGTGGACGTAACCGCGCTCATCGATGGGGGTGGGGGTCTTGGTGGACATGCGGGCAAAGCCTCCTTCTTGGCCCACCCGGGGGTGGGTCGCCTTCGGAGTAACGTTCACGAGGGGAACGACATCGCTACCCTCAAGGGAGGGGGAAGGTTCACGGGGCCGGTGGGGCGTCGCCAAAGGCCGGGGGCGTGGGGGCCAACGGAGTTGTGCGGACTCGTGGGCTAGGTGTCCGGCGCGGGGGATCTCTGCTCTTGGGCCTTGGAAGATGTGTCGGCCTCGGCGCCCTTCCTCAATCGAACCGGGGCACCACCACGGCGGTGGTGCAGCCGGCACGCTCCAGGATCTCCGCCGTGCCCTGCCCGAAGAAGAGGGAGGCCCCCACCAGCTTGTTCTCGGCGCCCAGGACCAGAAGGTCATGGTAGTCGGAGTTTGACTCCGCCACGATGGTCTCCGCCGGCGAGCCACTGGTGACGATGCGGGTGGAGAAGGCGGCGCCGTGCCTGGACGCCGCCGGCCCCAGGGCCAGCTGGAGCTGGGCTTCCAGGTCGGCGGTCTCCAGGGGATCGGCGGCCAGGGCCACCCGGCGCTCGGTGACGGGGAGGGAGCTGGAGGTGAGACGGGCCTCGTTCACCACGTGGATGATCGTCACCTGGCCTCTGGACGCCGCGGCGTAGGCGAAGGAGAACTCGGCGGCGTAGCGGGAGAAGAGGCTGCCGTCGAAGGGAACCAGGAGGCGCGGGGCGGTGGCGGGGAGAGGTTGGGAGGAGCGCCGGACGATGACCACCGGTATGGGGGAGTCCTTCACGATCCTCTGGGTCATGGGGTCCTGGAGGGGGGCGTGTCCCGCGGCGCCGATCATCATGAGGTCGTAGTCGCGCGCTGCCTCCTGCAGGACGGCACGAACCACGTCGGGCCTTCTGAGCTGGCGCGAGAGAAGCTTACCCTCACCGCCACCCACCACTTCCGCAGCCTGGCGCAGGTGCGCCTCCAGGTTGGTCCCGGCCAGGGACGGCCGCCGGGGGAGCCGCCAGCGTTTCTTCCCCTCCTCCGGGTCCCGGCTCTCCACGTAGAGGGCCATGACCTGTCCCTTCTTCAGGCGGACCAGGGGGGCGGCCATGCGAATGGCGGCCATGGCGTTCTGGCCCCCCGCCGTGGGAACGAGGATCCGGACGGAGCCCTTGGGGAAGAGGGGCACCTTCCCGGCGTCCTCCACCCTTCTCCTCTCCTCCTCCGACATGGGAAGGCGGGGAAGGACCCACTTCAGGAGGATGGGGGCCATGAGGGAGGTGACCATGGCCACCATGACGATGACGGAGTACATCTCAGGGGTGAGGAGTCCCAGGGAGAGGCCGATGAGGGCGACGATGAGGCCCATGGCGCCCCTGGCGTTCATCCCGAAGCCCACGGCAAGGGACTCCCAGGGGGACATGCGGCCCAGGCGGCCCCCCACGTAGCACCCCACGATCTTCCCCCCGATGGCCACCCCCAGGACCAGGAGGGGGAGGCCCCACCCCGAGAGGTCCCAGAAGTTCACCTTCAGGCCGGCGAAAGCGAAGAAGATGGGGGAGAGGGCCGAGAGGACGAACACCTCGAGGGCCTGGAGGGAGGAGGTTCGGATGCGGCGGACCTGCCGCAACACTATGCCTGCCACAAACGCGCCGAAGACGGCATGGACGCCGATGGCCTCGGTGGTGGCCGCCGCCAGGAAGGTGAAGCCCAGGATGAGGGTGAGGTCGGCCCCGGCCAGCCCCACCCGCTCGTTCACGTACCGCACCAGGCGGTTGAGGAATGGGTAGATCACCCATCGCATGGCCACCAGAAAGAGGGCCAGCCAGAGGAGGGTCCGGCCGAAGACCACGGGGTCGAAGGCCCCACCGGCGGCGATTCCCGCGATGACGGACAGGATGAGCCATCCCGTGGTGTCGTCCACCACGCCGGCGGAGAGGATGACCATGCCGATGTCCCGGCGGATGAGCTTCAGATCCATGAGGATCTTGGCGATGACCGGCATGGCGGAGATTGCCATGGCGGTGGCCAGGAAGGCGGCGAAGAGTCCTCGGTTCGCAGGATCCACCAGGAACCGGTCCGGAAGGTACCACCCCAGGGCCAGTCCGCTGGCGAAGGGGATCACCATCCCGAATACCGATGCCGAAAAGGCTGCCCGCCCCAGGTTCCGGAGGATCCGGATGTCCGTCTCCAGCCCCGTCAGGAGGAGGAGGAGCACCATCCCCAGCCAGGACACGGCCTCCAGGAGGTGGAACTGGGAAGCCTCCTGGGGAAAGGCCCAGGCGAAGAGCTCCGGCGAAACGTATCCCAGGACCGAGGGACCCAGGAGGATGCCCGCAACAAGCTCGCCGATGACCGCCGGCTGGCCCATGCGGCCCATGAGCTCCGCCAGGACCCGGGCCAGGAGGAGGAGGACTGCCAGCTGCAGGAGGAGGACCAGTATGGCGTGGCCGGAGAGAAGCTCGATGCTGTTGTCCAGCATGGTGGTTCCTCCGGTGCGGGCCTGGGTGAGGGGGGGGGCTCCTCCGTGGGTGGAATTTCGGGGCCCGGAGGGGAGCGGGCAACTCGGGCCCGCCCGTGCCTCAACGGTCGAGGAGAATGCTCAGCGTGCCCTCCGGATCCCGAAGGGCTGGGTCCCCACCACGCTGTTCCCTGCCCCGTTGAGCTCCGCCCGGACGTAGGTGGTTCCCTCAGGCAGCTCGTCCAGGAGGAGGGTGTCTCCTTCATGAACCTGCCCTCCCTCGGCGATCCACAGGGTGCGCTGGTGGTGCCGGGCGGAGATGGCGATGGTTCCCCTGCGAGGGTTCACGGCGATTCGGAGGATGTCGGGCACTTCCGGCCCGGCATGCCCATGGGGGGCGTAGACGAAGTAGCTGCTTCCCTCCACCATCCCCCTTCGGACCTCTTCGTGGGAGAGTCCGGGCAGGAGCATCACGTTCCAGTTCCGGCCCAGGTGCGAGGCCGTATGCATGTCGTCGTTGGAGTAGCCCCAGACCGGCCTGTCAGGCATGGTGGCGGTGAGGATGGAGTCCCAGAGGATGCGGTCGTTGGGGTAGCGGTCCCCCTGGTTGTACACCTCCAGTCCGAAGAGATGGTCGCAGCGGGCATACAGGTTCAGGTACCAATCCAGGGGTCTGTCGTAGCGGCCGGGATGATAGATCATGACGATGCCGTCCTCTTCCCGGACGGCCCGGAGAGACTCTTCCTCGTCGCTGGAATAGGCCATGGGCTGGCCATAGACCGGCTCAGGGTGGTGGTTGAAGAAGGTGCCCATATGGTGATGGCTGGAGAGCTCGTTGCCCAGGATGTCCACCATCCCCAGGGCCGAGGGGTCTCGGTCTTCGAAGACGAGATCCTCTGGCATGGCCTCCGGCGCGTCCACCAGGCGGGAGCGAGACCATGCGCTGGCCTCCATCTCGGAGAACTCTGTCCACGGATAGGTCACCCGGCTGTGGTCCGTGATGGCCAGGATGGCGTACCCCAGATCACGGTACCGATCCACCACCGTGTGGGGGTTCAGGCTTCCGTCGCTTCGGGTGGTGTGGGTGTGGAAGTTGGCTTTGTATCGGTGGTCCTGCTCCCAGCGCACGTGTTCGTACGGGTCGTCGATCTCCCACTTGGGGGCGCAGGCTGAGAGAACGAAGAGAAGGATGAGGCCAAGGAAGGCTTCCTGGCTGGGTAGGCGGAACGATGGGAGGGTGAAGGGCATGATTCGCTTCCGCAATCAGAGGTTCAAGGTGAGGAGGTCCTCAGCCTCATGTGGTTGATGACGACCGTGTGCCACCAGCAGCGAGTGGGGCTAAGCCTCGAGGGGGAGTCCACGAGCCCCGGCGCTCGGAGGGGAAGGTGTGTCTGCCGGCGAAGGGGGGCAAGCGGGAGGGGGGGTGGGGAGGGGAGGACCCGCAGGGGCCGCAGCCGCAGTCTTCGCGCACACCTTGAATCCCCCTGGAGAGAGGGTATCTTTGGTCGCAGTGGAACGATCGGTGCTGGGCCTGTAGCTCAGGTGGTTAGAGCGCACGCCTGATAAGCGTGAGGTCGGTAGTTCGAGTCTACCCAGGCCCATTCCAGTGCGCGTTGCCCTCCGGGAATCCACGAACTCCCGACCGGCAACGCGTTTGCTTTCTTGGGGTGAGGTGTCTACAGGAGGTGTCTACTGGGCAAGCCCGGGCCCTTATCGCAGCAACTTCCGTTCGAAGCCTTTCCGCAGGTGCTGCTCAACGAATTGCCGCTGGTGCCTACTGGCCAGGCGCTTGGAGAACCCCACCGCTTCCAAGACCTCAGCGAGACACTTTGCGGTGTGTGAAAGGTCGAGCAGGACCGTCGCCTGAATCGCCGCGCCATCGGCGCTGACGAATGCAACGTCAGTAGCTTCGGGATCCACCTCTAGCCTTAGATACGTCAGGGCTTCGGCCTCGCCCTCGTGGATCTCGGGCGCACCCGGGGCATTGATCTGGCTTATGGTTCCGGCCAGGTCCACCACGGTGGCTTGGAACGCCTGGACTTTCCCTTCCTCGATCCACTCCTGAGGATCGACGTAGACCTTCTCTCGAGTCTCCCTGGACACGTAGAACTGAATCTCGTTCATAACGATTTGCGGGAGGACGACCTCATAGGACTTGGTCAGCGCCTCCCAGGCACCGTGTTCCAGAGCGCCGAAGACGGCTCCAGCGTCAAGTACGACCAGCGTTGGCCGGCGAGCCATTCTCGTCATCCCAGTCGAGGTAATACAGGTCGCCGGGGTCCTTTTCGAGGTATTTTGCCGCGGAACTCCTTGAGAGGTCTCCCGATTGGTAGGCCAGTGCGACCAGCCGAATGAATCGCTCAGGGAGGTCGGGAGGAGTCTCGTCCCAATGGGCCGGCATTGTCGCGCGGTCAAGCTGACGAAAGTCCGGGGAGTCGAGACGGTTCCGGACGGCCTCGTCGGATATGAGATCCAAGTTCCTCAGGCGCCACAGTAGTGCCTCCGTGGACACCCCGTAACTCCTGGCCATGTCCACCAGTTCACTGTCGGAAGGTTCTCTCTCCTCGAAGCGGCTCCGGAACTCGGTTCGGACGATGTCTCCAGGGAGGACTAGGGCAGCAGCGAACACGTTCGCCAGAGTCTCCAACCGATTCGACCAGGTGGGCTCCTTATCTCCGTCTGGCCATACGCTCATGACCGAGTCCCAGGTCACCAAGTGGAAGAGCTCATGGGCGAAGCTGAACCGTTGCCGCCAGGGAGATTCGTTTCGGTTCATCAGGATTCCGGCGTCCTCGGTGCCTCGAACACAGGCCGCCGACTCTCCTGATCCAAGGTCGTCAAAGAAGATCTTCACACCGAAGCGCTCTTCCAGCGCCCCTACCAGGGAGAAGGCTGGGCGACCCCCCAACTCCATGCTTCGCCAAACCTGGGAGGCCAATCGATGCACGTACCCGAATGAAGCCCGCTCGGGAGAAAGGGGGTATTCCGGCAGGGCTTCGGCATGGTCGGCCACTCCAACAATCCTCTCCAGCCGCCGGTATCGGTCGAGACGCTCACGTAACCGGGCTTCGCGTCTAGGTCTATCCGCTGTTTCGGCACCCAGACGCCAGAATACCCTGGGTTCCGGTCTTTCGGTGGCCTCCAATCCAAGGAGGGAGGGTAGGTTCACGTGGAGCACTTCAGCGATCTTAGCCAGCTCCCATGCCTTCACATCCCTCTGCCCGCGTTCAAGGTCAGAGACGATTTGGTGAGAGCCGAACCCAACAAGGTCCGCCAGCTCCTTCTGGCTAAGACCCAAAGCCTCGCGGCGGGTGCGTACTGACAGCGCAATCTTTTCCTGAATGAGATTTGCCAAGGGGCCTCCGGGAAGGGGGTATTTCAAGATAATCTTGAAATCCCCCCTTCGCTAGAGTGCGTTTCCCGTAGGCTGCGGCAAGGGGGAATCATGGAAAGGAAGCCAAGCGCCGCCCCGGGGGACCCCAAACATCCCGCGGGAGGCGGCGCACGTACCCGCCCTGCACCGGCACTACCACTTGGTCGGCGGATCTTGCCTCAGCCCTCCGACCCCTCGCCGCCCCCGTTCCCACCGGCGGAGCGCAGCGTGTGCAGCGCCCGCCGGCTCCTGAGGGCATCCACCATCGCCTGCTCATCTTCCTTCAGGTAAAGGGTGAACCGTCCCTTGATGTGACAAATATATTGCGTTATAGTCCACGACATGGATAAGAAGGCAATACACATGTCACCCACCGGCCTCGGTATCAACGCCGAGAACCGACGGCGCCTCACCCGCCTGCTCCGCTCAGGTCCGGGCCCCTTTACGGTGCAAGACACGACGGCCGCTCTGGACATGTCAGCGCCCCGCGCGCGGCGCTTCCTTGCGTACCTGGCGCGCCGGGGCTGGCTCGCGCGGATCCGGCCGGGGCTCTACGCCCCGGTGCCGCTTGAGGCCGCGCGGCCCTCGGAGTGGAGCACGGACCCCTGGGTCGTTGCAGCTCAGGTATTCGCGCCGTGCTACGTGGGTGGCTGGAGCGCCTGCGAACACTGGGGCCTGACCGATCAACTCTTCCGGAGCGTGGTCATCGTGAGCACTCGGTGGGTTCGGGACCGCACCCCGACCATCCAGGGGACCTCCTACCGGGTCAAGGTGATCAGGTCGGAGCGCATGTTCGGTACCCGCCCGGTGTGGCGAGGCGGCGTGCGTGTAGATGTGTCAGATCCATTCCGGACGATCCTCGAACTCCTCGATGACCCAGAGCTGGGCGGCGGAATCCGCCACGTGTCCGACGTGCTCCGCACCTGGTTCGAGGGCGACCTGCGCGACGATGGCCTCCTGCTGGCGTACGCCGAGCGTCTGGGGAACCGTTCGGTCTACAAACGCCTCGGCTTCCTGGTCGAGGCCCTGGAGATCCCAGCCACGGACCTCATCCGGCAGTGCGAGCGGAGGATGAGCAAAGGCATCGTGCGCCTGGACCCGTCAGGACCGGGGGGCGGGCGCAGAGTGGGCCGCTGGAGGCTTATCGCGAATGCTACGGTTGGAACCTCGGTCTCATGATCTCCCGAATCAGCCTCAACGAACGGGTCCAGGAGTGGGGGGTCCGCGAGGATGTCGTCGAGAAGGACTACGTCCTGGGATGGGTTCTCTGGGGCATCGGCTCGGAGCCCGCGCTCCGTGAGCGCTGGGTCTTCAAGGGTGGCACGTGCCTCAAGAAGTGCTACCTGGAGACGTATCGGTTTTCCGAAGATCTGGACTTCACGGTCCTCGAGACGGGTCCGATCGCTCCCGATGACGTGCTCCCGATCCTTCGTGGTGTGCTGGATCGGGTGTACGACGCATCCGGCATCGACCTGGCTGTTGAGGCGCCAGACTGCGCCTCCGGCCGGGCCGGCGGGTGGCCGAGGGGCGCATCTACTACATCGGGCCGCGCGGAACGCCTGGCCCGGCCAGCGTCACGCTCGACCTGGACGGTGAGGAAAGGGTCCGTCGTGAGGCTGAGTGGCGGCAGATCGCCCACGCTTTCGACGACGCGCTTCCGGAGCCGGCCACCGTTCTGTGCTACTCCTTCCCGGAAGTCTATGCGGAGAAGCTCAGGGCTATGGGGGAGCGCGGTCGGCCTCGGGATCTCTATGACATCATCATCCTCTTCCGTCGCTCCGACCTTAGACCCGACGCCGAGGATCTGAGGTCCCTATTGGTGGAGAAGTGCGAGCACAAGGGCGTTCCGGTTCCAACGCTCGCTCGTCTGCGAAACTCGGACACGCGCGGGGAGCTGGAGAGCGAGTGGAAGAACATGCTGGCCCACCAACTACCCCAGTTGCCGCCGTGGTCGGTCTTCTGGAACGAGCTGGAGGACCTGTTCGCCTGGCTGAAAGGAGCAGCTGCACCGAGGGTGTTGGCCTCCATGGCGGCTGTTGGTGGAGCGAGAACCGCATGGACCCCGCCGCCCATCATGCGCACGTGGGGTGGGAGTCCTGTGGAGCTCCTCCGCTACGCTGCCCAGAGCCGGCTTGTCGTCGAGTTCGACTACATGGACGAGGGCGGGCGCTTCAGCCGGAGGAGGGTCGAACCCTACACCCTCTACCAGACCACGGAAGGGAACATCGTCCTGGGCGCCTTTGATCTTGGTCGGTCCGACCGCCGCTCCTTCCGAGTCGACCGCATCCGCAATGCCCGTATCACGGAGGAGTCGTTCCTGCCCCGTTTCGCCACGGAGGTTGGCTCCGGAGGATTCGGAGGGGCGGCACGGGGGGCGCTTTCGACTCCAGGGCTGCCCAAATCACCCACCCGAAGCGGCCCGAGGCGAGGGTAGCGCTCGGGCCAGAATCGTCACGTGATCAAGTGCCCGGTTTGCCAGAAACGGTTCTATGGGGACCGATATGACACTCGCCTCCGCAGCCACAGGACGCTCGGGGGGTGGCAGTGCTCCGGCCGAATGGGCACCTACCTCGGGACCACGGGGTGAGACGGGTGCCACTTCTGGTGCCACCTCAGGCCGGGAGCGTCTTGGGTCGCCGCGCTTCGAGTCCGCGCCGATCTCGGGCCAAGTCTTTGACATCCGGAAGCTTGCCGGAATCGGTGCCGTAGACCTGCTCACCTGAAGAGCATGAGGTCGGTAGTGGAGCTCCGGTCGGCCTGCGGCCGATCCTTGCTCGTCTCCGGCCGCTGAAGCGGCCTCCGGCTCGAGTCTACCCAGGCCCATTCCGTGACTTCTTGCCCCGCTGAGGCGTCGTGCTCCCCTCGGCGGGGCTTCCTTGTAGCTGTCGCGCGTGTCCAGGCTGCCTGACCCGTCTGGCCAGCGGGCTGTCCTGGTGTTACAATAACTCGGCACTTATGAGCAAACGCCGAGGAGTTGTCATGCACCGCACCGCCGAAGCCCGGGCCCGGGCTGTGCTCGAATCCAGGGGGATCGCCCGTTCCAAGCATCTGGAGCAGGCGGGGGTGTCCCGCACACAGATTCAGCGGCTCGTGGAGCGAGGCGTGATCGAGCGCGTGGGGTGGGGGCTGTACCGCGACCCCAAGGCTCCCCAGAGCGAGCGGGCCGATCTGGCCGAGGTGGCGCGTCTCGTGCCCGGGGGCGTCGTATGCCTCCTCTCCGCCCTCCGGTTCCACGGCCTCACGACCCAGAACCCGTTTCAGGTCTGGGTCGCCATCGACCGGAAGGCCTGGCGGCCCCAGGTGGATCACCCTCCTCTTCGTTTCGCCTTTCTCTCCGGACCGTCCCTGACCGAAGGGGTGGAGGAGCACCCGGTGGACGGCGTGACGGTTCGGGTCTACAGCGCCGCCAAGACCGTGGCGGACTGCTTCAAGTTCCGGAACAAGCTTGGCATTGACGTGGCCGTGGAGGCTCTCCGTGCCTATCGGGAGGCGCACCCCAAGGGGCTGGAGGCGGTCTGGCGCTTCGCCGAGATCAACCGGGTGGCGCGGGTCATCCGGCCCTACCTGGAGGCGGTGGGATGAGCCTGCGCCGAACCGCCACCAACGTGGCCGCTTCGGTTCGCGACCGGCTCAAGGCCCTGGCCCGAACGAGGGGAGTTGAGTTCCAGCTCGTGCTCTCGGAGTTCGCCGTCGAGCGTCTCCTGTACCGGCTCGGGGGTTCGGTACACAGCGAGCGGTTCGTCCTCAAGGGCGCCACCCTGTTCAAGCTGTGGTCCCCGCAGGACCGGCGCGCCACCTGGGATCTTGACCTCCTGGGTCGGGGCTTCGGCCAGGTCTCCGAGATCGTTGCCGCAGTCCGGGAACTCTGCGGTGTGGACGGTCGCGACGGAATCGTGTTCGACCCCGAGACGATCGTGGGCGAGGAGATCCGGGACCCAAACCAGTACGGAGGGGTCCGTGTGCGACTCCAGGCCCACCTGGCGGGGGCCCGCATTCCCGTGCAGGTGGACGTGGGCTTCGGGGATGCCGTCGTGCCGGCACCCACGATGGAGGAGTACCCGGTGCTCCTGGATCACGCTCCACCCCGGATTCTGACGTATCCCCGGGAGGCGGTGGTCGCTGAGAAGCTGGAGGCCATCGTGTCCCTGGGCGTCACCAACACGCGACTGAAGGACCTCTACGACCTGCACCAGCTCGCGGGTTCCTTCCCCTTCGACGGAGCCTCCCTCACCCGGGCCGTCCGGGCCACCTTCCAGCGCAGAGGGACGCCGCTGCCAGAAGACACGCCGCTGCTCCTCACGGCGGAGTTCTCTCGGTCGCCGGACCGGGAGATCCAGTGGCGGGCGTTCCTGCGTCGAAGTCGTCTGGAGGGCCCCCGCGATGCGGGCACCCTGGTGGAGGACCTCCGGGCCTTCCTTCTGCCGGTGCTGGAAGCAGCGGCCCGAGACGGATCACTGGAGGCCTCCTGGGACCCCGGCCGGGCATGGGTGCCCGAGCGCAACGAGCGGGACGAATGACTCCACAAGAGAATGGACCGGAACCCAGCTTCGAGCCCGTGCCCTTCCGAGTGGCCCAACAGGGAACCGGGCGCTTCCGGAAGGCCCTTCGGCCCATC
>Ga0209498_1002009_pt1 | contig 12404 bp, 9 predicted proteins | sample WalLakDeSediment_FD_184131 | JGI IMG/M metagenome (GOLD analysis project Ga0209498, IMG submission 184131) | Lake sediment microbial communities from Walker lake, Nevada to study Microbial Dark Matter (Phase II) - Walker Lake 11/02/13 Deep... | ecosystem: Environmental > Aquatic > Freshwater >...
AACATGCCCGGCCGGTCGGGTTCCCAGAGCAGCGTTTCGGTCTGTCCCGGCATGATGAGCAACTCGGCATTGCGCGCTCCCATGACTGCGAAACCGTGCGGCACGTCCCAGTCCTGCTCCAGGTTGGTCACATGGAAATAGACCTTGTCGCCCACCCGGATCCCTTCAATGTTATCGGGTGCGAAATGACTCCGGATGGTGGTCATATATACCCTGACCAGGTTTCCTTCACGCACCACCCGTGTATCCGATTCCTTCTTCGTAACGTGGGGATGTACATTGTCTTCAAGGTTGAAGTACTTTTTCGAATTCGGCGCCACCAGGTGTGCCGGGATCGCCTGGGCATAATGCGGTTCGCCCACGGTCGGGAAGTCGAGCAGGAGCTGGATCTTCGTGCCGGAGATATCGTATAACTGCGCCGAGTGGTTCAATTCCGGCCCGGTCGGCAGGTAGCGGTCCTTGGTGATCTTGTTCATGGCCACCATGTATTTGCCGAACGGTTTCTTCGAATCACCTCCCGGGATCATCAGGTGGCCGACCGAATAGTAGCAGGGCGCCCGGTCGACCACTTCCCAGGTACCCACTTTCCACTTTACGATCTCGGATGAGATAAAGAAAGTGGTGTAAGCATACCCGTTGTCGTCAAATTCGGTATGCAGTGGGCCCAGACCGCCGCTGGAAACAATACCGGCCACGATTTCTTCATATTTCAGTACCGGGATGCCGTCGATATGTGTTTCAAAAGCCTCATTTTCTATGGCTTTTATTATTTTAGAGAACGAGTGTACCGACATATCGGCCGAAAGTTTCCCTGCGCCGACGATATATTCACCGGTCGGGTCCACATCGACCCCATGGGGCGACTTCGGTGTGGGAAGGAAATAGACCATATCGGGACATTCGGAGGGGATGAGCACCTTCACGGTTTTCATCTCCTGCGAGGTAGCCATGTGGCTGTTATCATCATAAATATTATGAAAATAACTGGCCGGCATCTCCTTTGCCTTGCCGGCTTTCACATATTCCTCCGCTTTCTTCCAGTTCACCGCGGCAATGAAATCCTTGTCATACTGCGACGCGTTGACTTCCAGCAGTGTATGGGCCTGTTCGACATTATAACTGGTAAAGAACGACCATCCGTGTGATTTACCCTTGCCGGCGCGGGCCAGATCATAGTTGAATGCCGGCAGCAGCACCTGGAATGCCAGTTCCATATGCCCCGTTTTCGGATCGACCGAGATGAAGGACAAAGCGCCTTTGAAGGTCTCCTTGTAGGAGCTGATCGGGACATCCTGCTGCGGGAAAGGCACGCTGAAGCGTGTCCCGGCTACCACATACTCTGTGTTCTCCGTGGCGTACGGGGAACTGTGATTGCCTCCCGAATTGGGGATTTCGATGATCTCGACAGTCTCGAAAGTGGTCAGGTCGATGCGAGCGACACGCGGGGTGTTATTGCCGTTGATAAATACCCATCGGCCGTCGGGAATGCCGTTGGTATGTGACAGCTGGGGATGATGCGCGTCATCCCAGGGAATAAAGCCGAAGGAAGTTTCCAGGAGCGGTTTTGTCTCCTCGTTAAAGCCGTATCCTTTTTCCCCGTCTACTGAAAATACAGGGATAATTTTCAACAGGCGTCCGGAGGGTAGTCCGTAAACGCTGAGTTGTCCGCTGAAGCCCCCTGAGAAGAAGGCATAGAACTCATCGAGTTCGCCGGGTGCGACATACACCCTCGAAGCGGCATCAGGTGCGGCGCCGCCACCCGCAAGCCCCCCATGACGGGGTTGGCAGCCAAAGATCAAAGCCACGCTAAGCAGGCTTAAAAAGATTGATTTTCTCATTTTGTGCATTGTTGATTGGTATTTAGTTCTTGGTTCCTGGTTCCTGGTTCCTGGTTCTTGGTTCTTGGTTCTTGAGTATGACCGCCGACCGCCGACCATCACTCCAGCGTCCTGAAATACTCCAGTATTTTTCTGGCCTGCTCTTCGGTTACGTTCTGATTGGCCATGGGGGCCAGGTTGTAATCGATGAGCAGCTGTTTGGCCACGGGGTCGTACTTGACCATCTCCTCGGGATTGATGATCATATTCATGATCCATTCCGGCGAGCGGCGAGTCATGATGCCTTTGGGAGCAGGGCCGATGAATTTCTCCTCTGGCTTATGGCAGGCCGAGCATAACTGCTTGAAGATCTTCTCCCCATCCGCAGCCATGGCATGATCGGGTTCACCCAGCACCACCTCCTTCACCGGTCCGATCCCTTTGTTGGACATGGGGTCGTTGGGATCTGTCTGAATGGTGGATGCAGCCTTATCCGCGGTTTGTCTCTTCTCCGGAGATTGGCTGCATCCCGATAAAACTGTAACAATGGAAAAAACCATTGCGCTTTGTATCAGTAAGGCTTTCATTTATACAAAAGATTGATTGATAAATAATTGCCGTAAAGATAAAAGCGCAATGTGAGGGGTGTTGTAACATTTGTTACAACTTGCGATATTTATTTATTCGTTGAAAAAGAACGATACAAATTACTTTGCCAGGAAAGCGCTCAGCATCCAGACCAGTTTTTCCTGTTCGCGGATGTAGTCGCTCATAAGGGCGTTGGTCCCTTCGTCGCCGGCATCGCCCGACATATCGAGCAGTTCACGCTGGTTGACCAGCAGGACCTGGAAGCTCTTCAGGATGCTTTCCACGGCCTTTTTGCCATCCGGTTCGTAAACAACCTCTTTGATCTCGGCCAGTTTCAGGTACTGCGAGTAAGCGCTGGCCGGGGTGCCGCCCAGGGTCAGGATGCGCTCGGCGATCTCATCGATCTTAATAATAACATCATTGTATAGTTCTTCAAATTTTAGGTGCAGTTCAAAGAACTTTTCTCCTTTTATGTTCCAGTGGAAACCACGCAGGTTGGTATAGAAAATCTGGTAGTCGGCCAGTAAGATGTTCAGTTTTTTGTTCAGCGCTTCGGCCTTCTTTTTATCTATTCCTATTGTATTTAGATTTTTCATTATTCATTCTTTTTAAAGGTTATACATTCAGGTTCTTTTTAGCCAGATAGAAGTCGATCTTTTCTATGCTGGTATCGGCCATACGCTCTTCCATCTCTGCCAGGGTCTTTGGCGGCGGAACGATCACCTGTGCGCCGGGTATCCAGTCGAGCGGGAGGGCTACCTTGAATTTGTCGGCTACCTGCAACGCCTTCAGCGCGCGAAGGATCTCGTCCATGTTACGGCCCACATTCAGCGGATAGTACATGATCAGTCGGATCTTCTTGTTCGGGTCGATGAAGAAAACGGCGCGGACGGCAGCGGTTTCACTTTCATTGGGCTGCAACATACCGTAAAGCTTCGATACTTTCATGTCGATATCGGCAATGATCGGGAAATCGAAATAGACACCCGTTTTTTCCTTGACGTTGCTCACCCAGCCCAGGTGAGCATGGATGCTGTCGATGCTCAGTCCAAGTAATTCGGTGTTCAGGTCGGTGAACTCTTTCTTGCGGATGGCGAAACCGCTCATCTCCGTTGTACAAACCGGTGTAAAATCGGCCGGGTGTGAAAACATCACGATCCATTTGTCTTTTGCAAACTCCGACATTCGTATCTTTCCGTTTGTGGTCATCGCTTCAAAATCGGGGGCCACATCGCCAATTCTCGGCATGGTCATAATCTCTGAATTTTCCATAATAGTTTTTCTTTAAATGTTAATAATTATTTGGTTTTAAAATATTTAATTTGATGGAGCAAAAATATAACAAATATATTTATAAGTCAAACTGATATTTTCTATATTTGCATAGATAATATTTATTATTATGAATATACAGCAACTGGAATATATCCTGGCGGTGGATGAGCACCGGCATTTCGCCCGGGCTGCCGATGCCTGTTTTGTGACCCAGCCTACCCTGAGCATGATGATCCAGAAGCTGGAGGAAGAGCTGGATGTCAGGATTTTTGACAGGACCAGGCATCCGGTAGCACCAACCCTTATCGGGAGTAAAATCATTGCCCAGGCTCGTCTGACGTTGGATTGTATCAGGCAGATAAAGGAGATTGTGGCAGAAGAAAAGGGTTTTTTGCATGGGACTTTCAGGCTGGGCATCATTCCCACCATAGCCCCTTATTTTCTGCCGCTGTTCCTGCCGCGGTTCGTGGCCAGTTATCCGGGATTACAACTTGTTATCCACGAAATGATCACCAGCCAGTCGATAGAGAACGTAATCAGGGGGAGCATCGACGGGGCTATTTTGGCCACTCCGCTGAATGAAGCCCGGCTGACTGAGCACCCTTTGTATTACGAGCGTTTTTTTGCTTACGTTTCTGATAGCATGCCTTGTTCGGAGAAAGCAACATTGGGAATTGACGACATTGACGGCGGCCGGCTGTGGCTCCTGGAGGAAGGGCATTGTTTTCGTTCGCAGATCCTGCATTACTGCAACCTGAGAAAGAAGGCCCCGCCGGGTGAGGAGGAGAACATTGTTTACCAGGCTGGGAGCATCGAGACCCTGATCCGTATGGTCGATCAACATGGGGGAATGACCATTATCCCGGAGATGGCCATCCGGTACCTCAATCCGGAGCAGCAGCAGCAGTTGAAGCCCTTTTCCGACCCGATGCCGGTCAGGGAGATCAGTCTGGTTACCCGCAACGATTTCATCCGCCAGCGGATGGTGGATGCCTTCCGGGGGGAGACCCGCCAGGTGCTGCCGTCCAACATGACCAGCGGGGAGCTCAAGACGTTTATTGTTGAAATTTAGAGGGACGGAGTCCCTGCTGAGAGGGACGGAGTCCCTGTTGAGAGGGACGGAGTCCCTGCTGAGAGGGACGGAGTCCCTGCTGAGAGGGACGGAGTCCCTGCTGAGAGGGACGGAGTCCCTGTTGAGAGGGACGGAGTCCCTGTTGAGAGGGACGGAGTCCCTGCTGAGAGGGACGGAGTCCCTGCTGAGAGGGACGGAGTCCCTGCTGAGAGGGACGGAGTCCCTGCTGAGAGGGACGGAGTCCCTGTTGAGAGGGACGGAGTCCCTGTTGAGAGGGACGGAGTCCCTGCTGAGAGGGACGGAGTCCCTGTTGAGAGGGACGGAGTCCCTGCTGAGAGGGACGGAGTCCCTGCTGAGAGGGACGGAGTCCCTGTTGAGAGGGACGGAGTCCCTGTTGAGAGGGACGGAGTCCCTGTTGAGAGGGACGGAGTCCCTGTTGAGAGGGACGGAGTCCCTGTTTAATAATATAAAAGCTTTGAAGTCAACTGTTTATTTCACCGTTACTGCCACAGGGACTCCATCCCTGTTCCGAGGGACTCCATCCCTGTGGATACTTCTTCTTTTTTTCACCCTAAGCCTTCATTCTCAGGACCATCCCCCCGTTTCCATCCACCAGGAACAAAGCACTCTTTATGCCGCTTACGGTGAGCAGACTTCATCCTTCTATGATTCCCTCCATCAATTTCAGCTAATGCCAGACCGGCAAGCCGGCGAATGCAAGCTCCGGAGCGTGGTTTTCGGGTATCATCCCTACTGGGGAGGATCGGCGTACCTGAACTACCGGTGGGAACTGCTGAGCGACCTGTGCTACTTTTCATATGAAGTCAATCCCTCCACCGGCCAGGCCGTAACGATCCACAACTGGCTCACCGATCCGGCCATCGACCTGGCGCTGCAACAGGGAGTCAGGGTGCATCTGTGTGTGACACTCTTTTCCGGCCACACTTCCTTTTTCGCCAATCCGGCCGCCCGGCAGACACTGATCGATAACCTCATCTCTCTGGTCCAGCAGCGCAACGCCCACGGGGTAAATATCGATTTCGAGCTGGTGCCTTCATCGCAGGCTGATAACCTGACATCCTTCCTGCATGATCTTTCTAATCAAATGAAAGCAGTTCTGCCGGTATCTATCCTGAGTATTGCCATCCCGGCCGTCAACTGGAATAACACATTCAGGATTAAGGACATGGAACCGTCCATCGACCTGTTCATGGTGATGGGCTATGATTATTACTGGAACGGCAGCGCCACGGCAGGACCGGTGGCTCCGCTCTATTCCCTGACGCCCTCCTTTGATTACAGCCTGTCAAGGACTATATCCGCTTACCAGGCTGAAGGGATCCCGTCAGATAAATTTTTGCTGGGCATCCCCTATTATGGCAGGCAGTGGCTGACACAGTCGAACACCGTGCCTTCGCCTATCCTGGCCAACGGCATTGCGCTGACCTATGCCAATATCCGCAACAACAGCGGCGGGAATTACAATCCCCAGCATTATTTCTGGGAGCCCAACAGCTTTTCTTCCTGCTACATCTTCTTCCAGAACAACAACTGGAACCAGTGCTTCATCGGCCTGGAGCGGGATGTGCGAAAATGGTACGATATCGTCAATTACCGCCGCCTGGCTGGTATCGGCATCTGGGCACTGGGTTACGACAATGGCCATCCGGAACTCTGGCAGGCGATTTCCGATAAGTTCAGCGACTGTTACGTTCCGCTTACTTATGATACATTGTATGATTCCGGTGGGCCGACATGGAATTACTATGCCAACGAGCATTACGCCATGACCATCGACCATGGCTGGCAGGATACCCGGTATCTCGACTTCATCAGTTTCCATCTTGAGGAGCCCTATGATTCGCTGTGGATATATGCCGGTCCCGACACCCTTTCCCCATTGCTCGGCAGCTTTACCGGAACTGCCGGGCCGGGCAGCCTCTCCTCCCCTTCCGGCGTGTTCACCCTGCGGTTCAAATCGGACCCCCTCCAGCACAAACAGGGCTGGAGGGCGGTGTTTCATGACGGGACACTGGGCCTTACTGCATTCTCACCGCCCGTTACCGTCCGGGGACTGGCCTACCCCAACCCGGCGTTGGATAAGGTTCAAATCCGGTTGGAAAGCAACAAAGCATGGTCAGGATACTCCTTATATGATCCCAGAGGGCAGATGATCATAAGAAAGGAATTGCCAGCACAGATGGGGAAGCCAGGAATAGTGGAAATTGATCTTGCTGGTCTTCCCGGCGGCCTGTATGTTTTGGTATTGCATGATACCGGGGAATATTGCGGGAGCATAAGGTTCATCAAGCGATAAAAGTCTGGCATTCCAACGGGATGGAGTCCCTCTGAACAGGGATGGAGTCCCTTTGAACAGGGATGGAGTCCCTGTTGTCTCATCTGTCCCCAAGATAATTCTTGAGCGATCTGTAATAGTTTTCATGCGGCCCAAGCATAATTAATTCAAGTATCTCTTCGTTGAACCGGTATGCAAGTAAGTACAAAGTTGTATCGACATGAAATTTGTAAACGAAAACTCCTTTAAGATCTCCTTTCTTACCCTCTCCTGCTTCGGGATTTTTTAAAATACATCTGACCGCATCGTCAAGTTGAGCTTTTTGCGACGAGTTCAGCTTTTTCACTTTTCGCTCGAACGTGCGCGACTGGATAATTTTCATAAGGATCAGCTAAACTTGTACTCAGATAATTTACCTGATTCGATTTCTTGCTGGCCGCGCAGGATTTCCTTGATAAGTAAATAAGTCATGTCCGGATTTTCTTCGGCAATCCTTCCAATTTTTGCCCAGTATTCAATTTGTCCGGTTAATGAACGATTCTCAACCTGGCTGACCATTTTAGCATAATTGATGAGATCATCTGAAATTCTTATAGTTGTTGACATGGGATCAATTTTTAGCAAAATTATACATAAATTATACATTTTGCATCTTTTTGCTACATTTTGCATTAATATTTAACAAATATTAAGCTTCTTTCATTGTTAATTTATTAACAAATAAACCAGAGCAAAATCTCCCCTTCTGCATTTTATTGTAATTTTGCGACCGTTCTTAATATTTATTGATCAATGAATAATCAGAATAACAATCTCTTCCAGGAATTCCCTCCGGTTCTGCCGGAACAATGGGAGAAAAAGATCGCCGAAGACCTCAAGGGGGCCGATTACGAGAAGAAACTGGTCTGGAAACCGCATGAGGGATTCAAGGTCAAGCCTTACTACGTTGCAGATGACTTGAAGGCGCTGGAACACCTTTCTGTTTTGCCCGATGCTTTCCCCTTTGTCAGAAGCAGCAAGAAATCGGACAATACCTGGTTTATCCGGCAGGATATTATGGTCAGCGACCTGAAGCGGGCCAATGAGAAAGCGCTGGATATACTCATGAAAGGCATTGATTCACTGGGATTTGTTCTTGAAGAAGATGAAGAATATTCCAAGGAAGATCTCGACCTCCTGCTGAAGAATATCTTCACCGAAATGGTGGAGATCAATTTTCATTGCGGAAGGAACGTCCTGCAAATCATGAAGAACCATTACGAGATGCTGGTTCGGTACAACCGCGATTTCCAGAAGATACACGGTTCGCTGGACTTCGATCCGTTTGGCAGGCTGATCACAAAGGGTAACTTCTATTTCTCGAAGGAAGAGGACCTGCAGGTCTGCCACGACCTGATCAAGACGGCTGAATACCTGCCGCATTTCACAGTGATCAATGTAAGCGGCGACCATTTTCATCATGCCGGCGCCACGATCGTTGAGGAGCTGGCTTTCAGCCTGGCTTCCGGGGCGGAGTACCTGACCCAGCTAACGGAGACGGCTTTATCGGTCAGCCAGGTAGCCCCGAAGATCCGTTTCTGTTTCGCCACCGGTTCGAACTACTTCATGGAAATCGCAAAATACCGTGCCGCCCGGCTGCTCTGGGCCCATATTGTGAAGGCTTACGGCCCCAGCAGCGACGAAGCAGCCAAAATGACCATCCATGCCGTGACTTCCCGCTGGAACAAGTCGATGTACGATCCGTATGTAAACATGCTGCGGACCACCACCGAGGCCATGTCGGTCATTATCTCCGGGATCGATTCCCTGACGGTCGGCCCCTTCAACGAAGTCTTTGAAAAGCCGAACGACTTCTCCGAGCGCATCGCCCGCAACCAGCAACTGCTGCTGAAAGAAGAATCTTACCTTGATCAGGTCATCGATCCTGCCGCCGGTTCGTATTACATCGAAAACCTGACCGACTCCATCGCCGCGGAAGCATGGAAGCTGTTCCTGGAGATCGATGCTATGGGCGGCTACCTGGAAGCGGTCCTGCAGGGCGAAATCCAGAAAAGGATAGCTGAAACGGCTCACAAACGGGACATGGACCTGGCCAGCCGAAAGGATATCATCCTGGGGGTGAACCAGTACCCGAACTTTTCCGAAAAGAAAGAGGAAGATTTCTCTGCAGCGTTAAAAGCCGATGGTCAGCCTGAACCGGGCACCGAAGTTGAAACGCTGAAAATTTACCGTGGTGCGATGGCGTTCGAGGAGTTGCGTCTTAAAACGGATCTCTATTCAAAAGAACATAAGCGGCCGGCGGTATTCATGTTCACTCATGGCAACCTGGCCATGCGCGTTGCCCGCTCGCAGTTCAGCCGGAATTTCTTTGGCTGCGCCGGTTTTGAAACGATCGACAACCTTGGATTCAAGACGATAGAAGAGGGGGTGAAAGCATTTTTCGACACCAAGGCGGAGATACTGGTCATTTGCAGTTCCGATGAAGAATACCCTGTGATCGCCCCGGAAATCTTCAGGCAGGTTGAAGGGAAAGCGATCTTAGTATTGGCGGGCTATCCGAAAGATCACCTTGATGAGCTCAGGGCAAAGGGCATAGCGCATTTTATCAACATGAGGTCGAATGTGCTGGAAGAGCTGGAGAAGTTTCAAAAACTTCTGAAGATTTCAGAAACTGATAAATAAGAATTTAACAATGATGTTTTACCGCAAAGGAACGCAAAGGATATTCGCAAAGGAACGCAAAGGATACGATCATTCAATGCCTTTGCGCGCCTTTGCGAAACCCCTTCCTCGCCTTTGCGGTTAAAAAATAGACGTAAATATGAAACCGAATTTTCACAAGATCAATCATAGAAGTGTGACGGGTCAGAAAATGACCGTGAAAGAGTGGGAGCAGCAGCACCGGATAGGTGAAGAATGGCAGACGGCCGAAGGCATTCCGGTAAAACCGGTTTACACCGCTGAGGACCTGGCAGGGATGGAGCACCTGAGCTATGCCGCGGGCATCCCGCCTTTCCTGCGCGGGCCGTATTCTACCATGTTTGTCACCAAGCCCTGGACGATCCGGCAGTACGCAGGTTTCAGCACTGCCGAGGAGTCGAACGCTTTCTACCGCCGCAACCTGGCTTCAGGACAGATGGGGTTATCGGTCGCCTTTGACCTGGCCACGCACCGCGGTTATGATTCAGATCATGAGAGGGTAGTCGGTGATGTAGGAAAAGCTGGTGTTGCGATCGACTCTATCCTTGACATGAAGGTATTGTTCGACCAGATCCCGCTCGACCGGATGTCGGTGTCGATGACCATGAACGGCGCAGTGCTGCCGGTGATGGCGTTCTACATTGTCGCCGGCCTGGAGCAGGGGGCGAAGCTCGAACAGCTCTCCGGCACCATCCAGAACGACATCCTGAAGGAGTTCATGGTGCGGAACACTTACATTTACCCGCCATTGCCCTCCATGCGCATCATCGCCGACATCTTTAAATATACCTCGGCCAACATGCCGAAATTCAACTCGATCAGCGTAAGCGGATACCACATGCAGGAAGCCGGCGCTACCAGCGACATAGAACTGGCTTATACGCTGGCGGACGGATTGGAATACCTGCGTGCCGGAACGCAGGCTGGGCTGGATATCGACGATTTCGCACCCCGCATTTCATTTTTCTGGGCCGTAGGCATGAATCATTTCATGGAGATCGCCAAGATGAGGGCGGCCCGGATGCTGTGGGCAAAGATCGTCAAACAGTTCAATCCGAAGAATCCGAAGTCGATGGCGTTGCGGACGCATTGCCAGACCTCCGGATGGAGCCTGACGGAGCAGGACCCGTTCAACAACGTGGCCCGCACCTGTGTTGAGGCGCTGGCGGCGGTGCTGGGCGGCACGCAGTCGCTGCACACCAACGCGCTGGATGAAGCCATCGCATTGCCGACCGATTTTTCGGCCCGAATCGCCCGCAACACGCAGATCTATATCCAGGAAGAGACACAGGTTTGTCGTACAGTCGATCCCTGGGCCGGTTCCTACTATGTTGAATATTTGACTGACCGCATAGCAAGGCGTGCCTGGGAGCTTATCCAGGAGGTCGAAGCGCTGGGCGGCATGGCCAAAGCGATCGAAACCGGTTTGCCAAAGATGCGCATTGAAGAAGCCTCGGCCCGCAAACAAGCCAGGATCGATTCGCACAAAGATACCATCGTGGGTGTGAATAAATACCGTCTCGACAAAGAGGCGCCGATGGATACCCTGGAGGTAGACAATACTGCCGTCAGGGATTCGCAGATCCGCCGTTTGCAGGAGTTAAAGGCCAACCGCAACCAAGCCGATGTCGACCGCATCCTCGACGCTATCACCAACGCCTGTGCCACCGGTGAAGGCAACCTGCTCGAGCTGGCGGTGGAGGCTGCAAAAGCCCGCGCCTCTCTCGGCGAAATATCTTATGCCTGTGAGAAGGTATTTGGCCGCTACAAGGCTGTGATCCGCTCTATCTCCGGGGTTTATTCGTATGAGTCGCGCAGCGACGCCAGCTTCGGCAGGGCATGCGAGCTGGCCGACACCTTCGCCTCGCTGGAGGGACGGCGTCCCCGGGTCATGATCGCCAAAATGGGGCAGGACGGCCACGACCGGGGCGCCAAGGTGGTCGCCACCGGTTATGCCGACATCGGTTTCGACGTGGACATCGGGCCATTGTTCCAGACACCGGCGGAAACGGCACGCCAGGCGGTTGAAAACGATGTGCACATTATCGGCGTTTCAAGCCTGGCTGCCGGCCATAAAACATTGGTGCCACAACTGATTGATGAACTAAAAAGGCTTGACCGGGAAGACATCATGGTGATCGTCGGCGGGGTGATCCCTCCGCAGGACTACGATTTCCTGCACAAAGCGGGTGTGATGGCCATCTTCGGGCCGGGCACGGTGATTTCCGACGCGGCGATCAAATTGCTGGAAATCCTGATCGAAGCCAGGAAAGAGGCTTGATCCATAAATGGACTTTTATCTTGTTTATCTTAACGACAATCTGCGGAAATCTGCATACTGATCAGCGAAAATCTGCGAGACAACTTAATTTTTCTCGCAGATGTACGCTGATTTAAAACGCTGATTGTCGCTGATCCTCAAATAAATCCTTCTGATTACTTAGATAGCAAGGGTTTCTCCTCCGCCTGGATGATTTCCAGTGTTACAGTGTTATAAATGAAAGCGACGACCTCGCAATGGTCAACATCCCACGCTGCAGGTACCGTAAAATTATAGCTGTTGGTCTGCTTCACGCCGCTGAGCGCCTGGCCACTGGTCCCTACAGGGTCGCCCCAGGTGCAAGTGATGTAACTGCGCAACACATGGTTGTGAATA
>Ga0209498_1002010_pt1 | contig 12403 bp, 14 predicted proteins | sample WalLakDeSediment_FD_184131 | JGI IMG/M metagenome (GOLD analysis project Ga0209498, IMG submission 184131) | Lake sediment microbial communities from Walker lake, Nevada to study Microbial Dark Matter (Phase II) - Walker Lake 11/02/13 Deep... | ecosystem: Environmental > Aquatic > Freshwater >...
TTTTCCTCTACGTCATCCTCATCGAAATGTTTGTGCAACCACCGAAAGAAATCTTTCTTTGATTCTTTTGGTATACTTATTTTGCAAACTCCGCGGTCAGTCGAAGCAACATAAATAATACCAATTTTCGATTCAAAAGAAGTGCAATATACTTTTGCCATGGTGTATAAAGAAATTGACCGAAGCTTCCGAAATTAACTACCCCAAAGGGTATGTAATATACGAATGTTACAGGAGTACTGCAAATATTTTCCTCTTTCTCTGCTTTTATTTGTCAGCTATTCTTTAAATTGATGATGAGCTGTAAAATATTGTTTGTAACCCCGCTGCACAAGCAACACCGATGAGATCATGACACTTGCTGCAATCATATACATCACCAGGATTTGATACTTTACCGCGATGATCGGGCTGGTGCCCGATAATATCTGCCCCGTCATCATCCCCGGCAGGCTGACAATACCAACCGTCATGAGCGAGTTGATCGTCGGAATCATTGCAGCACGAACCGCCGATGAAATGATATCGGAAACCGCCTCCCTCGAGGTAGCTCCAAGAGACAATCGTGTTTCGATAATTTCGCGTTTTTCACGGATTTCCGAGGATAATCGATCGATAGCAAGCGCCACACCATTCATAGAATTACCGAGAATCATCCCCATAATCGGAATGATATATTGAGGTGAATACCATGGTTCGACCCGAATAATGACATAAACTACTATGAATAATGTCAGACCCGTTCCGACCATGAGAGAAACAGTTATAATCGGTATCATGTTTTTAAACCTGTACCGCTGCCGCCCCAGAATGGTATGGACGGCAATCCCGAACATAAGCAGTAATACCGGAATGACCGCATACCAGGCTTCTATCGAAAAAACTATATTCAGAACATATCCGACCGCAATTAATTGCACGAATGTTCTGACGGCTCCGACAAACAGATCTTTCTCGAGTTGTAGCCTTGAAAAGACAGATAACCCGATGGCAATAACGATTAGACCGATCCCGATGAACAGATCAATATATGATAATTCAATTATCAAGCATCCCCTCGATAAATTGTTTTGTTATTTCCGTTTGTGGGTTGTTCATAATTTCTGCCACCGGACCCTGCTCGACGATGCTTCCCCCGACAAGAACAATTGCGTTCCCGCCCAGGATTTTTGCCTGGTCAATACTATGAGTCACCATAATCATAGTCAGTTTCATTTCATCCAGGAGTTTATTAATTGTTTCGAGGAAACGAAACGTAGACGTTCGGTCGAGAGCTGATGTCGGCTCATCAAGCAGGACAACTTCCGGTTTCCTGAGAAGTGTCCGAGCCAGTGCAACCCGTTGTTTTTCACCGACGGATAATCTATCCGTTTCGTAGTAGAGGAATGGCTCGGGAAGATTCAGAAACCGTAATATTTCTTTGCACTCCTCTTCGAATTCCTCGCCATTCGGTAGACTTTTATTAAGTTTGTGTATCGCATATTTGAAATTTGAAAGCACAGTCCCATCGAGCATAACAGGCACCTGTGCCACATATCCAATACGCGTTCGGAGTTCGATAACATCGTACGCAGTCAGAGTCTGGCCTCGGAATAGGATTTCTCCGCTGTCGGGATCTGTTAATCTGTTACATAATCTCAGCAACGTCGTTTTTCCTGAGCCGGATGGGCCTAATATCAGCTGGGGTACATGTGCATTGATATTAAAATGCAAATCATGTAATATATATTGGCGTATGGTGGAACTCTTTTGAGTTTCTACCGGTTTTTTCTTTGAAACGTGCCGGAATTGAAAAAGCATGTACTTTACTATCTAATAAACTATTTTAAAAAAATATCGAGGTTCCACTATGTACTATTTTTTGTCCATCGCTCTTGCGTTTTCACTCATATTCATTACTCCCGGGTGTTCTGAAAAAGAACAGCAGAGGCAACAGGAGCCTGCGCCAATACTTCGGGATGCACCAACGAGTTCAATCGCCGGCCTTACCTGGGATATCCCGGAAAACTGGCAGGTTGAAAACCAGCGACCGATGCGTGTGGCAACATATTCAGTACCTGCCGCCGGGGGAGATGAAGAGATGGGCGAGGTTGCAATTTTCTACTTCGGTCCCGGTGAAGGCGGCAGTGTTGAAGCAAATGTCGAGCGTTGGTTCGGTCAGTTCGATCAGCCTGATGGCCGTCCGACCCGTGAAGTTGCAGAACGTGAATCTCAGCAAGTAAACAACATCCCCGTAACCATACTCCGCACAACGGGAACATATACTGCAGCCGCCGGCCCAATGGCACCGCGTCAGGATATAAGACCCGGATATAAATTAATCGGTGCAATCGCAGAAGGTCCGGAAGGTGCTGTATTTTTTAAATGTACGGGACCGGTGACAACCGTACAAAAAGCAGAACCCGATTTTCTACAGATGGTAGAATCGATACGAGTTCAGTAGGAGAAGCGCTATTCCTGCTCTTCTCTTATTGTATCGACAATAATCGTTGCCACGTATTGCTGTTTCGGTTCCGAGTAATCGGGTAACGGATACGGATCCAGTTGCAGGAAGGTGAATCGATAATCCCAGTGCTCCCTGATCCCGTGTCCCTCTCTGCTGTAGCGGTCAACGAAACCGGGTATCGTGATATCAAACACATCTCCCAGACTGTCTCCCCGCGTCAGAGCTATCAGGATGGTCGCTTCCCCGTCATACAGACAGATTGCGTCCTCCGGACAGCGTGTATCCTTTTTCAAATTAAGGAATGTAACTTCAGTACCGTCTTCCAGCCGCACGACCTGATCGTACTCGATTCTGAAATGTTTACCGAATACTACCTCATCCCCTGTATCCGCGGGGACACAGGAAAAAAGGAAAATGATACAACTTATTTTTATGCTGAAGCTTGAGAATAGATTCATTGATTTTTATTGTAATGCCGCAATTGCTTCATCGGTTGTGTCGTAGTGTTTAAAGACCTTGATCAACTGAGTGATCATAAACAAGCTTTCAACTTTTTTTGTCACGTTCGTAATCACCATTTGACCGTCGTGACTTTGTACAGTTGAAAATGCTGAAATAAGTGCACCTAAGCCCAAACTGTTCATCCACTTCACTCCGGAGAGATCGAGAATAATCTTGTTCGTCCCATTCTCAAGGGTCTCTTTTACTTTTTCCCGAAGCGTACCGGTATCGGGTTCTCCCATCATATCTCCTTTTAGGGTAAAAATAACGATATCTCCGCGTAGTTCTTCCTTGATGCGCATTTTATTCCTCCTCAAGTGAAAGTAAAATAGGATTCCGGGTATCTCACGTTGAATAATACAATATTTTCCACAATTGAGCAAATCTAAAATTATTGTTTTCACTGATCTTGTGCGCCGGAAGATACGTTGATTTTAAATGTAAATCTTTATACCTTATTGAGAGTGATATATATCAGGAAAGGTGCAGGAGTGGTTGAACTGGCGCGCCTGGAGAGCGCGTGTACCTTTGGGTACCGTGGGTTCGAATCCCACCCTTTCCGCATTCTGATAACCCGGAAAGCAGAAAAACGAGAAATAACCCATACATAAGCAAAGAACACCCGCCGGTATCGACGGGCGGAAAATACTTCAAACATGGGCAAGGAATGATTTGGCTAACTTAACAAAAATCTACTTTCCCAAATGTGAGGGGATGTTAACTTTTATGAAAAGTACATTGTTTGCAATTCTATTTCTTGTCATCATTTCGATCCAGCTTGGCTATTCCTTCGAAAATTCGAAGGTGCACGTTATGAGAATTGACGGCTCAATCAATCCGGCCGTTGCATCAATGATTACAGCAAGTATCGAAACAGCAAGGGAAGAACGATCCGAGCTTCTGATAATCCAAATCAACACACCCGGAGGATTATTAACCTCTACCCGTGCAATTGTGAGCGATATTCTTGAAAGTGAAATACCGATAGCTGTTTTTGTATCTCCCAGCGGATCGTCGGCAACGTCGGCGGGTGTCTTTATAACACTTGCCGGACATATAGCGGCGATGTCGCCGGGAACAAATATGGGTGCAGCGCATCCGGTCGGTATGGGCGGTGATGTCGATACCGTTATGATCGAGAAAGCACTCTCCGATGCATCTGCATTTATCAGAACGATCGCAGAGCATCGGGACAGGAATGTAGAATGGGCGGAGAAGGCAGTTCGTCAGTCACTCTCGGTCACCGAATCGGAAGCCATGCGTGATAATATAATCGACCTCATTGCCAACGATGTGGCCGATCTCATAACGCAACTTCACGGTCAGGAAATTCAAACCAAAAGGGAAACTCGCGTACTCAACACCGAGAACGCAGAGATAGTTATACTCGAGATGAACTGGCAACAACGGTTTCTGAATCTTATCAGCGATCCGAATATCGTATACATTCTCATGATGGTAGGATTTGCCGGTATCATGTTCGAGATTTATAATCCCGGGGCAATATTTCCCGGTGTCATCGGGGTAATCTCACTCATACTGGCCTTCTATTCGTTACACACCCTTCCGGTCAATTATGCCGGTATCGCTCTGATCATCTTTGCAGTTATTTTATTTCTACTCGAAATAAAGGTAACAAGTTACGGAATATTAACTATCGGCGGAGTCATATCGTTGCTCCTGGGTTCGATCATGCTTATCGACCCTGATTCTGCCCTGGAATATGCCAGAATTTCGTGGACAGTCATTATTCCGGTGACATTCTTCATAACTGCATTCTTTGTATTTGCGATCAGTCTCGGTATTCGCGCACAACTTCGTAAACCGGCGACCGGAAACGAAGGCATAATCGGTGCGTACGGTGAGGCTCTTGAAGTACTTGAACCTACCGGCGAAGTAAGAGTCTGGGGTGAACGTTGGTTTGCTGAATCTGTTAGCGGAAAACTAAAAAAAGGAGAGCGGGTGAAAATTGTGGGAGTTGACAATATGAAACTCAAGGTTGAAAAAGCCGAATAAACGAAAGGAGATATTATTATATGGAAGTTCTCCCGACTATTTTTGGTATCGGTGTCGCATTTACCGTTATCATTCTGGCCAATGCAATACGTATCCTTCGCGAATACGAACGGGGTGTTATCTTCCGACTTGGTCGTTTAATAGATATAAAAGGACCGGGTCTTATCCTCTTGATCCCCATAATCGATAAAATGGTTCGTATTAGTCTACGAACGATCGTGATGGACGTTCCGACGCAGGATATTATCACAAAAGATAACGTATCGGTCAAAGTTAATGCGGTCGTCTATTTCCGCGTTATCCAGCCGGATAGAGCAGTCGTATCGGTGGAAAACTTTCTGATGGCTACATCGCAATTATCACAGACTACGTTGCGGAGTATCCTCGGCCAATCGGAACTCGATGAATTACTGGCAGAGCGTGATAAAATTAACCGCGCGCTGCAGCAGATAATCGACCACCAAACCGAACCGTGGGGAATTAAAGTCTCCGCAGTGGAGGTGAAGCATGTCGATCTTCCGGTGGAGATGCAGCGTGCGATGGCACGTCAGGCAGAAGCCGAGCGTGAACGACGTTCGAAGATCATTCGCGCCGAAGGTGAGTATCAGGCTGCCCAACGTTTATTTGATGCGGCAAAAATAATAAGTGAATATCCCGTTGCATTTCAATTACGCTATCTGCAAACGCTCGGCGATATAGCAAGCGAGAATAATTCGACTACGATATTCCCGATCCCGATCGATCTGTTTAGACCCTTTATTGAATCGCAGATCAGTAAAGATTCAAAACAATCATCACGGTCACATAAAAAGACATCGTAAGACTTTTTTAAAAAAAGCCCGGTAAATCTCAGAGAGCAATATATCTGAATTGTGCAGGGCTTTTTTTGTATCCTTTTTCCGGATAGCGCGAATGCCAAAATATCACGCTTGGTATTGCTATTGGCAAGGGTTTTTTTATATATTTCAATTGAGTGCTTTGTCGTTTCCTTCTCATTATCAAGTACGACATTTTTAAATTTATGTAAGAATAAATGAGCATATCGCCGGGAACATATCGGTTCATATCGGATTGGTTACCGGGAACTGCTATACACATGTCTCTTGGGTAATTTGTGTTGGTTGGATTGAAAATTTGAACAGATACATACAGATTCTTTAAGAATATAACGGATGATAATCCAGGGAAATTCCTTGAATATGCGGTTTTCAACCAACAAAACAACCACCTAATCCCGGAGGATTTAATGAAAAAACAAATCTGGATTTATCTTACCACACTTGTGATCATTTTTATCACGATAGGAGCTGTAAAACATTACGACGACAAAGCAGCCCAATCAGAGGAAAGTGGTCAAAGGTCGGCAACTCTTCTACCCTCTTCCCTGGATGCATTCTATCCCCCGCAAGCGAACAGACCGCTATTTACAATGAAGATGTTGGAAATGGATTTTCCGTTTACGGGTATTGTTGTCGACGTACTCGAGGGCGACATCGAGAAGGCACAGGAAAATTTCGAAAGATTCAAATCCCTGTACATGGAACTATCGAAGCTTATCCCGGAGTGGGAGTATAAATTTCGTATAGAACCTGTCCATGACCTCGGGGAGGCACTTCAAACCGGCAATATCGGGACTATCATGGGGGCGATGGAGAATGTCGGTACGGTATGTCACGATTGTCACGTCCCGAACATGGTAAAAGTTCAACAGAAATACCATTGGCCGGATTTTGATATGATAACGGTTCAGGACCCGTTAACAGATGAGATTTTAGATTTTACAATGTTTATGAGATATCTCGACGTAAATTTTACCGGAATATTCCTGAACCTCGAACGGGGTAATATTGAAAATGCTCAGAGATATTTCCGGGGATTTACAGCGTATTTTGAAACTCTTAAAGAGTCATGCCAGGGCTGCCACGATACAGAACGTATGTACTACGTCGACGAAAGTATACAATCCAAGATACAGAAACTGGGTCAAACACTCGATGAGCCGACTATCAATCCTCAGGCAGTTATGGGGCTTGCAATGGATATCGGCATGCAAAGTTGTCATAAATGTCATCTGGTACATCTTCCGGCAACCTACGCTAAAAAAGAGTGGAAAAAGTCAGAATAAATTCATTATGAGGATATCTTCGATCAAACTTGATTTTACATTGTTCGAATTGTATATTCGCTTGTAAGCTCACAACCCTACCCCCTGCTTTGGGAGGGTTTTTTCGTCACTTGTATGAGGTACATTGCTTTATGGAACGCGGTATCGTAAAATGGTTCAATAACGCAAAGGGCTACGGTTTCATACAGAAATCGTCGGGGGAAGATGTCTTTGTCCATTATAAAACTATTACCGGAGAAGGATACAGAACCCTGCACGAAGGGGAGACAGTAGATTTTGATTTTGAGGAGGGTCCGAAAGGTCTGCACGCAACGAGTGTTGTCAAAATCGCACAACAAAAAATAATTGAGCCATAACGGAATAAGGAAGCTTTTACCTTGCGGTAGAAGCTTCCTTAATTCCTATGTTCAACAACCCAGTTATTCACATAGTCTACAATGTTCAGCGTCGACGCACCGGGTCTGAAAATCTCACCGACTCCCATTCCTTTCAAAGCCTGCATATCCTTGTCGGGAATGATACCGCCGCCGAATAATAAAACATCCTGCATATCATTCTTCTTCATCAATTCAAGTATCCTGGTAAATACCGTCATATGGGCGCCGCTTAATATACTGATACCGATCGCATCGACATCTTCCTGTAATGCGGCTTCAACAATCATCTCCGGTGTTTTCCGGATGCCTGTATATATAACTTCCATACCTGCATCCCGCAGTGCAGCGGCAACGACTTTAGCTCCCCGGTCATGGCCGTCAAGCCCTGCTTTACCGACAAGCACGCGAATTTTTCGATCCATATTTCGACCCCTTATTTATTATCGATTTTAGGATGAAGTATATATGTTTTCAGATCAGTATATACTTTTGCAAGCGGCAATCCGACAACATTATAATAACAACCTTCTATTCTCTTTATAAAGACCGCTCCAAAATCATCCTGGATGCCATAGCCGCCTGCTTTATCAAAGGGAGAACCCGACGCAATATATGCTTCGATTTCATCCCGATCCAGGTCACGAAACCATACCTGCGTCAACTCATAATCCGTAACGGCATAGTCCGACGGCCGATCATAGATAGTATACCCGGTTATAACCTCATGCCGTTTGCCGCTTAAGTCAGCGAGCATGGTCGCCGCCTCTGCGGCGTCTCTTGGTTTTCCGAGTATACGATTTTCTAATACTACAATGGTATCCGCTGCCAACAAAATTGCATAGTCTGTTGATAAAGCTACGGCACGGGCTTTTTTGTACGATAATTCCTTTGCAAAGGTAATAGGTTCCCGGCCATTATATTCCTCATCTACTTCGGCAACGGTAATTTTATATGACAGGCCTACCTGGCGCAATAGTTGAGCACGTCGCGGAGAACCGGATGCTAATATGAAAGGTTTTGGTAAATGCAACATACTCAATAGAAAAATAAAAAAGCGATACTCAACTACCCGGGTATCGCTTTTATCTATAATTTGATACTACATTGTATAACTGACCGTTATTACCGAAACATTGATTTAATGCTTCCCCAGGTGCGTCGTACACTGCTTATCTTGCCGAGCGGGCTCACATCGGAATAATACACACTACCATTTAATTCGACGATTGCTACCCGGTAAAAAACGACGGCATTCTCAATCTTGTAGACGCTTCTGTCAATGTATTCGTAGGTACGGCTTTCATCAAGAGGTATTGGACGGTCGTTGATCCGTACAAATTTATCCTGGTCACTTGCCCGGCGTTCTACATCGAAGTGTCTGACTCCGGTTTGATCGAGCATTTCCCATGTAATTTTTATGTCTCTTCCTTCACTTGTTACCGATAAATTGGATACCCGTGATCCCGCAATAGCAGTCCCAATAATCATTATAATGAAAAGTACACCTGCAATATGCTTTATTGATTTCACGTTATAGTATCCGGTGTGAGAAAGGTTTTCCAGTTAATATTCTTATTAATAATTCTTGCTTATAATATCGGACTATGGTACAAAAATCATACCACCTGGACGATACGTATTTTTAAGTTTTATTTTACAGGTTTTGATAACCCGCATTATTTAGAATGTTTATGCAAGTGAAAAAGTAATAATCTTTTTGTAATTCTTACAACTTATCACACACAAACTCTCATAAATATATATACATTATATTTAAAAATCAATACATATGAAAATAAACGTCGAGATTCAACAGCCCGAGAAATAAACAAAAACCCCACCTATCCGTGGGATAGGTGGGGTTTTCATTGAATTGCATATCATATTCCAGCTGCCGCCTTATCTTCTCAATTCTTCAAGTTCATATTCGGCATTTCTTCTATAGGTCGGGTCTTTTGCTGCTTCTTCAAATGCTCTGATTGCCTCCTGCCTCCGGCCCTGATTTTTTAACGCGATTCCAAGTTCAAAATATTCTCCACCTAATCGTCCGCGCTGCTTATATTCAATCGCGCTGCGGGCGTGTTGTTCGGCATCCTGCGGCTGACCGGTCCGATTATAGGCAACTGCGAGAAGTAAATGTGCCTGATGATTTTGGGGATTAACTTCAACGGCTTCCTGTAATACGGATAGGGCATCCCGAGCCCGGCCACGATTCAGATGTTCATTTCCCTGGGCGGTGTACGATGCTGCCAGACCGACGCGTGCCTGTCGCATAGTCGGTTCAAGTTCTAGTGCTTTCTTAAATATTTCGATAGCATCATCGAAACGCTGCATACCGACGTAAGTACCTCCCAAGCCTGCATATGCGACTGCATATTCGGGGTCAAGCTCTATGGCCTTCTGAAATGCTTCAACCGCCTGAGCTTCCTGATTACTTCGCCGCGACGCGATTGCGAGTCGGTTATAATATCGCGGGTCGGGATTTATTTCAATAGCATTTCTGTATTGCGTTATCGCTCCCGAGTAATTTCCCGCACTAAACAATTGTTCTCCCCTACCCATATACGCACCTGACAGGCCAAGCCCCACGGTCTCCATATCCGATCCATGTTGCAGCGCACTATTAAATGCATTAATGGAATCTTCAAAACGTTGCAGCCGTAACAAAGCTATCGCTTTCTGATAGTAATAGCGATGATCCTTTACAATATCAATTGCTTCGTTATATTTGGTCACTGCTGCCGCGAAATTACCGGCACGTAAAAAGGAATTCCCTTCATTGAAGAGTAAATCTGCCTGTACCTGTGGGTCGTCATATTCTTGTGCAAATCCTATGATACTCACAGTGAAAAGAAATACCAGTAGTAATGAGATTCTCTTCATCGTAATACACCTCCGTTATGTTTAGTGTGTGTTCCAATGTAATTTTGGTGCGGAAGGGGGGACTTGAACCCCCATGCCCTTTCGAGCGCCACCCCCTCAAGATGGTGTGTCTACCAGTTCCACCACTTCCGCATATCCTACTGTGTGAGGCTGGATGGACTCGAACCATCGGCCACCTGCTTAAAAGGCAGATGCTCTACCGACTGAGCTACAGCCTCATTGTACGGAAACGCTTAATCTATTAAGATAAAAAACATCTGGCGTTTTGTCAAATTTTTGATGTCGTTTCCGCTTTTCTACTGATTTCTTCCCTTTTTCTATACAACAGAGCTACGGGAATAATGACACAGTAACCGATGACCAGCAACAGAGGGGAAATCGTTATCGGCATCAATCCATCAACTGAACCATCTAACATAAACAAATAACCGAGTATTATAACTCCCACACCAATAAGCAACAAAGTATAGTTAATCCTGGTCAACGGTAGCGTTTGCTCGCCGGTCCTTCTTTTTTTTGTGCTCTTCTTCTTAACGGGTCGCGCCATAAAATTGTTACACCATTCATTAGTTTTTTCAGTACCGAACAATAAAAAGCCCGGCGTTGGGGGGGACGCCAGGCTTGACCTTTAAATTATGACAGTCAGGGGAGAAACTGTCATAATGGCCTGTATTAAATATACGTTTTTTTCTGAAAATGTCAAGACATTGCGATAAAAAAACCATTAATTTTACTCGCCGGAGTTAGCGATTTTCCCGTCAATTAAGCGAATAATTCTATCCGCTTTTTCAGCTAAACTCATATTATGTGTAACGATAAATAGGGTTATTCCGGTATCATTGTTCAATGTCCATAACAAATTATGCAGTTGCTCCCCTCCTGTTCTGTCAAGGTTTCCCGATGGTTCATCTGCAAATAATATTTTGGGACTATTTAAGAGAGCTCTTGCAACGGCTACTCTCTGTTGTTCACCACCGGATAATTCAGCCGGGAAATGAGAAACACGCTCCGACAATCCTACCATCCCGAGTAATTCTTTTGCCTGCTTTTCACTTTTTGAAAATGATTGACCATGTATCAGTCCCGGTATCAGCACATTCTCAAGTGCTGTAAATTCGGGCAATAAATGATGAAACTGAAAAATAAATCCGATATCCTGATTCCGGAACCGCGCAAGAAGGTCATCCTGGAATGTGAAAATATTTTCTTTTCCATAGTATACCTCCCCCTCATCCGGTCTATCCAGTCCTCCCAAAATATGAAGCAATGTACTTTTTCCGGCACCGGATGGCCCTATAACCGCAATCGTTTCGCTTTTTCTGATATCGAGAGAAATACCTTTTAACACTTCAAGTGTCTGCTTTTTCGACATTGAATATCGCTTTTTGATATCCTTTGCCCGTAATATATAATCTGTCTTTTTCATCCAAATCCTGTGTTTATTATTATTCCCATCTTACCGCTTGTGCAGGTAAGATATTGGCTGCGCGCCGGGCAGGATAGAGTGCTGCAAGTGACGAAAGTAATAGTGCTGCTCCTCCGACGGCGAAAAAATCCAACATCCTGGTTTCAACCGGTAATGCCGGGATTATGTATACGGTAGGATCCAGCGGAAAGATATGATACTGGATCTGCAGATAACATACAACATACCCTATGATACCTCCGAGGATTGAACCGATTAATCCCACGAGGATTCCTTCGAATAAATATATTCGAACGACTTCCCGTCTGGTAGCACCCATAGCTTTTAAGACACCGATATCTCTCGTTTTTTCTATAACCGACATTGTCAGTGACCCGAGTATATTAAAAGTCGCAACGGCGATTATTAATGACAATATTATATATGCGGCCCATCGTTCCATCTCCATGACTGAATATAAATCACGATGAAGATCGTACCAGGTACTGACCCGGTATTCGTTACCGAGTTTGCGCTGAAGATCGCGTTTTACATTTTCCGATTGCCGAAAATTATGTAACCTGAGCTCCACCCCGGTTACATTCTCCCCGGTCCTGTACAACCGTCGGGCACTTTGCAATGAAACAAAA
>Ga0209498_1002013_pt1 | contig 12400 bp, 10 predicted proteins | sample WalLakDeSediment_FD_184131 | JGI IMG/M metagenome (GOLD analysis project Ga0209498, IMG submission 184131) | Lake sediment microbial communities from Walker lake, Nevada to study Microbial Dark Matter (Phase II) - Walker Lake 11/02/13 Deep... | ecosystem: Environmental > Aquatic > Freshwater >...
GGGATCTTGTAAATTGGCCGGCCAAACTTACTGCGGAAAAAAGAACTTAAACGGAAGTACCAACCGGGTTGTTTTACCTGAGCAGAGCTACTCATCACCTTCCGCCTCTTTTCCCGGTTTCACCGGATCGCGCAAAGCCTCCGGTCTTTCCAGGTAAAGCAGCAGCACCGATATGTCGGCCGGGGAGACTCCATCCATACGGCAGGCCTGGCCTATCGTGGCCGGGCGAATCTCTTCAAGCCTCTGGCGGGCTTCCCGGGATAGATTTGCTGCTTTCTTATAATCGAAATCAGGCGGTATCGGCCTGTCGTGCATCCGCGCTGTTTTGGTGATCATCTGTTCCTGTTTGGCGATATAACCGGCATACTTGATCTGGTTTTCCAGTTCATTTAAGGTTCCGGGAGGCAGCTCAGGTAATGCCGTGTTTTCCCAGGCCAGGTAAGCAGGGCAGCTGATTTCCGGGCGGCGGATCAGTTCAACTGCGCTCAGGGGGTGCTGTAATGGGACAGAGCCCTGTTCGGTTAGAAAACTTTCAATAGCGCTTCCCGGATTGTGGCGGATTTTTCCCAGGCGATCCAATTCATCTTCAATAAAGTTTTTCTTAATTAAATAGAGCCGGTAGAGATCATCTTGAACCAGGCCCAGCGAGCGGCCCGTTTCCGTCAGGCGCAGGTCGGCGTTATCCTGGCGCAGCAGCAGGCGGTATTCGCCTCTTGAGGTGAAGATACGGTAGGGTTCCTGAACACCGCGGGTGACCAGGTCGTCGATCATTACCCCGATATAGGCTTCATTACGCTTCAGAACCAGCGGTTCCTTATTGTTGATCAACTGCACGGCGTTAATCCCGGCCACCAGGCCCTGAGCAGCCGCCTCCTCATAGCCGGTGGTTCCGTTGATCTGGCCGGCGAAAAAGAGGCCTGCCACCGCTTTTGTTTCCAAAGACAGTTTCAGTTGGGTCGGTGGGGCATAATCGTATTCAATTGCGTAAGCAGGGCGCATAACTTCCACTTTTTCGAGGCCGGGAATCGTGCGCAGGAAAGCTTCCTGGACTGCGGGGGGCAGCCCGGTGGAGATGCCCTGAAGGTAAAGTTCGTCGGTATCGGCGCCCTCCGGTTCGATAAAGACAGGATGACGATCGCGGTCGGCAAAACGGACAATCTTATCTTCAATTGAGGGGCAGTAGCGGGGCCCGCGCCCTTTGATCAGGCCGCTGTAGATCGGGGCCAGGGCGAAATTGGCACGAATTACTTCATGAGTGGCGCTGTTGGTATAAGTCATCCAGCAGGGGATCTGCTCGGCAGGAATTCCTTTAGAAGTTATAGAAAAGCCGGGAGCTTCGGGGTCGCCGAAAACCGGGGTCAGGTTGCTGAAGTCGATGCTGCGCCGGTATACCCTCGGAGGCGTGCCGGTTTTGAAGCGATCAAGGGTGATGCCTTCGGCCTGAAGGCTTTTTACCAGGTTAAAAGAGGGCGTCAGGCTGCCCGGAGAGGCGGTGTAATGGTGGTCACCCAAAAAGATTTCGGAAGCAAGGTATACGCCGCTGCAGATTATCGCCGTTTTACATTGATAGTAAGCTCCGCTGCGTCCGAGTACTCCGCACAGCGAGCCTTTTTCGACCCGGATCTCTTCGGCCATATCCTCGCGAATGGTCAGTAATGGCTCTTTTTCCAGGGCCAGGCGCATCGTGCGCTGGTAGCCCCATTTATCTATTTGCGCGCGCAGTGCCTGCACAGCCGGCCCCTTTCCGGTGTTGAGCAGGCGAACCTGCAGCAGGTTCCGGTCGGCAACCCGGGCCATCTCGCCGCCTAAAGCGTCGATTTCCCGCACCAGGTGGCCTTTGCCCGGTCCACCCAGTGACGGGTTGCAGGCCATAAAGGCGATCATATCTAAATTTAAGGTTAAAAGAAGGGTCTTACAGCCAAGCCTTGCCGCTGCCAGGGCTGCCTCGCAGCCGGCATGGCCGGCGCCGACAATGACAACATCAAATTCGCTTGCCGGGTTGATCTTTTCTTCAGCATTACGCATCGGCTTCACCGCTTCTTAATATTCATAACTGCGGGCAATAGGCATGCGTCTGCCCGAGCCAAAAGCGCGGGTAGTGATCCGCAAACCTGGTGCAGCCTGCCGCCTTTTAAATTCAGCCCGGTCGACCATCCGGAGAACCCGGCCGACAGTCTCCGGTTCATAGCTCCTGGCGGCAATATCTTCAGCAGAGAGGTTCTCCTCGATGTAAAGATAAAGAATTGGGTCGAGAATATGGTAAGGCGGCAGGGAGTCTTCATCTTTTTGCTCCGGTCGCAGTTCGGCAGAAGGGGGCTTGGTGATCGTTCTCTCCGGAATGATCTCTTTCCCATAGATTTGATTAAGATGGTCTGCCATTTCGTAAACCATCATTTTAGGCAGGTCGGCGATCACCGCCAGACCGCCCGACATGTCACCGTATAAAGTGCAGTAACCGACGGCCAGTTCAGATTTGTTGCCGGTGGCCAGGGCCAGGTAACCCTCCCGGTTGGATATATGCATAATAATATTGCCGCGTATGCGTGCCTGCAGATTTTCCTCAGCCAGGTCCTGCAGGGCCTCTGTTCCCTCGTTCAGAAGGGTTAGAAAAGCTCTAAAGGGCTCCTCAATTTTAATCAACCGGTTTTCAATGCCCAGGTTTTCAGCCAGACGGGCGGCATCTTCAATACTGTGATCGGAAGAATAAGGCGAAGGCATCATCACACCAAGAACATTTTCCGGGCCGAGCGCTTCCACGGCCAGGGCGGCAACTACAGCCGAATCAATCCCTCCGCTCAGGCCGAGAACAACCTTCTTAAAGCCTATTTTGGAAACGTAATCCCTGATTCCGAGCCGCAGGGCCTGCCTTACCGTATCGATATCGTCTTTTCCGGGCGGAACAGTTGCGGGCGCCGGTTGGAAGAGATTATCCGTATCAATGTAGAAGAGCTCTTCTTCGAAGGCGGCAGCGCGGTAAAGCAGTTCGCCCCTGTTGTTGCAGATCAGGCTGGACCCGTCAAAGACAAGCTCATCATTGCCGCCGACCTGGTTCAGGTAGATGATAGCGCTGTTATATTTTTTAGCCAGGAAGGTCAGCAGTTCTTCACGCATTCTGTGTTTGCCCAGGTGATAGGGCGAGGCAGAAAGGTTGATCATCAAACGGGCTCCTTGGGCATACAGTGTTTCGAGGGGGTCGGTGTTATAAATCGGCTTGGCAAAAAAGTCCCGGTCATTCCAGATATCTTCACAGATAGTTACGGCAGTGGGCAGGTCACCCAACATTTCAACCCGGTGTTCAGTCGCCCTGGTGAAATATCTTTCTTCATCGAATACATCGTAATTGGGCAGCAGGGTTTTTAAGTGGATCGATTTTATTTTGCCCTGATCGAGATAAAGAGCCGCATTGAAAAGTTTGCCACCCTGCCTGTGGAGGGCGCCGATCAGAATCGCCGGACCGTTTTTGGCAGTCAGGGGCAGCAGCTCCCTGCTGATCAGTTCTTTTTCCCGATCGATAAAACTCTGATAAAGCAATAAATCTTTGGGGGGATAACCGCTCAGGCTCAGTTCGCTAAAGGCTACCAGGTCAGCGTCGTTTTTGTTTGCCAGGTGGTAGTAATATTTTACCCTTTCTGTGTTCCGGCTGAGCGCTCCAATAGTTGGATTAACCTGGGCCAGTGCAATACGCAATTTATTTACCCCCCATAATAAATAACCCACGGGAAAGCGACTTTCCCCGTGAGCTCTTTTCCCGTTCAGGTTTAAGGCCTATTCTGGCTGAATTATAATCAAGGGCCGATTTAAAGTCAAGGGCACGAATTGCCTTTGTGCGGGACAATTACTATAATAGAAGCAGGAGAAGTTATTAACAATAATAATCCGGGAATCAGAGAACCGGGATCAGAACAACTTGGAGGTGTTTTTTTATGCTGGAAGTATATATTAAAGACGGCTGCCCCTATTGCGTGAAGCAAATAGAAGTGTTGGAAAGAAAAGGAATTGATTATAAGTTATATAATGTCAGTACCGACCCGAAAGCCTTAAAAAAAGCTCGTAACGAATATAAAGCCAACAAGGTCCCGGTAGTTGTTGAAGACGGGGTTGTTAAAAATATTGGTTTCGGGGGCGGAGGCTGAGGGATCTAAAAACCGACCGCCGTGTGCGGCCTCTTTTAGAAATGAGATATAAGACCTGAGAGGTTAGATATTAGCATAAATGGCTTTTGTTAAGGGTTATTTTTATTGTGGCTTATTAGTTGGTGTTAAGCGAGCAAATAGATTGGAAAGGTTAAGGAATTTTGTCAACTCTCCGGGGGTCGAGGTGGACGACTGTTTCGCAGTAAAAACTGCTGCTGACATGATCTTCGACCCGGTGGGCGATCTCGTGAGCGTCATCCAGACTTAGTTGCCCGCTAACTTCGATATGCATCGTGACAACCTTCCAGGAGCCGTAATCATGAATCTCCAGATCATGAGCATCGATCACCCCATCGATTTCCCTGGCACAGCTCGCAACACCATTCTTCAGTTCATCAGTCGGGGCTGTGCCCAAAAGAAGACTGCATGATTTACGGGCAATTTTTATACCGGCATGAACAACAAACAGGGCGACCCCAAAGCCAAAATAGGCATCAAAAGCGGGCATTCCGAAATAACCGCCTATCAGGGCAATAAGAACCAGGACAGACGAAAGCGAATCACTGCGGTGATGCCAGGCGTCGCCGGCCAGAGCTTCAGAATTGATCATCTCACCCAGCTTTGCTGAAAAATAATACATGAACTCCTTAATCAAAATGGCAGCGAATATAGCGATAATGGCAGCGATACTCGGTCGGGCAAAAATACCACTGGTCAGCCTCATATATGAATTGTAAATAAATGCGGCTCCGGCTCCTATGAGCATAACGGCTATGATCAGGCTGGCCAGGTATTCGATGCGGCCATGACCATAGGGGTGTTCCCGATCCGGCTTACGTTTGGCCAGTGAAAAACCAATCAAGACTACCAGTGAGGAAAAAATATCAGAAGCACTGTGCACAGCATCGGCTAGAAGGGCGATGCTGTTGGTCAGCAGACCGAAACTAACTTTCATCAGAGTGAGAAAGATATTGCCGACAATGCTGACCCAGCTTTCAATAACACCTACCCGGTATCTCTCATCCGGTTTCAGCAAATCTCTTTTATCGGTTAATTTTAAAGCCAGCATATTGGCAAAATTTTTCATAAGCGGCTCCCTTTTTCAGCAAATTTCTTTTGATTATATCACAGCACCCTTTGCTTTGAAGGCTTTTTAATCAATTATTTAGCCTGTGGCAACCTCTGCCACTTTTGACAAGCCTTAAGTGGTTTACGGTTCTGTTAACCTTTAAATGCTAATCTAAATTATTATATTCTTTATTATGCTACCCTCAACTTCCTTTGCAAAATAGCCTAAAAGGTGAAATAATTAATAATTAATAGCTGCTAGATAATCCAGCACCGATGGGAGGGCGCCTCTGGTAAGCGGGCCGGATTAATTGTAATGAATTTAAACTGAAATCCCGTACGTCAATCACATCAGGCCCGACCTGACCGGATTCGATACGGGTTTTTTATTTTAAAAGAGAAAGGGAGGTGAGCAGCCTGGTATCACAGCCAGGCTGACCGATTGAGTGAGCGAGGAGTTTTTGTCGATAAACCTTACAAGCGGTTAAGTATTGAACAGATTGAACTGATTGATAGAACATCTCTGGCTCTTCTGGAAACACCGGGAATTCTCTGTTATCACGAAGAAAGTGTTGCCCTGTTGGAAAAAGCGGGTGCTGATGCCAGGGCTACACGTGAAGGAGAACATGATGCCTGGTGGGTCAGTATGCCGGAAAAAGTGATCAGGGAAGCGCTCGATACGGTTCCGGCCAGGATAACACTGGGGGCTCGTAACCCCGAGCACAGGGTTATCCTCGATGCTGAAGGAACCAGGGTCCACTTCGGCTCCGGATCTGAAACAAACTACTGGCTGGAAGTCGCACCTGAAAAATTTGTTTCTAAAGAGAATGGTCAGGAACGGATTTTTCCGGGAATAAAAAGAAAAAGGGGCAGCCTTGATTATCTCTGCCGTTCTGCTCATCTGGCAGAGCAGCTGGAAAACCTGGATTTCTTTATTCGTAATGTTAACGTGCAGGATGCCGATATTACAACGGAAAATAAAGACGTCAATGTCTTTTTTGCCTCTTTGAATAACCTCACAAAACCGGTGATAAGCGGTATTGCTGATTATGATCAGCTTCTAAAAGTTGTAGCCATGGCTGAAATCGTCACCGGAGGCAGGGATGAATTAATTGAAAATCCCATTGTTTCTTTCATTACCAGTGTGATCAAGAGCCCGCTGCAGGTGGTGGCCGAAACAGCCGAAAAGCTTATTGCTATAGCCAGGCTTGGCTTGCCGGTAGTTATTTCTACTTCACCGCAGGGCGGTTCGACAGCTCCAATCGATGAAGTTGGTATGGTCTCCCAGGTTAACGCCGAAGCCCTGGCCGGAATTACGATCAACCAACTGGCCAACCCGGGAGCACCGGTGATCTATGGGGCTGTGCCGGTGCGGGCCCGCATGGATGATCTGCACGATATGTACGGGGTACCCGAGTTTTGTCATTACACCATGGCCTGTGCCCAGATGGCCCGCTATTACAAAGTCCCCTGTTATTCCACCGCCGGAGTAGGTGATGCCAGGGTGCCCGGCATCCAGGCGGCAGTTGAAAAAATGTTTACCCATACAATTGTTCCCTCTGCCGCACCGGGTTTGATTCATTATGCTTTCGGTTTGCTTGATAAAACCCAGACTTTTTGTCCGGAGCAGGCTGTACTGGACAACCATCAGATCGGTATGGCTAAACATCTCTACCGGGAGAGCAATATAACCGCTGAAGCAGCCGACCGGACAAGGGAAATAGTTGAGGAAGTAATGCATAGCCCTTACCGGTTGTATGCCCGCCATGCCCGGGGCATGCTTCGCCGTGGTGAAATCTTTGCCGGGTTCCCCTTCGAGAGTGAGCTGGACGACCAGGATCAGACCCTGCTCCTGGCCCATGAAAAAGCGAAAGAGATGGAAGCAGAAAATCCGCAGCATTTACCGGAAGATATCTGCAAAGAGATTTTCGATAAAATACCCGGGTTACTGCCGCGCCTGAATCCATATAAGGAGGCTAACTAATGAAAAAAGATTTGATTGAAAGTATAGTGGAAAACGTTCTGCAGGGGCGCCGCAACAAAAACGATGAAGGAATCGAAGAAGGTGCTGTTGGCAAGCCAGGTGTCGCCGAACTGGTCAAAGATGCCCTGGACGGCGGAATCGGGACCAATGAGATATTACTTGATGGTCTGAGCCGCGGAATGGGGCTGGTTGGCGAAAAATATGAAAGCGGAGAGTATTTTATTCCCGATATGCTTACCGCTGCAGAAGCGGTTGAAGCCGGTATGGCCGTAATGGAGCCATATATCATCAAAAACGGTGAAAGCGGCGGCAAGGGCAAAATTATCATGGCTACGGTTGAAAAAGACCTGCATGATATTGGCAAAAACCTGGTCTGCATTATGCTCAGGGGGGCCGGTTTTACGGTTGTCGATCTCGGTATTGACGTCCCTGCGGCACGGATTGCAGAAGCGGCTGAAGAAGAAGGGGCCGGCGTGGTGGGCCTTTCAGCCCTGCTCAATACAACCATGGTTAATATGGGTGAGGTTGTCAAACAGCTTGAGGCAAAAGGGTTGCGTGACCGGGTTAAAGTGCTGATCGGCGGAGCGCCTACTTCTGAAGATTTTGCCCGGGAAATTGGCGCCGACAGTTATGGTAAAGATGCCTTTGCCGCTATTCGTGAAGCTAAAAAGTTTTTTGAAGACATGAGGTGAAAGCTGAAAATGGAAGCTGACAAAGCGTACCTGGAAGCAATCCAGCATGGCCGTTACAGCGAGCAGGTCAAAGGCCTTCGTTGTAAATATGATCATGTGCGTATTCAGTTTGAAGACTTTATTACTGCCTATTACCTGAGGCCGTACCTGGAAGAGATAGTCGAATCGAAGGTAAACGGCAATGGGGAGGGCCTGCGTTTCTACGACCTGGGCTGCGGTACAGGCGACGGCTATGAGCTGCTCAGCAAAATGGCCGGCGAAACCAGGCTTTCAGAATTTGATACCCGCCTGATCCATGACAATATGGTTGAACAGTACAAGGGCATCGATCTCAATGTTGCTTTGCTTAAAGAGGCAAGAAACCTGCTTGGCCACTATGACCATGTTGACTTTTGCAAAGGTAATTTTTCCAATGGTTTGCCCCTGGAGGAAGGTGAGGCTCCTTACGACCTTTACTTTACATCATTCGGCACCCTTTCACACTGTAACGATGAAGAGCTGGAAAGACTCTTTATCGATATCGCCAGACATGCGCATAACGGGAGCTTGATATTAGGCGATTTCATCGGACGCTATTCATACGAATGGCAGGATCTCTGGACGCATGAACCGGAAGACCAACAGTTTATCGACTACAAGATCAACTATTTATATGCAGAAGAAGATCGGGACAAGGTGGATGTAACTTCATTTCCGCTGCGGCTTATGGCACCGGATGAAATCTTCAATGTTTTGGGATGCGCCGCCCGCAAAGCCGGGGTCGAGCTTCAGGTGTTGAGCTTTTTTGATCGCTCTTTATTTGTGGGACGCCATATTGAAACCGGAACTTATAACGGTAATCCGCAACCTCTGCGTTTAATGGTCTCGTCTTTATTTGAACGTGGCCTGCGTACCTATTTTCCGGATTTGAAGGTCAGTTTCAAACCCAGGCGGGGTTTCGATCGGCAAAATAAAACCCTGCAAACTCTGGCTGACAGCTGGAACAATCTTGTCGAATATACGATGCAGTTGATGGAGCATTATGACGGATCCGAAGAGCTGCCGCCTTATCCGCCGCAGACTAAGATTAAGCCGCTGGAAAAAGCCTACCGGGTGATGCGGCAGACTCTGGAAGGCAGCAGGGGGCTTTTCGGTGATATCAGGGCTGATTTAATCGAAGCGCAGTTAGGCTATGGTTTGCGCAGCCTGGAAATGAACCTGCAGCAGGGGCAGGGGTTGGCGCACGGCCTGGTAACAGTGATCAGGGTCGTGAAAACTTAAATCTTTAATAAATACAGTGTCATTGGCTATACCCCGATATATGAGCATGAGCAGGCCATAGCTTTGATTAGGGTTACTCAGTTCACTTATGCTGTCATATTGGCAATTTACTGTAGTTTTACTGTTAAAGTTGCTGTTTGTAACTGATTTCTATATATGAAATAATTATTACAGAAGTTAAACAAATCTAGCCATAGTATTTACAATCGAATAAAGTCAAATTAACCTCGCATTTAAGCACAAGTTCAATTTTTCCTGAGAGTATTAGCGCAAACGAGAGTTAAGCTTATTAATTAGCAGGCATCGGCTGGTGACTGTTTGACAGGCCTGCTGTTGTGCTTTCCACAATAACCAACTGCGGAGAGGGTGATTGCTGATTTATGGTTCAATCCACAGATTGTATGAGTGACATGTTTTTTCCGGCACTTGGCAGGGTTTTGCTGGCGGCCCAGGCCGGAGCTCCATCGATGTTAACGAAAGTGATCACCTACCTGAACCGTCGTGGTGACCTGGTCTGGGAACTGGTCCTGGAGCACCTCTGGCTGGTTATAGTCTCGATCAGTATTGCGGTAGTAATCTCGGTGATCCTTGGTGTTTTTATCAGCTACTACTCAGGTCCTGCTGCTATAGTTTTAACAATTTGTCAGGTTTTAATGACTATCCCGAGCATGGCTATGCTGGCTTTCATGGTACCATTTTTTGGAATCGGTTTTACAACCGGGGTGATGGCCCTAATTCTTTACAGCCTGCTGCCAATTGTCCGCAACACTTACACCGGAATTAAGGAGATCAGTCCGGCTATTGTTGAATCGGCGGTCGGCATGGGGATGACCGAATGGCATGTTCTGACAAAAATTAAAATTCCACTGGCCAGGCCGGTAATCATGGCCGGTATTCGAACAGCCACGGTTATGATTGTTGGTATAGGTGCGATCGCTGCCTATGTTGGCGCCGGAGGCCTTGGAGAACTGATTTTCCAGGGCATTTCAAGATCAAATGAACCAATGATCATCGTCGGTGCTCTGGGCGTTTCCATTATTGCCCTTGCCTTTGATTTTATTCTGTCCTGGGGAGAAAGACGGTTGATGGCAGCAAGTAAAACCGGGGAGGCAACCAAATGATCAAACTTGAAGCGGTAACAAAAATATTTCCGGGGTCGAAGATTCCTGCTGTTAAAGATTTGAGCCTGGAAGTAAAGGAAGGCGATATCTGTGTCCTGGTCGGACCATCCGGATGCGGCAAGACAACCACAATGAAAATGATCAACCGCATCCATGAACCGACAAGCGGATCGATCTTTATTAACGGTGAGGATGCTTTGAAGATGAACCCGATCAAACTGCGCCTTGATATCGGTTACGTGATCCAGGAGATCGGCCTTTTTCCTCACCAGACGATTGAGGCAAACGTGGCTACTGTCCCCAATGAAAAGAAGTGGCCGAAAGCAAAGACGAAACAAAAAGTTGATGAAATGCTGACTTTGGTCGGCCTTGATCCAAAAGTATACAGTAAACGCTACCCTTCAGCTTTAAGCGGTGGTCAAAGGCAGCGGGTCGGGGTAGCCAGGGCGATGGTTTCGGATCCGCCGATCATGTTAATGGACGAGCCTTTCGGCGCTGTTGACCCGATTACCAGGGCCAGATTGCAGAACGAATTCTTACGTATTCAGGAGCGGATCAGCAAAACGATTGTTTTTGTCACCCACGATATCGATGAAGCGATCAAGATGGGTGATACTATCGCAGTTATGCGCGAGGGCGAACTTGTTCAACATGCCACTCCCAATGATCTGTTAAGTACGCCTGCCGATGAGTTTGTGGCCAACCTGGTCGGCCGCAACCGTTCAATCAAACGCCTTCACCTGATCCGCATTCGTGAGATCCTTAAAGAAGTTGACAGGGCCAAACCGGCTGTGATGGATATGCCGATCAAAGATATCGAGAAGCGTATTGATGAAAGCGATATCCGATCGGTTATTATTGTTGACCGTGACAATAAATTAAAAGGAGTTATCGGGATCAACGATTTAAAGAGAAAAGCGGGAGAAGTCGCAGCCGATTATATGCAATCACTTGACCAGTCTGTCACCAGCGATGCCACCCTTAATGATGCTTTATCGGTGATGCTCGAATGTGGAGAAGGCTTTGTAGCCGTCGTTAATGAAGATGATCAGTACCAGGGCACGATTACTTTAGGTGACCTGCTGAACGTCGTTAAGGAGGAAGGCTAAAACAATGCTGCGTCATTTCTGGAGATGGCTAATCCTGCCGCTGCTGCTGGTCACGTGCGGAGTGGTTATCGTATACTACACGGTTAACAACCCGACTGATTCGATGGTGGCCAGGGCCCTGACTTACAGCAATATTATTAAAGCTCTGCGCCAGCATCTAACTCTGATGTTTGTATCAATGATAGGTGCAATTGTAGTTGGTGTCCTGGTCGGCATTATGCTCTCCCGCCCGAAGCTATATTACGTCGGGCGTGGAGTCGAGAACGTTGTCAATGTGGGGCAGACCATTCCCAGCCTGGCTATTCTGGCTCTTTTCTTCACTATCCTGGGGCTCGGTTTCAGGGTGGCGGTTTTTGCTCTTTTCCTCTATTCAATTCTGCCGATTTTACGCAACACCTTTGCCGGCATAGTCAATGTACCGGTCAGCATTATTGAGTCGGCGAAGGGAATGGGGATGAGTCCGTTCCGGATTTTGACCCGCATCGAGCTGCCGCTAGCATTTCCGGTTATTGTCGCCGGGATACGTACAGCGATCGTGATCAATGTCGGCGCTGCCACCCTGGCGACTTTTATTGGCGGTGGGGGGCTGGGCGATATGATCGTTACCGGTCTTTCCCTGCGCCGCGACATGATTGTTTTTACCGGCGCCGGCCTTGCGGCGTTGACCGCAATTATCCTGGATTACTATATTGCTCAGGTTGAAATAAAACTGGTCAAATGGTCTTCATAAATTATTTAAGTTTGGCTGTTTTTCTGAAAAGGAATGCATAAAATAAAAGGGGGTACTATATTATTATGAGTATGAAGCGTATGTTAGCTCTATCCTTAATCATGATGCTTATGGCCGGTTCGCTTTTCATGATCGGCTGTCAGCCGGAAGACGTTATTGATGAACCGGTCGATGAACCTGTCGAGGAGCCTGTTGATGTGGAAGTTGTAGTCGGTTCGAAAGAGTTCACGGAGCAGCTGATCCTCGGCCAGGTTACCATTCTTGCCCTGGAATACCATGGCTTTAAGGTTGTTGATGAAACAG
>Ga0209498_1002014_pt1 | contig 12399 bp, 8 predicted proteins | sample WalLakDeSediment_FD_184131 | JGI IMG/M metagenome (GOLD analysis project Ga0209498, IMG submission 184131) | Lake sediment microbial communities from Walker lake, Nevada to study Microbial Dark Matter (Phase II) - Walker Lake 11/02/13 Deep... | ecosystem: Environmental > Aquatic > Freshwater >...
GTCGATCACCGTAGGCGCAATATATCGGGAAAAAGCGTCATAGGTCCCGCCAATGACCACTCTGGCCGGATCGATCAATCCCACTAACCGGTTAAAATGATGGCTGTTGATGATCCGGGCCATGTCCCTGGCGGGCTGCATAAAATCGCCATACATCTGATGCAATGCTTCATCCATTAATGTAATGAATTCCTCTTTTATCTCTTTGTGTACCAGAGCGAAATCGGGAGCCAAACAGGTTTGCCCGGCATTGAAAATTTTACCCTGGATGATGCGCCGAACGGCCACTTTAATATTGACATCTTTATCCACAATGCAGGGACTTTTCCCGCCCAGTTCCAGAATGAGCGGCGTTAAATGGCGCGATGCGGCGTTCATCACAATTTTACCCACCCTCGGTGAGCCGGTAAAAAAAATGAAATCCCAACGCTGTTCCAGAAGTTCTCTACCGACTTCTACTCCGCCTTCGACCACTGAAATATATTCGGGATCGAAATGTTCAGCGATCATTTTCGCGATAACCCGGGAGGTGTTGGCTGAAATCTCTGAAGGTTTGACCACGGCACAATTACCCGCCGCCATGGCGCCGATCAGGGGGACCATGGCCAGTTGAAAGGGGTAGTTCCACGGGGCCATGATCAAAACCACACCATAAGGCTCAGGGAGCACATAACAACGTCCCGGCCAATGGCCGACAGGCATCTTATAGGAGACCGGTTTAATCCAAACCGGCAGATGTTTAATCATCAAATCAAGTTGTGTCAGTGTGGCGACGATTTCGCTGGTTAACGCTTCAAAAGGCGGTTTACCCATATCCTCATTCACGGCCTGTATGATGTCATCCTGGTGTTTACGGATGGCCTGTTTAAGAATCTTAAGCTGTTTAAGCCGGAAGGCAAGATCATGGGTTAGTCCCGTCTGATAGCATAATTGTTGTCGCCCGATAATCGTCGATGGAATTGTGGTTTGCATAGGTGTATCCTAAAATTTAATCAGACATTCGAATAGAATTGATTATCTTAATCGACCTTTTCCGGGGACGATATTCCCCGTCAGATGCGGATGATTGATCATGCCCGTCGATTATCCCTTCCATAGCTCTGTGTCATAGTTACGCAACAGAAATTTATCACAAATTACCACAATTTCATTAAGGATCAAACCAAAATCGCCAGCATAAACAACGTTAAAAATAACCTTTGCCATTGGGCAATCCTTTTCCTTCCCGCTGCTCCCGGGCAATCCCGAAACAGCAAATACGGTTTGAAAAATTACTCATTTACCGTTAAATTGCTATCGGGAAAGCATAACAAAATGATTAAACTCTTAATCGTTGATGACGAGCCCATGGCTCGGGAAATAATAGGTGAATTTTTAACCGGTTGCGGATTCGAAGTTATTCCGGCCGTTGATGGTAATGATGGTTTTAATAAGTACCGGGAACATCAACCTCAGGCCGCTTTGATCGATTTGCAAATGCCGGGTATGTCCGGAGATGTTTTAACCAAGACCATCCTGGCAGAAAACAGCAGCTTCCCGATTATCATCCTAACTGGAAGATTACCTGATTATTCAACAAAAGATTTAATAGATGCAGGTGCGCGCGCTTTACTGGAGAAACCAATAAATTTAAAAGAACTTCATATGCAGATTCAAAAGATTTTTCAACCAACTGCCTGATCCCCATGCCACCATCTGCCCATGAATGATCGAAGCGGAGTTTCTTCCAACTGTGGATCACTTTGCCTTACTGCTGAATAGGAGAGTATTACATGAAACGATTAGAAAAAGTCCTTTGTCCGAAATCCATTGCGTTGATCGGGGCCTCGCGTAAAGAGGGCTCACTGGGGAAAAAAATACTGGAGTCGATTTTAAGACTGCCCTTCAAAGGTAAAATTTATCCCATCAATCCAAAAGCCGATTTCATTGAAGAAATCAAGGTTTATTCGGCGGTGTCCGCCCTTCCCGAAGTTCCCGATTTAGCGATCATCCTCTTACCTGCTCAAATGGTTTTAGACTGCCTGGATGAATTGGGTCAAGCCGGCATAAAAAATGTCGTGGTCATCAGTGCCGGCTTTAAGGAGACCGGTGCAGAGGGTCTGGAAAGAGAGAAACAACTGATTGAAAAAGCACACCAATACGAAATGAATTTACTGGGACCCAATTGCATGGGTATTTTCAATACCGACCCGCAGGTTATGTTTAACGGTACCTTTTCGCCAACCCTGCCCAATCGCGGACATATTGCCTTTATCTCGCAGAGTGGTGCCCTGGGAGTCGGTGTGATGGAACTGGCCGCCCATACCGATCTGGGTTTTTCCGTTTTTGTCAGTACCGGTAATAAAGCGGATATCAATGATACCGATGTACTTGAGTTTCTGCAGGACGACGCCAATACCCAGGTCGTTACCATGTATCTGGAAAGCATTGATGATCCCGATCAATTCAGAAAAATATGCAGCAAGATGGTCGCTCTCAAACCGGTATTAGCCGTAAAAGCCGGAAGAACACTAAGTGGCACGAAAGCGGCTTCATCGCATACGGGTGCTCTGGCGAATCCGGAGTATATCGTGGATGGCTTCCTTAAACAATGCGGCGTAATCCGGTATGCCCAGTTACAGGATTTATTCGATGCCGCCAGGGCACTGGCCGCTCAACCACTACCCAAGGGACCAAGGGTGGCAGTAGTCACCAATGCCGGCGGACCGGCTATTTTAGCCAGTGATACCCTCGAGGAAAGTGGATTGCAACTGGCTGCGCTGAACCCTAAAACCATTTCCAGATTACAGGAAATACTGCCGGCCGAGGCCGCCGTAAAAAACCCTGTGGATATGATTGCCAGTGCCGACCACCAGATTTATCACGATACCCTGGAAATCATTCTGGCCGATGAAGGGGTTGATGCTGTCCTGCTGATCATTGTCAAACCGCCCATCAATACCACGCCCCTGAAAATTGTTCAAAGCCTGGAAGCCCTCGTTCATAACTGCGGCAAAACCATACTCACCGTTCTCATGGCCCAGAATGATGAGCACGGTGGATTTGAACACTTCAAAGCATTGCAGATTCCGGTTTATGCCTATCCGGAGGCAGGAGCCAAAGCACTGGGCGCACTCTGGCAATATAAACAGATACAGGAGCGTTTTCGCAAATCGGAGGCCGTGGTCAGTGCACCCCAATCCGATGAAGTGCTTTTATCCGGCCCCGGTGCTCAAAACAAACAGGTCCCGATAAAGGATTTGATTGAATTGCTCCAATCCTATGATATAAAATCGGCTCCCTTCATAATCAGCGACAATTTTTATAAGATAAAATCATTTCATAACAAAACAGGTAATAAACTGGTTTTAAAAATTGCCAATGAACAAATCATCCACAAGACGGAGGCCGGTTTACTCAAATTAGGTATGGAAACAGAAAAAGAGGTAAAAAAGGCCTTTGATGAATTGTATAAAAAGGCCCTGATTCATTTACCGCCGGGCATTGCACCCCTGTTTATGGCTCAAAAACAGATCCACCATGGTATTGAACTCGTATTGGGCGGAAAGCGCGATGCCCAGTTCGGTGCAGTACTGATGGTTGGTATAGGGGGAATTTTTATCGAAGTGGTTAAGGATGTTTCCTTCCGGATTGCTCCGGTCAATGCTTATGAAGCCAAAGAGATGCTGTCGGAATTGCGCTCCCAGGTTGTTCTCAATGGCTTCCGCGGATTACCGGCGGTTGATCGTGATTCCCTCGCCTATACCATCCAGCAGTTCAGTTTGCTGCTGGCCGAGCATCCCGAGATAACCGAAATGGACCTGAACCCAATCATCTGGTCCGGCAGCGAAAAAGAAGCCCTGGTTGTGGATGTCCGGGCTACGGTGCAATAATGTGGAGCATTGAATCGTTTAGCGGGATAATTCTAAACAATAATTTTTGCCCCGCCTGTCAGGCTTGCGCCTGTCCTGTGGCTAGATGGGCCTGCCAGACTGGCCTGTCCGGAATGTTGTTCTGAAATAAAAATCCAATGAGGTTGAGAGTATCACTAGATCAGCAGGATTTTAATGATAATGGTCGGGAAATACCAAAATATTTAATCCCATACAATCCTGTTATCCCGTCAAAAAAATCATGAATATATAAATACACCGCCGGTGACTTGACAGGATCACAGGATCGGTAGGATTTTAATGGTGATTTGAGAAATTTCAAAGACCTTAATTCAATTGAATCCTGTCTTCTCGTCGTAAACAATGTTAGTGATTAAAATGATTCAATGAATTTAATTCCAGAAAGTGTCTGTAACAGCTATTTTCAAAAAAATATGATCAAAATTTATCTGCTTTTATTACTGATTTCTATTACGCTGCCGGCCGGGCCGGGCAAAAACTACCTCTGGCCGACCGACGCCAGCGAATACATGAGCTCCAGCTTTTGTGAGTACCGCTCCGGGCGCTACCACGCGGCCATCGATATTAAAACCTGGAATCAGGAGGGTTACCCCTGTTATGCCATTGAAGACGGGGTAATCGATAGAATTCGGGTTTCTCCCTTTGGATATGGTAAGGTCCTCTATCTGAAACTGAATGACGGCAATACGGCAGTTTACGCGCATCTGCAGCGTTTTGTCGAAGCCCTGGATGAAGAGGTGCAACGTCGTCAGATCGAAAATGAACGCTACTCCCTGAGCTGGAATGCCATCAATCGGCCGGTTAAGAAAGGCCAGATCATTGGATATACGGGTCAAACCGGTATCGGGGTACCCCATTTACACTTCGAAATCAGGGACGAGCATGATCGGCCCATGAATCCCCTGCATTTCTATTCCAACATCCGTGACACCAAACCACCGGTGCTGCGTTCCCTGCTGGTGGTGCCACAAGATCGCCACAGCCGGATTAATAAATCCCTTAAAGAAGAAGTCTTTCCCCTGACCTATGTGAAGGATCAAGTGTACCGTATTAGCAAGCCCCTGCGGGCCTTCGGCCGAATTGGTTTGGCCGTAGAAGGATACGATATGGCCGATGAGGTTTATAATAAATACGCCTTCTATGAACTGGTACTGGAAGCTAACGGGGAAACGTTTTTTCACTCGCGATTCGATTATTTTGATTTCGCCGTCAACGAACAAGTGGATATCGAAATCTTTTATCCCCAAAAAGCCGAAAACAACAAAGTCTTTAACAAGCTGTACATTGAACCTTACAATGAACTTCCCTTTTACGATCGTTCCCTGGGCAGCGGCCTGATTGATATCCGCCATTCCGATGTGCCCTTTACCATTCACATCCGTGATTTCATGGGCAATACCAGCAGCATTGAAGGAGTCCTGCAAGCGGCGCCGCTTAACTGGGCTAAAACACAAATGATGAATAAACTGCACGATCTGGTTTACATGCGCCTGGATTTACCCCATGAGTTGAAACATCTGCAATTTAAAAGCAGTGCTGACGGAACGGTATGGCATGAGGTAAATTATTTTGAAATTCTGGAACGGTCATTCAACCCCAACGAGCAGAATATGCTGTTGAAAATCCGCCTGAACAGCAGCAGCGACGCGTATATTAAAACCATCATCACTAACACCTATGGGCAAACCATGGAAAAACGGACCACATTCGATTTGGATTTTAATCATCAAACCAATCTAACCATACTGAATTTAGGAAAATATATCGTCCTGCAATTTGATCCCCTTAAAGATTTGCCGGGATTGGGTTTACACCTCATCAACGATCTTACCAATCATACCATCCAGCCGGTTTTTGACGGTAACCGCTATAACGAGGTCATCGATGCTTTTCATTTCTTATCTTCACCTCTGCAAGTTAGCCTGTCCGGGTCCGAACAAACCTTCTCCGATACCACGCTCAATTATCATGTTCTGTTACCCCGGCAGATGCAGCAGTTCCGATTTTTTGATGATTCCTGCCGTATTTTCACGGTTCCCGAGAGCATCTATGATACGCTTTTATTTGAGGCCCACATGGAGCCCATCACCGACAGCAGCGTGACCGATATCCCGATTCTGAGCTCATTGATTCGTTTAAACGGCGCGCCACAGGCCATGAAAAAGGGTTTGCAGTTGGAACTGAAATATAGACCTCACCCCCACTTTCCCCACCGCCGTGTTGGTATTTACGGAATTAATAGGCACAACAAATTAAGTTTGATCAGCAGCCGGCTGGATTCGTTGGATCATACCGTTGCCGCTACCATCAGGCACTGGGGCCGGTTTGTGGTTGCCGCTGATACGATCCCGCCGGTACTGGAAATCAATCAGCCCCGGGAAGGTCAAATCTGGAAGACACTGCGACCCATTTCCTTTAAAACCAGGGACAATTTATCCGGAATCGGCTCAGACCGGAATGTTCGTGTATTGTTGAATGATCGTTTTGTTCTTTCGGAGTGGGATCCGGAGCTCGATACCGTCGTCGCCAAACCCCATTGGACACCGGAAAAGGGTCGGCAGGAAATTCGGTTGATCATCAGCGATGTGGCCGGGAATGTAACCGACTACACCTATCATTTCTTCCTTGAGTGAGTCCTATGATCCCCATTGCAGATGAAAATAAGCGTGGATTTATCCCTTTTATCAATTATTTACTGCTGTTTGCCAATATGGCCATTTATTTCGTTGTTCAGCCTGCCGGAGAAGCTCAGGCCGTGGCTTTCTATAATCGATTCGGATTGATTCCCCGGCAATTACTGCTGAATCCCCTGGAATTACAGGGCTATGCTTCCCTGTTCACCTCCATGTTTTTACATGGCAGTTTACTTCATCTCCTGGGCAATATGTTATACCTGTGGATTTTCGGTGACAATATTGAGCATACGTTGGGCCATATTCGGTATCTTTTTTTCTATCTCACCGTGGGGATTGGAGCAGCGGTGGGCCAGATAATTATTGATCCCTATTCGGAAATCCCGATGATCGGGGCCAGTGGCGCCATTTCGGGTATTCTGGGAGCCTACCTGCTTAAATATCCGATGAACCGGGTTTCCATTCTCTTCTTTTTCTTCTTCATCATCCGCGTTATCCGTGTGCCGGCCATTATTGTACTTTCCATGTGGTTCCTTTTTCAGGTGTATAACGGCTACTTCCACCTCAATACCGGCTTAACCGGTGGCGTAGCCTGGTTCGCCCACATCGGGGGCTTCATATCCGGATTCGTTTTGATCAAGTTTTTTGAGACCAGAAGGAAAAAGAGAAATTATTTTTAAGCACCTCAGTCCTACCTACCCTTTAATCACATGGTACATTCATTACAACTAGTCCTCTGGAGCGGGAGAAGAAGCAATCTCTACTCCGGATAATCATCAAGGTTTATCCGGCCCGATCATATCCTGCGGCCGCACCCAGGCGTCGAATTGCTGTTCGGAGAGGAAACCCAGCTCTAGGGCCGCCTGTTTCAGTGTTTTGTCCTCACGCCAGGCCTTTAGGGCAATCTGTGCTGCACGGTCATAACCGATGTGTTTATTAAGGGCTGTCACCAGCATCAGCGAATGGTTCAGATGCGCCTGGATGTTCTTGAGATTGGCCTCGATACCAACCACGCATTTTTCAGTAAAGGAGCGACAGGCATCGGCTAAAATATTGATCGATTGGATGATATTATAAGCCAGAAGCGGTTTGAACACATTCAGTTCTAAATTGCCCATGGCGCCGGCCATCCCAATGGCCGCATCATTCCCGAATACCTGACAGGCTACCATGGTGACCATCTCACTCTGGGTGGGATTGACTTTACCCGGCATGATCGAGCTGCCCGGTTCGTTAGCCGGCAAATTCAGTTCGCCCAATCCACTGCGCGGACCACTGCCCAGCCAGCGGATATCGTTGGCAATTTTCATCAGCGCTGCGGCCAGTGTTTTCAGAGCGCCGGAGGCCTCCACAATGGCATCGTGGGCGGCCAGACCGGCAAATTTATTACGGGTCACCCGAAAGGGATAACCGGTTATGGCCGAAATTTTCTCTGCCATCCGCTGATCATAGCCCTCTCTGGTGTTTAAACCGGTACCAACTGCCGTTCCACCAATGGCAATTTCATAAAGGTGCTCTAAACTGTTTTCGATGGTCTCTTTGGCTTGCTCAACCTGAGCCGCGTATCCGGAAAATTCCTGTCCTAAGGTCAATGGTGTGGCATCCTGCAAATGGGTCCGCCCAATTTTGACGATATCTTTGAAGGCTTCTGCCTTGTCTGCTAAAGCCTGCTGTAAGTGATCCAAAGCAGGTAACAACTTTTCTTTGATGGTAACCACTGTGGCAATATGCATGGATACGGGAATGGTATCATTGGTGGACTGGGCCATGTTGACATGATCATTGGGATGTACCGGCGATTTACTGCCTATCTGCCCACCCAGCATTTCAATGGCGCGATTGGCGATGACCTCATTGACATTCATATTGAACTGCGTGGCACTGCCGCTCTGCCAGATAACCAGCGGGAAGTGCTCATCCAGTTTACCCTCGATAACTTCATCGGCGGCTTTTTCAATGACTTCCGCTATTTTTTTATCCAGGGATCCGAGCGCCTGGTTCACCCGTGCCGCGGCTTTCTTAACGATGGCATGGGCTCGAATGAATTCCGGTGGGAAATACTCCCGGCCAATCTTGAAATTTTCCGATGCACGTTGGGTTTGGGCACCATAATATTTGTCATCCGGAACCAGAATTTCTCCCAGGGCATCTTTTTCCTTACGCATGATGGTAGTTCTCCTTTTTTTGCCTTTTCGGACGCAATAGCAGGCTTCAAAATTCCCGGTTGCCGGGATTGAGGTCAGCGGACCCGCGACTTGTTGACATGAGCTATTTGACAAAGTGGGCTGTCAGGAATTGAAAGACTTCTATATTTCTCGTATCAAATCATAACCGGTACTTCGACCACCGCCCGGCAACTTTCTCAGAATTTGTTTGTTGACTAAATCCTGGATATCACGTAATGCTGTATCGGGCGAACAATGGCAAATTTTCGCCCATTTGGCTGTGCTCAGTTTTCCGTCAAATCCTTCAATGAGCATGTTGAGTATTTTTTTTTGTCGATCATTTTCTATTTGCGGCGCATTTTTAAGCCAAAAATTATGTGTGAAAATCACTTTGCTAAAAATAATATCTGAAGTTTCGATAGCGTGTAAAAGGCAATTTAAGAACCATATTAACCATTTGGTTATTTCAAGACTTCCTTTTTGTGTTTTTTCAAGTAGGTCATAGTACGCGTTTCTTTCTTTTCTTATCTGTGTAGACATACTATAGAAACGATAGGTTTGTCTGTCGGATTGGGCTAAAATCATATCGGTTATGGCCCTTGCTATTCTGCCGTTTCCATCCTCAAAAGGATGTATGGTCACGAACCAGAGGTGTGCTATTCCAGCTCTTAAAACCAAATCAATATCTTGCTTTTGATTAAACCAATCGAAAAACAGAATCATTTCCTTCTCTATATCTGCCGCTTTGGGCGCCTGATAATTGACTCTTTCCTTTCCCATTGGACCCGAAACGACTTGCAGCGGGCCGGTTAAATCATCCCGCCATTTCCCAACGTTTATCTTTTTTGTTCCACTATATCCTGAGGAGAAAAGTGCATTATGCCAGGTAAATAGCCTCTCTCTGTTTAATTCATTATCGTAGTTGCTTGTTGCGTCAAGCATCATCTCAACAACGCCATCGACATGGTGATCAGAATATACCAATCCCGAAATTTCTAATCCTAAACGACGGGCGAGTGAAGAGCGTACTTGGTCCGGATTTAGGAGTTCACCTTCAATTTCTGACGATTTTAAAACGTCAAGGGTCAGAATTTCCAGATTTGCCTGATTTTTAAGCTCAAATCCCAAAGCACCCATTTTACCGACAATTATACCCTGGCGGTTTCGAACGCTCGAAAGCAGGGGCAATAGTTTTTCGCTATCCCATTTAAATTCAGGCCAATCGGGACTTTCATAGATATACATTTTTATTATCCGCATTATTTGCGGTAAATATAGGGGTTATTCGCCGCATTGTCAATCACTCCCTGCAACACCTGTCGGGATTATAGGATATACTCAGGGCACCTTTATCCTGAATCATAGCTCGGTAAGTTAATTCAGGCAACAACTTTTCCGGGACGGCTTTAAGAAGGTTGGCGATCTACACCTGTTTATCGTGTATCAGGGTGCCCGGCAATGATCAAATAGCGGCAATAAGCGCTTCGGCGACTTTCTTCGATTTATCCAGTATTTCCTGATGCAAGCTGTTGCCATGGGCATCCATGGTGACCACCAGGGGAAAATCCTGCACTTCGATCACCCAGAAAGCCTCCGGGGTTCCGAACTCTTCCAGCTTATGCACCGTCAACACCTTTTTAACCGAGTTGGCGATGAGCGTTCCCGCCCCACCAACAGCATGAAAATACACCGCGCCGTATTTTTTAAGGCCCTCGGCGGTTTTGGCTCCCATTCCCCCTTTGCCGATCACCCCACGGACTCCGTACTCGCCAATAACCGTTGACTGATAGGGTTCTTCCCGGGCGGAAGTGGTCGGTCCGGCGGAGACAAAGTTCCAGTTACCCTGGGCGTCTTTTCGAACCACCGGTCCGCAATGGTAAATCACCGATCCTTTCAGGGCCTCACGGATGAAATCAGGACGTTCTTCGACCATTAATTTGTGGGCCGCATCGCGGGCTGTAACCACAATGCCTGATAAGGACACGGTATCGCCGACTTTTAGTTTGCGGATGTCTGCGTCGGATATGGGTGTTTTAAGCTTAATCATATTGCACCTCGTCGTTTTTAATAATCATGGTTTTCCGTCTAAAAGCCCAGCAGGTGTAAGACACGGAAACAAAAAACGTAGCCGGATGGCGGTCCTGCACTCCCACAAAAACATCCAGAACCGTGGTCTTGCCGCCGAATCCCATCGGACCGATACCCAGCTTATTCAGATCATTGAGTAATTCAACTTCCAGTTGAGCCAGATCAGAATGTTCACTGCGCTGACCGATTTTACGGAAAAACTGTTCTTTGGACAGGGCGAAGGATGTATCCCTGCCGCCGCCGATAGCGACGCCGATAATACCTGGGGCGCAACCAAGTCCCTGGGCGTTGGTTACAGCATCGATGACCACCTTGCGCACACCTTTCAAATCCCTGCCGGCATTCAGGGGCGTATGGGGCAGCTTGTACTGGGCGCCGACATTTTCACTGCCGCCGCCTTTGAGCATCAGCCGGATACGCACTTCATCCTTATCCCACTGATGAAAGTGGATATAGGGTGCATTGATGCCGATGTTGTTTCCGGAATTTTTGGAAGTAATGGGATCAACCGCATTAGGCCGTAAATACTGTTTGGCCGTTGCTTCTTTGGCCGCCCAGTGAATGGCTTCGCGGAAGGCTTTCTCCGATTTACCCTCGGGATAATCGATGTAAAAAACCAGCGATCCCGTATCCTGGCAGATGGGCGTACTTTGGGTGCGGGCCAGGGTGATGTTTTCGCTGATGGTGTCAAACACACTGCGCGCCGGCTTACCGGCATCTTCGGAATTCCTGGCCTGTTGAATGGCCGCTTCCACATCAGGGGGAAGATCCGTAGCCGCCCGTCGCAACAGCTCCAGCATAGACTCTTTCAATTTCATCCTTTCATCTCCTGATTTTATTGAGCATTCGAAAATTTAAGTGGGGATTTCTGACTGCAAAAGTTACGAAAATTGATTACAAGGGGAAAGAGAGTTTTCAGGAATTTTTAGATCTATCATCAATCATGTTCTGAAGACGTTCAATTAAATGATTCACCGGACAATAAAAGAGAATATTTAGGGACGATAAGCCGTCTTTTTATAAAATGAGAATGTTTGGGGGGCCAACTTCGGAAGGTCAACTAAAATTTTGTTTGCCTATATATACAACAAAAAAGCCTGCTTATGCAGGCTTTCGGTGCTTGTGCGAAAGGGGGGACTTGAACCCCCACGGGCGTAAGCCCACTAGACCCTGAACCTAGCGCGTCTGCCAATTCCACCACTTTCGCATGGGCAAGGCAAATTTAATAAATCATCATCCCCGGCGCAATAAGCTGGTGGATAAAGTTGCAGAACAAAATATCCTCTGATTTAAGAGATATTTGGTGTCACTGCTGTCCAAAATAAATAAAAGAAAAGGTCTATTGTTTTTTACTCCGTGTTTAAAGGTGAGACAGATTTCGGATAAGTCCTTCTTATTAATGATTTCGAAAAGTGTCTGGCGGCTCTTGTTGAGCTTTTCAACGAGGTCCGATTTATCTTTGTGCTGATCCGATGGGATGAGCGGCCCGAAGGTCTGGAACTTTGTTTCAAAATTTTGAAAGGCATCCTTTATGAAATCGATTTGCTTTTGCGGATCGCGCTCGATAGCCGGTTTTGTATCCAGCAGCATAACCCTATTAACCGCATTTTCAACCAGCCA
>Ga0209498_1002015_pt1 | contig 12392 bp, 22 predicted proteins | sample WalLakDeSediment_FD_184131 | JGI IMG/M metagenome (GOLD analysis project Ga0209498, IMG submission 184131) | Lake sediment microbial communities from Walker lake, Nevada to study Microbial Dark Matter (Phase II) - Walker Lake 11/02/13 Deep... | ecosystem: Environmental > Aquatic > Freshwater >...
GTCAAACCAGATACCGCCGCAACCCGGAGACACGTCGACCTCGAGGTCACCGAAGGTTCGCTTTACCAGAGCCTCACTGGTCCTTGGGCACTTCATTCTTCGTCCTTTTATAAACAGTGTTTAACGACGGCTTCGCGGGCAGGCGTCGTGCCACGAAGAACTCATAGGCATAGAAGTCCGAATGGCAGCGGTGCATCTCGGGTTCCCTGGCGATCTGGTCAAGTATGGCCAATGCTTCGACTTCGTTCGCGTATTTGCCACGCAACTCCGCAATGCGCGTTTCCATGGGCGTATAGAACTCGTCCCACCACGCTTCATCGGGCAGGGTGAAGTGCCCCACCAGGTCGAATCCGCTGTCCTGGATGGCAGCCAGGTCGTCAACCAGCCATCCCATGGCGGGGTAATCCAGGTCGAAGCTCGCCTTGACCTCGGCGGGTGGGTCGTTCTTGCGCCAGACCGCATCTGTGAAGGCGAGGTAGCCGCCGGGATGCAGCAGATCATGACAGAGACGCAGTGCATCTCGCAGCCCAATGTTGTAGAGCGCGCCTTCCGACCAGATGAGGTCGAAGCTTCCAGGCGACTGCTCCAGGCAGGCCATATCTCCCACGATTGCGTTGACACGGCGCTCAAGCCCGCGCCCCGCGATGGCTGTCTGCAGACGTTCGATGCTCGGTGCATGGACATCGATTGCCACGATGGAGGCTGAAGCAAGCAGTTCGGCTAGCTCGAGCGTCTGGCCACCGACTCCGCACCCCAAATCGACGATCGCGGGAGACGGCGGCAGTTCGCGGCAAAGCCGAAGCGCTCTGGCGGCGCAATCGCGGTTGCCGGGCCCCTGCCTGGGCAGGTCCTCATAGACCTCGAAAAAGATCTTCCAGAAGCGGGGGCCTGGTACGTTCATAGCTATCCCGATCTATCCTGTGCTCGAACGCTCAAGCTCAGCGGCCAAGGCAATCTGGCGCGGCCATTGCGTATGCAGAGGGCGTGACAGATTGCCTTGGTCCGACTGCAGCGTCTTGTTATGCAGCATTTAGTGGCCGAATAGTCTGGCGAGCCGCAGAGCCTTGTTATGCGTCTTCATCTAACGGGCCTACCCAGAAGAGCGGGTTATGGGCCACCTCCCAAAGATGACCATCGAGATCTTTGAAATAACCGCTGTACCCACCCCAGAAAACCTTCTGCGGCTTTTTGACCAGGGTTGCGCCCGCATCGACGGCTTGCGATACAACTTCATCGACTTCCTTTTCCGAACTTACGTTGTGCGCGAGCGTGAATGCTTCGAATCCTCCTCCTTCAGGAGATACCGCTGCATCTTTGGCCAAATCCTCTCGCCCATACAGTCCGAGCCACGTACCACTGAGCGTGAAAAATGCAACCTCAGGTGGCGACTCCATTCGAGGAAACCCAAGTCCTTTCTCATAGAACCCCACCGCCGCATCGAGATTGCGAACACCGAGTGTGATCATGCTGATTCTTGGTCTCACTGCTGAAGTCTCCTTCCTTACGCATAACTCCCTCGATAACCTGCGAATGTCGCGGGCGCGCGCCGTGCGCACGCGCGGGCCGTGAAAACGACTTTCATCAGGTTCATCGAAAAGTCAGGCGTCACTTGGGCGGCCTTGACGACGCCAGCATCTGGGCCATGCGTTCGTGAATGATCGTGATGGCTTTGAGTGGCCGGACCATGACCTTGAACTCAACGATGTTGCCGGTTGAGTTCCACTTGATGATGTCAACGCCGTTGACCAAGACGCCGTCAATCTCTGTCTCAAACTCAAGCATCGCATCGGATGATCCGACAATCTCTCGAACATAGCGAAAGCTTGGGTTGAAGAACACTACAAACGCGGCGCTGAGGTATGCCTTGGTTATAGCCTTCCCGTGCTGGGCGGTGTGCACGACGGGTGAGAAAAAGACTGCATCCTCGGCCAGCAGGTCATCCAAGCCGGAAGGGTCGTGACTTCGCACAAGTGCGTGCCACTGTTCAACGGTAGTGTTCATGGCGCGTCTACTCCCCAGTTGCGCTAGTGACGTCAACGCCTCGGATAGCCTGCGATGGCGGCTGGCCGCGGGCCGTGCGCATGCACGGGCCGTGACAGGCAGCGGCGTCAGGTTCATCCCGTAGTTAGGTATCTCAGGCAGCGAGGCGCGTAACCTTTAAATCCTTTGGGCGCTTCTCAGCTTGCCACAAATCGAATTGCGTCTGCTGATTCAACCAGCTCTCTGCGCTGGTTCCGAAGGCCATCGACAGACGCACTGCCATCTCCGGGCTGATCCCCGCACGGCCATTCAAAATCGCCGACAAGGTCTTACGACTCACACTAAGAGCGGCCGCAGCGTCCGTGACCGTCAGCTCCAGAGGCTCAAGACGGTGATGCCCCCGAGTTGATCCCGGCTCATCTCGGCGACACTTGCTTCGCTCAACAGTCGCGCTCCGGCGAATTCTCCCTGACGGAGGATGAGTTGGACGAATCGGGCGTAGTCTTGCGCGGCCGAAAGGAGTTCGCCGTCACCGCGAAGATTCGGCGGATACGGGTCGGGTGGCGCCTCTCCCGCCAGGTACCCGTCTATACGTCGGTATAGCGCCACCAGCCGATCAGCCTTGTCGGGCGGTAGTTCGTACGACGTATCCGCCATTCCGAGAGGGGCGAAGATGCGTGAGTCGAGAAACCGGTCCAGGGGCTCGCCTGTCACCTGCTCGATGATGCGTCCCAGGAAGTAGGTGCTCGATTCATACGTCCAACGGGCTCCCGGGTCATGTAACAAGGGCTGCTCCAACACCGGGCGTCCGGTCGTTTGCGCCCACTCCAGCAGCTCATTGCTCGAGAACGTACGCGATTCCAGACGTGTGGCGTAGCAAGTCTCGCACGGTCACCGGGCGAGTAGCTGGCCTAGTGGTGCCTGTCGCCCCGGAAGACGTGATGTCTACCAGCACTTCACGATCCGCAAGCTCCGGGAGATACATGGACGCAGGGTCGTCTAGCCCGATGAGGCCCTCCTCGACGAGCATCATGACGCCAACCGACGTAATCGGCTTCGTCATCGAGAAGATCTGGAAGATGGCGTCCTCTCGCATGGGTTCCTGGCCCGATTCGTCCATCACGCCGAACGCGGCATGGTACCGGACGCCGTCACGATCTACGACGAGAGCCACGACTCCAGGCACGCTACCGCTCTGCACAGCCTGCTGAAGAACGTTGTCCAGGGCGTTTGCCGCTTCAGCGTCGAGCAAAGCGGCCTGGCCAGTGCCCGAACATGCAGCGGCCAGGGTGATGGCAGCAGCGAAGTATAAACTGTGCATGAATTTCTCTCGGATCAGTAGACAGTTCACCGTCTAACGCCGAAGCTCAGCCACGAGCCGGCCTGGCGCGCGGGCTGCCCACGCAAGGCGCTTGACAGGCCGGCGCGTCGGCTGCCGCGCTGAGTTAGATTTTGCTGCGATCACGTGCTTTCACGCGTCCGGGTTTAAGCAAACGCTCCGATCTCATCACATGGAGGATCAAGACTCGTTCACCATCGCACCGATAGAATACTCGGCACGGCGGTTCAACGATCTGGCGGTACCGCGATCCCTTGAGCTCCGATGGCCGGCTGCCGCTTTTCGGGTGGACTTCGAACTGCTCCACATGGCGAAAAACTCGCTCAACTAGTCGCGCCGCCGCCCCCGGGTCCTCGATGGCGATGTAATCGGCAATGGCATCCAAATCGCTGAGCGCAGGCTCAGTCCAGACTACTTCAGCCATCGCCCCATTCGGGCCTTGGCATCGGCGTGGCTGACGATCCTTCCCTCCGCCACCGCCATCTCGCCCCGAGCAATTCCCTCTAGCACAGCCATCCGCTGCTGCAGAAGTTCAAAGCTCTCCACGTCAAGCAGATAGGCGCTAGGGACCCCATGCTGCGTAATTAAGATTGGCTCCCTGTCCCGCTCCAGTTCAGCAAGGATCTCGGTTGCTTGGCGTTTCAGAGTAGTGACTAGTTCGGTGCGCATGAAGTGATACTAAAGTGGCACTCAAGAGCGCGCAAGCCTCTGCCGGAAAATCTAACGATTGAGGTCAGCGGCGCCGCGCAGCGGCGTCCGCTGCAGCGCTTTGTTGGGCCGCATTTGGGACCCACGGCTTGATCTTCCGAAGCACAGGACGTAGCTGGCGCTCGGCAACTTCAGTGTCGTGCGCCGCTTGCGCCCGCAGCCAATAGCCGCTGGAAAGGCCTAGGAACCGGCAGAGCCGCAGGTCCGTGTCCGCAGTCACCGCACGCTTCCCGGCGACAATCTCGCTGATGCGCTGCGCCGGCACGTCAATTTCCTTCGCCAATCGATACTGGCTAAGCCCCATGGGCTTGAGGAACTCCTCCAAGAGAAGTTCGCCTGGGGTAACGGGATCCAACTTGCTCACGACGCGTCTTCCTCAGTGATAGTCGACTATTTCAACCTCTTCCGCGCCCGCCTCAGTCCATCTGAAGCAGACTCGCCACTGATCATTTATCCGAATGCTGAACTGGCCCGAGCGGCTGCCCTTCAGTGCTTCCAGTCGGTTGCCTGGTGGTGCGCGAAGATCATTCAGGCGAGATGCAATTTCCAGTTGCCTGAGTTTGCGCCTGGCCACCGACCAGATGTTCGCAAATCGTTTGACCCGTGTACCTTCCGCAAGGGCCTTCGTATCAGAGCATCGGAACGATCTGATCATGCCGTATAGTAACGCCTGGCGTGATTAACGGCAAGCGTGACTATGCTGCCCAACGTAGAAGTGAGCGGCCTGCGCGGCTTTTTGCGCAGGTCCGCTCGACTGCCGGGTTGGGCGATAAGTGTGGCAAGAGCGCTGACAACCAAGAACTCACAAAAGTCGGCGCTGGCGAGACGGCGCTGCTACGGAGAGCGGTAGCGCCCCGTGGGACGTTGAGTGGAGGGAGAAAACTAAGCCTCATACGACAGCAAGACCATTTCCGCTGCTTGCTGCCGAAGCGGGATGAGTGACTGATATGCAGCCGACGAAAACCAACTATTCAAAGCGGTGATGGTTGGAAACCGGATGACGACGATATCTGGATGTGGGTTATCGCCGGCAAGGGCAGCCAATTGTTTGCCACGAAAGACAAGCTCACCTCCCCAAGGAGTCAATGTTTCGGGGACTTTGCTTCGATATTCAGCCCACATTTCAGGGTTCTTCACCGTGATGTGACCAACGACGTATGCGCTATTCATGTTCGAGAATTCCAAATGTGATTAAGGGTAGAGACGCCCAACTCCACGCATGAGCCGCGCTTGACGGCGACCGACCGGAGAGGCAGCGAAGGGAGAAAGCGGTCAAGCGTCGGTCTCCATGCGTTTGTTAGGTGGCATGCGCTGACTCACTGCACGTTCCTTGGTGATAGCGCATTTGCCAGCCGTTTGAACCCTGGATCCAAACTGAGCAGCGTCTGGAATGGGCTGATTCCCCAAGGTGACTCCGCCTTGCCTGATAGGTGACTAGCACCACTCCCGGGCTGAGCCTCAAGGCCTGCATGTCAGTGGCCTCAAACGTAATTCCGCTCTCGACAGGAAGGCGAGAGAGAACGTCCGCCTTTCCGAATGAGCGGCCGGTGGCCCCGACCTCCACGAAATCGTCGGTGAGCAGTGCATCAAGTCGCTGCGCGTTCGAGCGACAGATCGGCTGCAATAGCTCAATCTCCAGTTGCATCACGGCCGCTTCCACGTCTTTCATGCCACCTAACGCTAGGTTAACCGGCGCCGGCGGAGCCGTCGTCCGTGTTCAACCGTGAGTTAGATTTCATCAAGCCGTGTGCGCCAGTACTCTGGCGCGCGGTGAAGATGCGCGACAGCAATGACGAGGATTTCCGCTTCAGTAGCCGTGTAGATAAGGCCATACGGAAAGCGGTTCATCTGACACCGTCGGATTGTTGCTGATAAAGGCTGCCAGGCCTCGGGGAATATCGTGATGCGCTTGATCGTCTCACGCGCCTCGTCCCGAAACTCTTCTCCAAGTTGAGGTCGCTGAGCGCTGTAGTACCGAACCGCATCCTTGAGCTCCCGCCGAGCGGGAGTAAGAATCCGTACCCTCAAGTACGGTCGCCAAGCTCGCGAAAGACTTCATCAGCGTCCACCGCGTCGAGCTCCCCTGATTGGTACGCCGAGAGACGATCCTCGGCCTCCCTGAGCCATTCAGCATCTAGAGCAGGATCCGGTTTATCCAGACTCGAGATGAGCGTCTCGACCAGTGCGGCCCGGTCGTTTGCGGGAAGCTTCAGTGCTTGATCCATAACCGCTTTTGCAGAAGTGCTCATCATCGATGCTCCCCAGTCTTCGTCAGAATCTACCAGCGATCGCACGAGAAATCTAACGACCCAGTTAACCGGCAGCAACGTGCGCAGCGCGTTGATGTCCGGTTGAACGCCGAGTTGGGCGACAGCCAGGTGCGCCAAAGGTTGAAGTGCTCATGATCGAGTGACTCGTCGGTTGTAAGCGAAGAAGATTTCATCGCGTTCCCAGCTCAGTGACTCGTAAAGAGACTGCGCAGCCTTGTTGGTGCGAGCGGTGGTGAGGTCCATACGTGCCTTGCCTTCGGCAGCTGCTTTATTCTCGGCAGCAAGCAGGAGCATGCGGCCAACACCAGCCTTTCGGGCGACGGGCAAAACAAAAAGGTCGTAAAGCGAATAAATCGGTTTCGCCTCAACGGAGCAAAAGGAAGGATAAAGCTGGCAGAAGCCAAGCATGCCCGATGAAGCGGACTCAGCTACTAGGATGACCGACTCACAATTGCTCAGACGATCAGCGATGAACTGTTGCGCCAATCGTAGGTCGGGTGGCTGCTCATAGAACTGGCGATACAAATCAAACATCTCTGCGACTGCTGGGATGTCTGTGGTGCGCGCTTCTCTGATGGCGATGCTCATAGTTGTTTTGGCTGTGGCCTAACGCTCTGGATAACCTGCGAAGGCGGCCGGCGCGGGCCGTGCACATGCACGGGCCATGAGAGTCGGCATCGTCAGGTTCATCCTGTAGTTAGGTATCTCAGGCAGCGAGGCGCGCAACCTTCAAATCCTTTCGGCGCTTCTCAGCGTGCCACAAATCGTATTGCGTCTGCTGATTCAACCAGCTCTCTGCGCTGGTGCTAAAAGCCATCGACAGACGCACTGCCATCTCGGGGCTGATTCCCGCGCGGCCGTTCAAGATCGCCGACAAGGTCTTACGACTCACACCAAGAGCGGCCGCAGCATCCGTGACCGTCAGCTCCAGAGGCTCAAGACAGAGGGACCGGATAATTTCGCCCGGATGTGGGGGATTGTGCATCTTCATATAACGGTCCTAATGGTAGTCCTCGTAATCCACTTCATCGGCATCCGTACCTACGAAGGCAAAGGTCACCCGCCAATTGCCACTGACTTCCACAGCCCACCGACCTTTCAGGTCTCCCTTCAGCGGATGCAGTTTCAAACCAGGCAGCGCCATGTCGCTGGGGCCGGTAGCCGCATTGAGAGTCGCCAGTATCAGCTTCAAGCGGACTGCATGCGCCGGTCGAATTCCCGACCGAGAACCCTTGGCAAAGAATTTCGCCAATCCTTTGTGACGGAATCTCAGTATCATGAAATAAAACGTAACCTATAACGTTACGCTATACAAGATACCTAACGCCCGAGCTCAGCCGCGAGCTTGGCTGGCGCGCGCGTTGCGAATGCAAGGCGCGTGTCAGACATGCTCGTCGGCTGCAGCGCTGAGTTGGGGGGCATGGTAGCACCAGTGCCAAGGTTCATATTCGTATCCATGAGCATTGCCAGCGGGATAAGAAAGGAAGAAGCCGAAACGCGAGGCACGATCCATTAACCACTGAAAGGCGTCGGTTTCGGCGAAACTCAAGTCTAGTGATTCGGATTGGAGCGTACCGATATCTACGGCGCGGCCAGAATGATGCTCGCTATAGCCAGGGGGTGCAGAAACAGTCAAGACACTCTCAAGGCGTACTCCAGAGTCTAGTTTTCTGCGAACAAGTGTGAGCTGTCGGTCCACGCTGCGAAAGGCAGAGACAATCCAAAGGCTGATGCCATCACTTTGGGCAGCTCGCCTCATTTCGCGCCATGCGGCAGCGGCTTCTGGAGTAAGCAAATGATCTCGACCACTATCGGCAGTCTCTGCAATCTCGAGGTCCTGTGCCTCATCGAAGGGCCGGAGGCCGCGAGCAGCAAGTGCTCGGTGGCTTATCCCAAGTTGCTGAAGCGCTGTGGCCCGATCCATCGGCAGACTCACCTCCGTGCCGCCTAACGACCAAGCTCAGCCGCGAGCCGGCCTGGCGCGCGGGTTGCCCACGCAAGGCGCGTGACAGGCCGGGGAGTCGGCTGCAGCGTCGAGTTAGAGTGCGCGATATACATCTCGTCGATGTCCCAGTTTGACTACGAGGACAACCAGCTCCGCATCCCGTATCTCGTAAACGATTCGGTACTGGCCCTGTCGCACGCGATATCGGTCGCCGCCCCCTGCGATTTTCTGGCATCCGGCTGGCCTGGGATCTTCCCCAAGCAGCTCGATCCTACGAACCAGGCGCTGTCGATCCTTCTTCGTGGGGATGGCCAAAAGCTCCTTTCTGGCCGAGGGCTTGATTAGAACCCTATATCTTCCCACTACGCTTCAGTTCCTTAACGACCGTCTCAAACGACAGATCCGACTCGCCGCTTCGTTCTTCAAAGGCGAGATGATCTTCTGCATCTTCCACGAGACTCAATCGGACCGCCTCATTGATCAAGTCCGACATTGACCGATCAGTCTCCGCGGCCTTAAGGCGGAGCGCCCTATGAAGAGCTGGGTCGAAGTAAACCGTGGCGCGCTTTTGGGAGTTTTCCATGGAGCAGATGGTAGCGCTAAGACGTCATAGCGTCAATTTGGCAGCTACGATCGGCGTGCGCTCTAACGCCTGAATTAACCCGTGCCGCGAAGCGGCATCGGGTTGAATGAATTGTTAGGTGTGACCTGCGTGCCCTGCCGAACGACGTGCCACGCGATGAGCAGAAGCGATAAGGCCAGAAGTGCATCCGCTGTGCGCTGAAGTGCCCCACGTATGTGAGTCACGTCAGGGGAAAGCATGATGACGAAAACGATAGCGAATGCGGCGCCAGCGAGACGAAGGAAATAGCGCCGGTAAGCTGGCGAGCCCGCAAGTGATGGAGCAAATGACAGCAGAATGAGCCCGAGGCCGGAGGCAAAGTAGGCAACGACGCCCTGCAGGTTGTGCAATGCCTGGGAGGCCGAACCTTCGAGTGGGCAGCCTGCGTCACAGGGCACAAAAGCAACTGCGACCAGTGACAGAGGCTGCGCCCAGAGCAAGAGCCAGCCCAGCCGGCTTGCGCCGCGAACCTGCGCATGTGGCGCAGCAGCCCACAAAAATGCGCCGAACAGTACCCCGAGCGGAATAAAGCCGAAGTACCCAAGTTCCTGGGCCCATGCCGTACCAGTGGCATTGAGCTCGCTGATGTAATGACTGACGCTGGAATAGCCGGGCTTGATTGCGGCACCGACTCCGTAGAACGCCAGCCCAAACAGCACCACACAAACGGCGAGCACGCGGGCGAGCTTTAGTCGATTCATGGGTAGCGGAATCCTTTCAGTCACGCCTAACTCAAAGTCTAAGCATTAACGGCAGCATCATAATGCTGCGAAAAGGCTGGATAGTCGGCTTGGCATAGGCGCAACTCCCTGCTTTCCTTGGATGTGGACTTTCATATACCACAGGAACTGTCGGGGGTGTTATGCCGCAGCCGCGACTGCTCGACGTCATGCGCGACCGGATTCGCGTGCGGCATTTCAGCTACCAGACCGAGACGGTTTACCTGGGCTGGGTACGACGGTTTATTCGCTTCCATGGCGGCCGTCATCCGAGGGAGATCGGCGGACCCGAGGTAACGCAGTTCCTCAGCTATCTGGCGGTGGAGCGCAAGGTGTCGGCGTCGACGCAGAACCAGGCCTTGTCGGCGATCTTGTTTCTCTACAAGGAGGTGCTGGAGGTCGAACTGCCATGGCTCGACGGCGTCGTGCGGGCGAAGCGCCCTGTGCGCGTACCGGTGGTGCTGTCACGGGTCGAGGTTCGACGCATCCTGGCGCATCTCGAGGGCGCCACGTGGCTCGCGGCCAGCCTGTTGTACGGCGCGGGGCTGCGCGTCTCGGAGTGCGTTCGCTTGCGCGTGAAGGACCTGGATTTCGACTATCGCCAGATCACGGTTCGCAATGGCAAGGGTGCGAAGGACCGCCACACGATGCTGCCGGAGTCGCTGGCTGCACCGCTGCGGCGGCAGCTCGAGCGCGTGCGGTCGGTCTTTGAGTCGGACCACACCTTCCGGCATTCCTTCGCGACGCACCTGCTGGAGGATGGTTACGACATCCGCACGGTCCAGGAATTGCTGGGCCATGCCGACGTTTCCACGACGATGATCTATACGCACGTGCTCCGGCGCGGCGGCCGTGGTGTGAAGAGCCCTATCGATTGAGCCGCCAAGCCGCCCACTCCGGCAGTTCCCGTTATCCACTGTCGGCTGCGCCCCGAGCGTGAGGGAACCGGTTTCAGTCCGTGACCGCATATAGGCGCCAGGCATCCGGCACGCCCTTGAGGGCATGCTCGCCGCGGTCTTCGAAACCGAAGCCCGAGCCGGCCGCGAGCGCCTTGACCGTCGAAGACGCCATGATCTCGCCGGGTCCCGCGGCTGCCATGATCCGCGCCGCAATATGCACCGCCATGCCGGCAAGCCGCGTGCCCTCGAGCTCGCATTCGCCGGTGTGGATGCCGGCACGCAGCTTGACGCCGAGCCCTTCGATCGCCGTGCCGGCGGCGCGGGCGGCCTCGATGGCATAGGCCGGGGACTCGAACCGCACGAAGAAGCCGTCACCCGCGGTGTCCACCTCGGTGCCGTTGAAGCGGGAGATTTCGCGGCGGACCTTCAGCCGGAACTCTTCCAGCAGGTTGCGCCACGCGGCGTCGCCCATGCGGCTCGCGAGCGCCGTCGAGTCGACGATGTCGATGAACAGCAGCGTCGCCAGGACACGGCGTGCCTGCGCGCGCTGCCGCTGCTGGCGCTTGCTGGCGTCGATGCGCCCGATCGAGGCGAGACTGCGCGCGACCAAATCCCCTTGGGCATTTCTCACGTTGGCCTCGGCGAGGTACAGGTTCGGCGCCGGCTCGCTCGTGACGACCTCGGCATGCAGCCGCCGTCCGTCCGCCGGGACCTGCCGGAAGAAGCTGGTCGAGCTCCCGAGCATTACCGTGGTGCTGCCAGGTCGGTGCAGGCTGACGACGGCCGAGAACAAGGTAAAGTTGACCAGCGCGGCAATGGCCTGCGCCGACACGTGGTGGCCAAAGGCGCAGAACCACTCGCTGGCGGGCATCGAAAGCGTCGCACGGCTCTCCTCGATGTCGTGCAGCACGACACCGTACATCGATGCGGCCGGCTGCTGGATCCGGCCGTCTCTGAACTGGCGGATGATTTCCAGTCCGTTCTCGCGTTCCATGAGTTCGAGCACCGGACTGACCGCGACCTTGCGCAGGTAGGGGTCCGGCGTGTCATACACCGGCTCCTGCACGGGCGGCATCTTCTCCGGCGGCTGCGGCGAGGGCGGGTTGATGCGCACCACCGCGCCATGCAGCGAACCCTGCGCGACATGGCGGCCCTCGGAATCCTCGACCTGGACCACCGCATTGACGAACAGGTTGCTGTTGTTGATCACGCGGGCCCGGCATAGCAGGTTGCCGCGCCCCGGCCAGGCCGGACGAAACGGGTCAAAGGTGAACCGCAGGGGCAGGACGTCGAAGCCGGCGGGCAGCGCGGTGTTGCAGGCGCCCTCCAGCGCCGCGACCATGGGTGCGCTGATCTCCAGCTGGCCGAGGCCCGCGATGCTGGCGTCATTGGCGGGCATTGCCAGGGTCACGGTGCCCGCCGCCACGTGAGTGAGGCGGTAGCCGAACAGGCGGGCCATCGGGGTTGCCGGCAGGAGTCCGCGGCTGTAGGCGCGGCAACGCTCGATGCCGCTCAGCGCACCCACCCAGGGCGGCGGCGTGCGGCCGCGTACCGGTTCATCTGGAATCATCGGGGCACCTGGACGCGTGAATAACGCGTCCAGCTTAGTCGCTGGCGGGGCTGCCGGCGAGTTCCCGTTCGGGCAGGGCGCGATCTAGCCGTGCCCGGCGGACTTCTTGATCTTCTGCAGCAGCGCGACCTGGGCGGAGATCTGCGCCAGCTCCGCCTGCGCGGTCGCGATGTCCACGGCGCTCTCGCGATTCTCGAGCAGGTCCTGCGCGCGCTGGCGCGCCTGCTCCACTGCAGCCTCATCAAGGTCGTGCGCGCGCAGCGCGGCATCGGCGAGCACGGTAATCGCCTTGGGCTGGATCTCGATCATCCCCCCGGAGACGTAGAAGAACAGTTCTTCG
>Ga0209498_1002017_pt1 | contig 12386 bp, 8 predicted proteins | sample WalLakDeSediment_FD_184131 | JGI IMG/M metagenome (GOLD analysis project Ga0209498, IMG submission 184131) | Lake sediment microbial communities from Walker lake, Nevada to study Microbial Dark Matter (Phase II) - Walker Lake 11/02/13 Deep... | ecosystem: Environmental > Aquatic > Freshwater >...
TTGATCTGGTTCAGCTCACGGGTTAGATTTTGCAGTTCGCTGCTGAGTCGATCGTAAAGGCCGCGCAAAGCCTGGTCGGCCGCCCGAATTTTGCTTTCCAGCCCGTCAACGGCCGTGGTAGCGGCCGTAATCGCCGCCGGTGTACCGCTAGAAATCTGCCGCACTCTCTGCCCGGCCAGCTGGAGATCGCCATTCAGCCGGTTGACATGCTCGGTCAAAGAGGACTCAACCCGGGGGCGCGTCGTTTCCCACTGTCGCCGGAAAGCATCTATCTGGGCCTCGGCCTGGCGAGAATGGGCGTAGCCACGCGCGCGCAAGGCATCGATTTCCAGCGGCAGCTGGGTGAAAGCCGTTTCTATCCGGCCGATAGCCGAATAAACGCTGCCCAGTTGAGCATCTGATTCGGCCGAGGTGAAGCGGCGGTGAAGGCGATCCACTTCCCGCTTCACTTCCGGAGAGAGGGCGGCTGCCACCGCAGGGGCGGCGATCGTCTGGCGTGGGGGTGGGCCGGGCAGCGGTCGGGCTGTGGTGACCGGCGTACCTTGAGCAGCCCGTGTTGGCGGCCTCGCAGGTGCGGCCGGCGAGGATGGTGCTGGCTGCCGGGCTGCTGGCGCCGGTCGCGCTGCTGCCGGCTGCCTGGCTGTTTCAGCGGCCCGCTGACCGGCTGTTTCAGCGGCCGGCTTCTCCCGATCCGCCTGCCGGGCCGCTACCCGGTCGCGCAAATCCTGGCGGCGGGCCTGATCGGCGGCCTGCTTTTCCCGCTCTACCTTGCGGGCGGATACTTTGTCGCGCAGCTCCTGGCGCCGCGCTTCGGCTTCACGTTCGGCCCGTCGCTGTTCAGCTGCCTGCCGCAGCCGGTCACGGGCGCTCTCCCCAGATTGCTCTTCACTGCTCATGTTGACGCCTCCTTAGTGGCATTCTGACAAAGGTAATCAGTATTCAGTGTACAGTAAGTCAGTACCAGCCAACCTCCCACATCATTGACCACTGACCACCGACCACCGACCACCGACCATTGACCACCGACCACTGACCACTGATTACTGATTACTGATAACTGCTTACTGACCCTCACCCACCTGCATTTTCAGGTAGGCCTCCATAAAATCATCCAGACGGCCGTCCAATACCGCCTGGGCGTTGCCGACTTCATAACTGGTTCGATGATCCTTGACCATCTTATAGGGATGCAAAACATAGGATCGAATCTGGCTGCCCCAGCCGGCGTCAACATCTTCGCCTTTCAAGGCTGCCACTTCGGCTTCCTGCTTGCGTTGTTCAATATCAAATAGCTGGGATTTGAGAATGCCCATAGCTACTTCCATGTTTTGGTTAAGGGAACGCTGATTCTGGCAGGAAACAACAAGACCGCTGGACAAATGGGTAATGCGGATGGCCGTTTCATTCTTCTGCATATGCTGGCCACCGGCGCCGCTGGCCCGAAAGCGGTCAATGCGCAACTCCTTCTCATCTATTTCGATTTCAATAGTGGCGGCCACATCAGGCCAGACCTCAACTTTGGCAAAAGAGGTGTGGCGGCGGCTGGAGGAATCATAGGGGGAAATGCGAACCAGCCGGTGTACGCCCCGTTCAGAACGGAGCAAGCCATAGGCATATTCACCGGCAATCTGCATCAGCACGCTTTTCAACCCGGCTTCGTCGCCGGCACTGTAATCGATGATCTCTACCTTAAAGCCCTTTGCTTCAGCCCAACGGATGAACATGCGCTGGAGCATTTGCGCCCAATCCTGCGCTTCGGTCCCACCGGCGCCGGCATGAATGGCCAGAAAGGCGGTTTCCTTGTCGTGAAGGCCGGAAAGCAGAGTGCGAAAGGCCAGCCGATCCACTGAATCGGTTAGCAGATCCACTTCGCGAGTTAGTTCAGCGGTTAGCTCTTCATCCCCCAGAGCAGCCAGCTCTACGGCATCATAGATGCGCTGGCTGGCCGTTTGCCACACCTGCACTTCATCTTTTAGCTCAGATAGTTCACGGGCCACCGCCTGGGCCTGCGTGGCTTCATCCCAAAAACCCGGCCGGGCCATCAACTGCTCTAGTTGTTCAATTCGTTCCAGTTTGTTAGGGACGTCAAAGACGCCTCCGCAAATTAGTGACTGTTTCCTGCAACGTTTGGAGGCGATCTAATAACTCTTCCATGATTATTCCTTATTCGATTTCTATGATGAAGACAGCCGCCAAAGGAGCCTGCTGTCTGGCATCTATTCTATCATTATGAGTAACGGTTTGGTAGCCAGTTCCAGGGGAAGCGGACTAATTACCCAGGTGCGAGGCGCCGGCCATGGAAGCAGCCGATGACAAAACCACCCGGCCAGCAACCTCCCTTCGGGCGACTATTCAAAGAGGGCGTTAACAAACTGGTCAGGGTCAAAGGGAGCCAGGTCGGTCAACTTCTCGCCGGTGCCGATGAAACGTACCGGCAGGCCAAGCTGGCGATAGATAGCAAAGACCATGCCTCCTTTGGCCGTGCTGTCCAACTTGGTGAGTACAACCCCGGTTACGTGCACCGATTCCTTGAACTTTTCGGCCTGAACCAGGGCATTCTGGCCCGTGGGCGCATCAAGAACCAGCAGCACTTCATGAGGAGCAGCGTGGACGCTCTTTTTGCAGACGCCATGCACTTTTTCCAGCTCTTTCATCAGGTTGAATTTGGTGTGCAAGCGGCCGGCAGTGTCTATAAAAAGCAGGTCGTAACCACGGGCACGGGCCGCACGGATGGCATCATAAGCGACGGCCGCCGGGTCACTGTTGGGTTGGCCGGCAATCACGGGCACATTATTCCGTTCGGCCCAGATCTTCAACTGGTCAATGGCCGCCGCGCGGAATGTGTCGGCCGCGGCCAAAATCAGCTTCCTTCCCTTTTGTTGGTAATAGTGAGCCAGTTTGCCAATACTGGTCGTTTTGCCTGAACCGTTGACGCCGACAACCATGACCACCGTCAGCTGGCGCGGCCCCTCCAGTTCAAAAGGCATCTCGCTAACCAAGATCTGGCGCAGCTCATCCTTGAGCGCGGGCAGGAGCTGGTCAGCCCGGTAAAGACCTTCCTTTTCCACTCGCCCTTTCAATGCTTCAACCAGATCCAGACTGGTCTCCACGCCAATGTCGGCCTGAATGAGCAGCGCCTCTAAATCCTCCCAGGTTTCCAGGGTAATCTCACCAATACCCAACACGTTGGCCAGTTGGCCAAACACCGATTGGCGGGTGCGGCTCAATGATTCACGAATCGATCTAAACAATGATGAACTCCTGTCTTAACAAATGGGCAGTTGAAGAATAGAGCGGTCGGACATGCTCAGCCGGCGCAGTTGTCAGCTATCCACCTCGATGATTTCACCGTCGGCCGTGAGCTGTTCAACACGAAGGACAGCCTGGTTGAGCTGCTGGTTGCAGTGGTGGGTAAGCTGCTGGCCGCGCTCAAAAAGCTGCATCGCCTCCTCCAGGGTGAAGTTACCCTGTTCCAGGCGGGCTACAATCGCTTCCAATTCTTCTAAAGCAGTTTCAAATGTCATATCGTCTATATCAGGTAACATCTCATTTTCCTTCAACGGTAGCCGTAAATTGGCCGTCATTGAGCTGCACTTGCAGCGGATCGCCGGCCTGAACCTGGTTAACAGAGTGAATGTAGCTGCCGTCCTGGTGGCGCACTATGGCATAGCCCCGGCCAAGCGTGGCTAGCGGGCTGACGGCCGTCAAGCGGGCCTGAGCCAGTAGGAACTGATTACGGCGTCGTTCGAGCAAGCGGGTCATCGCCTGATCCAGCCGGCCGGTCAGATGATCGACCCGCTGGCGGTTATTATTGAGATTCGCCTGCGGGCTCAAGTGGCCCAAGGCGCGGCTGAGAACCTGCACCGCCCGCCGCTGCTGGGTTAACCAGTTAACCATCTGCCGCTGCAAATAAAGCTGCTGGGCCACCAGCTGCTGGCGCGCATCAGCCTGATCCGGAACGGCCAGTTCAGCGGCCGCTGAAGGGGTAGGCGCGCGTAAATCGGCGGCAAAATCAGCCAGGGTAAAATCGGTCTCGTGGCCAATGCCGGTGATAATGGGGTGGTGCGCCGCGTAAACAGCGCGTACCACCTGCTCATCGTTGAAAGCCCACAGATCTTCCAGAGAACCACCACCGCGCGCGACGATAATAGTGTCAATGTCGTCACGGCCGTCAAGCCATTGCAGCGCACGCACGATTTGCGGTGGTGCATCCCGCCCCTGAACCAGAGTCGCAGCCACCAACACCGCTACCAAAGGCCAGCGCCGCTGGAGAACCTGCAAAATGTCCCGCAAGGCGGCAGCGTCAGCCGAGGTAACCAGGCCGATTTTCCGCGGCAGGGGCGGAATTGGCTTTTTATGCGCCGGATCAAACAGCCCCTCTGCTTCAAGCTGCTGCTTGAGCTGCTCAAACAATTGAGCCAGATCGCCGCGACCGGCAGGCTGTAAACTGCGGGCATAAAGCTGGTAAACACCGCCAGCTTCATAGACAGACACAGCACCTCGGGCCACCACGGCATCCCCGTCCGCAGGATCAAAGGGAAGGCGCAAGGCATCGGACCGCCACATGACGGCTCTCAACTGCGCCTGTTCATCTTTCAAGGTGAAATAAAGGTGGCCGGAGCGGGCGCGGGTGAAGTTGGATATTTCGCCGCTGACTTCCACATCTTGCAAGCGGAAGTCAATTTCGAACAGCTCTCGTATGTAGCTGGTCAGTTCAGACACTGACCAGGTAGATGATTCTGGGGTTAGGGCAAACATAAGGATAGCAGGAACTGGTTAGCCAGGTTGCATATTAACCTACTTAGGCCGTTGCCTGAACCTGTCGCAAGCAACAGCTGCTTCGACAAGCGGGCGGCGCGAGGCCCCGAGGTAGGCTCAGTCAAATGCTCAGCCCACGAGGGAGCTGGTAGTTACCGAAATTGTATGGGCATTGGTTCGATTGGTCAAACGTTGCATCTTGCCTTGCCCATGCTAAAATCAGCCCTATCAGAAAGATTTTTGGGCGTGTTGAATCTATTTCCGGCCACGTTTCGCGCACTTGTTACTTAACAGCGCGCATTGTTTAGCGGAGGTGTTACCTGGAAGGCATTGAACTGGCGCACTTGCTTGTGGATACTGTCATAGACAAGAAGGGCGAGGACATTCTACTACTTGATATTCGAGAACAAACAGTATTCTGTGACTATTTTTTGTTCTGCAGCGCTGAAAATGAGCGACAGCTGAAGGCCCTGGCCGAAGGGCTGATAGAGAAGGCCAAAAAAGAGGCCGGGTGGCTATCACGCGGTATGGAGGGGGCGGTCGAAAGCGGCTGGGTATTGCTCGATTTTGGCGATTTGATTGTGCATATCTTCAGCCCGGAGCAGCGGGCTTATTACAATCTGGAAGATTTGTGGCATGAAGCGCGCGTCGTGGTGCGCGTCGCCTAGGATCGCCTACCATTCGCGCCATCTTGGGTGACTGTTGCTTGCCATAGCGACTGTCACCCGGGCACAAAAAAAGACCTGACAGACCATCCGGCGCTGTCAGGTCTCCGTTGATTGGGGAGGGGTCGCTGTTACTCGCGTATCCAGGAGTCGGTATTACGCGACCAGTTGACGAGTTCATCCGGGGAGAAGAAGAGAGCGACTTCGCGTACGGCCGTTTCCTCACCATCGGAGCCATGTACCAGATTGCGGCCGATTTCCATGGCAAAATCACCACGAATGGTGCCAGGGCCGGCGGTAACCGGATTGGTAACCCCCATCGTGGCTCGCGCGGCGGCAATCGCGTTCTTGCCTTCCCAGACCATGGCCACCACCGGACCAGAAGTAATGTAAGCCACCAGATCGGTATAAAACGGCCGTTCCTTGTGCACCTCATAGTGACGCTCGGCCAGTTCACGGCTCATCTGGATGAATTTCATGCCCAGTAGCTTCAAGCCACGCCGTTCAAAACGGTCAATAATCTGTCCCATGAGCCCGCGCTGAACGCCATCGGGCTTGATCAAAATCAACGTACGTTCCATTGGTTGTGTTGTGTCTCCTTAGACGTGAGCTAGACTAAGTAACTACCAGGCCGGCTGCCTGAGCTTGTCGAAGGCCAAGGGCGGGCTTCGACAAGCTCAGGCCGTAACTACTGAGGCCACTGCCCGAGCCTGTCGAAGGCAGGACCGGCTTCGACAGGCTCAGCCTACGATAGGGTTAGTAGTTACCTCAGCCCTCGAAATAGTTACAAGACTAAAGTAATTCTAGCGCCTGACGGTAGATGTCGAGCGCTTTTTGCAGCTGGCCATCTTGCCGGTAAGCATCGCCCAGCAGGCGATGGAGTGCCGGAGAGCTATCTGCTTCTTGTACGGCCGTCTCCAGATTGGCAATAACTGCCTGAACATTTTCGCCGGCGGCTAACAGGTCACTGTAAGCAGCAGCGGCCTCATCTAACCGATTGGCTGCCACCAGCTGGTAGGCGGTGGTAAGTTCGGGAGTCGGCAGCACCGCCGGTGCCGGTATTGGTGTTGCTACTGACGGGGTTGGTTCTTCATCCACCACCATGGCCGGTTGGTCAATCGCGGCGGCCGGTTCAGTTTGCAGGGTTTCCTCTTCTGCAGCCAGCCATTCACCGGGATCGGGCAGCAGCTCATCCAACCAGCCGATAGTTTCTTCGGCCGTCGCTCCACCCGGCTCTAGTGAAAGCCAGTCTGGCAGAGAATCGGTTACCACCTGCTCCGCCAGCTCTTGTTCCAGCTCCTCATCAGCCGGCTCCAGGGTGACAGGCAGTTCTGGTTCAACGGCCGCTTCTTCTTCCTCTAGCTCGGGCTCGATGTCGATGACCAACTCAGGTTCCGGCTCGGTTTCCTCAGCCACCGGTTCTGGCTCGGGTTCTACTTCAACCTGCAGCACCGGTTCCGGCTCTGCTTCCTCTTCGGCCAGTTCTGGCTCAGGTTCTACTTCAACCTGCAGCACCGGTTCGGACTCAACTTCTTCCGCCGCGGGCGCTGGCTCAGGTTCTACTTCAAACGCCAGGTCCAGCTCCGGTTCAGACTCCAGCTCAGGCACAACCACCGGTATCTCTTCTTCAATTTCCGGTGGCTGCGTCTCCTCCGGCGGGAGCTCCATCTGCATCATACCCAGGTAAGGTGTTTCAATCTCACCGGTTAGCGGCGTATCATATTTAGCCGCCCATTGATCCAGCCAGGCCAGTTCCTGATCATCCTCATCAAGCTCTGCGGCAGGCGGCGTCTCTGCCAGCAACTCAGCCGGCGGCGTCTCTTCCGGCAACTCAGCAGCCGGCAAGATTTCATCATCAGCGGCCAATCCTTCAGCTACCGCAAATTCCGCCAGCCAGCTTAGCGCTTCTTCGGGGCTCTCCCAACTTTCTTCAGCCTCAGCTTCGGCCAAGACCGGTTCCGGCTCCGCCGGCACCTCGGCTTCGGCGGCAGACAGAGCGGCCGCGGCGGCGGCTGACAGTGCCTCTTCATAATCAGCATCAGAGATAGAGGGCAGCTCTTCCTGGGGTACACCTTGTTGGGCTGCCAGTCGTTCCAACCAGGCCATGGCTTCGTCTGGATCCTCGGGGATGTCGTAATCTAGTTCAGCTACTACCGTTTCTTCGACTTCGTCCAGCTCGGCAGCGGCCGTGGGCCCCGGTTCTTCGTCAAGGGCCGCTGCAACCTCGCCAACAGCAGCTTCTTCATCAGCAGGTGCCTCTTGCTGGGCTGCTAATTGTTCCAGCCAGGCAATCATCTCATCCGGATCTTCAGGCAGATCAACGTCAGCAGCTTCCACCGGCGCTTCAGCTTCATCAAACAGCGCTGTTTCCAGTTCAGTCGCGGCCGGCGGCGCGGGCTCTTCTTCTGCCGCTATCTCGGGCAAGGCCCCGGTCTCACCCACCATCTCGGCAAACAGCGTGTCCAGCAGATCTTCATCAGCATCGATGTCGCCGGTTTCCAGGGAGGCCAATAATTCGTCAAGAAGCTCGTCGTCGGCCGAAGCCGCAACGTCGGCCGGAATCTCTAACTCCGGAGCTGGCTGCTCTGTTGGCAGATCCTCTTCCTGGCCGGCCATCTCTTCCAGCCAGGCCATTGCTTCATCAGAATCAAGCCCCGGCTCCGCTTCGATATCGGCCGGAAGCTCTTCGCCAACATCCGGCAGCTCCTCTGGCTGGGGAATGCCCACATCTGCCAGCGGCTCTTCCGGCTCATCGGCCTCCGCGGCCGTTTCGTCAGCCAGCGCTGAGACAGCTGACATCAAGGTGGGCAGCTCATCCATCGGGGCGCCTTGCTGGGCTGCCAATCTCTCCAACCAGGCCATCGCCTCATCAGGATCTTCAGGCACCATGTCGGCCAGGGTTTCGGCATCCTCAAGCTCCGGCGGCTCCGTGGTCACATCTGTCGTATCCCGATCCAGGAAGCTAGGTGTCGGTATTTCGGCTGCCGGTTCAGGTTCCTCCCAATCCCAGGTTGGCTCTTCAACGACCGGCTCGGCTTCGCCGGCGGCGATTTGATCCAGCCAACCCAAATCCTCGGGGTCAGAAGATTCTGCCACTTGGGACACAATTGTCTCCAGCATTTCCTCGGGCACCTCAACAGCGTCATCGGCCTCTTCTTCAGCGACCTCATCAGCCGCAGAGATCTGGGTGTCCAGGGCGTCAGGTATCTCAACCACCACTGTTTCTGAATCGTCCTCATCCTGGAGCATCTCGTCAGCCTCTTCCAGCTCCAGCCAATCGGGCAAGGCGGGGGCCTCAGCACCTAGATCAGCCTGGGCGGCATCATCCAGCTCCATTTGCAGCCAATCTGGCAAAGCGGTTAGATCCTCTTCGTCCAGCTCAGCGCCGGTGGCCGAGGCTGCCGCCAGTTCGGCGGCCAGCGACGACAGATCAACTTCGTCTGTTTCCGGTTCAGAAGCTGGCTGCTGGATTAGCGTTTCATCCACTTCCTCAGGGATCTCAGGCCTGGTATCCTTCTTCGGCTTTTCTTCCGTCATGCCCTCCTCCATACTAGCGGTCTGTTCAGGCCAGCCAGGCATCTCCACAGCAAATAAATCGTCGAGCGCTGGTGTCTCAGTGCCGGCCGGTCTGGCTTCCGCTTGATCAAGCAAAGTATCTAAGTCGCCCAGATCTTCCAGCCAATCTGGTAGATCTTCCGCGTTGGCCAGAAGGGGAGCAGCTAACCAATCCTCTTCGGCCTCTTCTTCATCATCGTCGGCCAACATCTCAAAGGCCAGCGCTTCCAGATCGCGGCCATCATCACTATCGGCCGGTCCGGTTAACAGTTCGTCACCCTCGCCTTCGCCGTCAAGCTCCTGGAAGTCATCGGCAGCGTCGGCCAGCCAATCAGGCAGCTCACCCGTTTCAATGGTCAACGATGCCGCAAGCCAGTCATCGTCGCCGGGTGCGGCCGTTGACAGCCCATCAACCAATTCACCCATATCCTGATCGTCTCCGGGGGGCTCTATCGCCTCCGAGTCTAACCAGCTCGGCAGCTCTGGTAACTCATCATCATCAAGTTCCGCCAATTTTGGCGCCAACAGCCCCGAATCCGGCTTGTCCTGCGGCAGCAGTTCGTCAAATTCCTCGCGCAGCCAGTCGGGTATTGACTCACTATCGGCCATGTCGGCCGCCGGCAGCGGCTGATCGGTCGCTTCCGGCAGGTCAACCCACTCGGTTTCATCAGCATCGCCGGCAGCGAACGCTTCCATCCAATCCGGCACCTCAATGGGGTCGAATTCGGCCAACGGCTCGGCCTGAGCCTGGAGGTCAGCGGCCGTCGGTTCTGTCTCGGCCACATCTTCATCCAGTTGGGCAAAGAGATCGGCGCTGAAATCGGGCGCCTCGGTGTCATCAACAAACTCGGCCAGCTCCCCGGTGTTGAACAGATCGCTTTCGGTCTTCCCACTCATCGCCACCTGGCGCAACCAATCCAGATCCCCTTCCTCGCCATCAGCCAATGACAGCGAATCGGCTGCAGCCAGTTGATCGCCTATCTGATCATCTTCAAGAACGCTGAAGGCCGAGAGCCAGTTATCTTCCGGGGCACCAGAATCACCAATGGCCTGCACCCAATCAAATTCGGCGGCGTCCACCTGCCCGACTTCAGGCACATAATTCAGTTCTTCAACCAACATCTGCTCTGGCAGGGGAAGCAGTCCATGGGCGAAAGCATGGGCGGCAGCCGAGCTTCTATCGCTTCGGCTGGCGTCATACAGGGTCAGCGACTGCAGCCGCTCTAAATAGTGCTGAGCCTCATCAAGACGGCCGTTAGCGGCCCAAATATCGGCTAGAATAGCGTTGGCCTTGAGGCAGTCCGGCAAACGGGTCAGCAGCTCTTGAGCCGCCTGCCCGGCATCGACAAACTGCCGGTCACGCCAGAGGGTTTCGACCAGCAGCGCTTCCAGATCAGGGCGGCCCTCAGCCGCTGCCAGCAACGGCCGTATTTCAGTTACCGCCTGCTGATATAGCTGCCCCCGCGCATAGAGCCGGGCCAGAGCAGCGGTTGTTAGCTGGAGCCGTTCAGGCGCCGCACCATCACGCTGTTCATACAGCTCCTTTAGCTCATGCTGCACGGCGGCATTGTAAGGATCAAGTTCAAAGGCCCGCTCCATATACCAGATCGCTTCCGGCAGCAGGTCCCTGTCCTTATAGATAATAGCCAACCCAACATAAGCGACAAAATCCTCAGGATCAGCGCTTAAGGTGCGTTGAAACATCTCGACCGCATCATCATGCTGCTGTTGTTCTAACAGAATTTTAGCCAGAAGGCGGTAGCTGGCGATGTGACGGGGATATTGGCTCAGAATATGGCGTGTATGAGCCGCCGCTTCGGTTAAGCGGCTTTCCTCAAACAACCTTTCAATTCTTTGTAGATAATCTGCTAAGAGAATTTGCGACACGGCTGCCACGCTTTGCTCAGTCCCAGCCGTCATCACTGTTAGGCAATCAATGACTCTGGGGAACTGAATATTGGATACCTGTTAATTATGGTCAACTACTCAGGTATTATGCAATCTTTCAGTTAATTAAGCAAGTGGAGGCGGGTCAGTTGCAGCAGCAGCGAATCCAGGTGCGGCTCATCATAATGGGCCGGCCCCAGCGGATCAAGCAGCCGGTCTTGACCGGTTAAGGCATAGGCAGTGTTGAGGACAGCATGAGCCAGGCCGGTCAGAAAATAACCCCCCTCCAAAATGAAAAGAATACGGCCGTGGCAGACTGCTTGCGCCAGCTCTAACAACATCCTGGTCAGATGGGCATAGCCGGTCAAGGTGAGCGCGGCCACCCCCAGCGGGTCGGCCCAGTGGGCGTCAAACCCGGCCGATACCAGGACGAGCTGAGGCTTGAAAGCGCGGGCTTTGGGCAGGATGACTTGCTCAAAAAGACGGCGATAACCAAGATCGCCAACACCCCGCGGCAGCGGCGCGTTCAGGGTGTAACCGTAGCCCCGCTGCCCGCCGACCTCATCGATTCTCCCGCCACCAGGGTAGAAATAGGGCGTGCGCACATGGCTGGAAACGAAGAGAACGCTCTCATCCTCATAGAAAATGTCTTGGGTGCCATTACCGTGGTGAACGTCAAAATCGACAATCAGCACCCGGCGCAGACCATGGGCAACCTGCGCCTGCCGGGCCGCCGCGGCGACATTGTTAAAGAGGCAAAAACCACCAGGCCGGTCACGTTCGGCATGATGACCAGGTGGTCGAACCAGCACCAACCCATTATTGGCCTGTCCAGTCAAGACCTGATCGACGGCCGTACAGCTGCTGCCCACGGCCAACAAGGCCGCGGCAAAACTGTCCGGCGTCATATAGGTGTCCCGATCCAGCATCTGCACACCCTGTTGGGGGGCTGCCTGGCGGACCCGCTCAATGAGGGCAGCACTGTGCACCCGACGCACTTGTTCCAGACTGGCCAGCTCTGGTTCCAGCAGCCGGCAGTCGGCCATGATCTCTTTTTCGGTTAACAAGGCGAGAATGGCTTGCCCCCGCTCCGCCGATTCAGGGTGCCGCGGCATCGTATGATCGGCGGCCAAAGCATGAATGAGGAGTGTGGTCACGGGATGGGAAGGAGGACACGGCTGGCCGTGTCCTCCTGAAAGCTACTACTGCATACCCAGCAGCATGCCGATCAGACCGCCCGGCCCAAACTGGACAATCAGTCCGGCGAAAACGACGGAAACGATAGACATCAGCTTGATCAAAATGTTCAGCGAGGGACCAGAGGTATCCTTAAAGGGATCGCCCACGGTGTCACCCACAATGGAGGCTTTGTGGCTGGGGGAACCTTTGCCGCCATGGGCCCCTTCTTCAATGTATTTCTTGGCATTGTCCCAGGCGCCACCGGCGTTGGACATCATCACCGCCATCGAGAAGCCGGCCGCCAAAGCGCCGACCAGCAGCCCCAGGACACCGGCCACACCA
>Ga0209498_1002018_pt1 | contig 12385 bp, 7 predicted proteins | sample WalLakDeSediment_FD_184131 | JGI IMG/M metagenome (GOLD analysis project Ga0209498, IMG submission 184131) | Lake sediment microbial communities from Walker lake, Nevada to study Microbial Dark Matter (Phase II) - Walker Lake 11/02/13 Deep... | ecosystem: Environmental > Aquatic > Freshwater >...
AAAAAGATAAAGATAAAAAAATAATAGCGTTAAATCAAGAAAAAGAGCAGGATTTAAAAGATTTGGAAGGCGAGTTTACCAGGACAGAGCAGGATTTGAAAGATTTAAAGGTTAAAAAAATTATTTCCGAAGAGCTTTACCATGATCTTTCTTTAAAATTCGGCCATATTTTTGAAGCAGAAATCGGGGCTGAAGCAATTAGAAAATTATTAGCGGAAACAGATTTAGACAAATTGGCTAAAAAACTTGAAGCAGAAAAAGAAGAAGCGATCGGAGCTAAAAAAGAAAGGGTCAGTAAACGCTTAAAATTAGTTAAAAATTTAATCAAAAACCAAATTCGGCCAGAATGGATGATTTTGATTGTTATTCCGGTTATTCCGCCGGATTTACGGCCAATGGTGCCTCTTGACGGCGGCAGGTTTGCCACCTCTGATTTGAATGATTTATACCGCAGAGTAATTAACCGCAACAATCGTTTAAAAAAATTAAATGAATTAAATGCGCCCGAAGTTATTATTAGGAATGAAAAAAGAATGCTTCAGGAAGCGGTTGACGCTTTGATTGACAATAGCGCCAGGCATTCCAAAACCACGACAGCTTCAACAGGCCAAAAAAGGCAGTTAAAATCAATCGCTGATATTTTAAAAGGCAAGCAAGGCCGTTTCAGGCAAAATCTTTTAGGCAAACGCATAGATTATTCAGGCAGAAGCGTGATTGTGGTCGGACCTGAATTGAGATTAGACCAATGCGGCTTGCCCAAAAGAATGGCATTAGAACTATTTAGGCCTTTTATTATCAGCCAATTAATCAAAATGGAATTTGTCCATAATATAAGAAGCGCAAATCGTTTTATTGAAAGTGGCAGGCCAGAAGTTTGGGATATTTTGGAAGAAGTAGTCAAAGACGCCCATGTTTTATTAAATCGTGCTCCGACTTTGCACCGGTTGGGCATACAGTCTTTCCGCCCCATATTGATCGAGGGCAAGGCAATACAATTGCACCCTTTGGTTTGCAGCGCTTTTAATGCTGATTTTGACGGCGACCAAATGGCCGTGCATGTGCCTTTGACAGAACAAGCCAAAGACGAAGCTAAAAATATAATGCTGGCGACCAGAAATTTATTAAAGCCGGCTACAGGCCATCCTATTTCCACGCCTAAAATGGATATTGTCTGGGGATGCTATTATATTACCAGCCTGGAGGAAAAAAATGATATGCCAAAAGCTTTTTCCTCTTTTCAGGAAGCTGTTTTAGCTTATAAGTCCGGTGTTATTAGCATTAGGGAAAAAATTAAAGTTAGGGATATTTTGCCGGGCGCTAAAAAGCAGGAAATAATAGAAACTAATGTTGGTCGCATTTTATTTAGCCGGCTTTTGCCTAAAGAAATAGGGTTTTTTAATGAAGTTGTGACGACTAAGAATTTGGGTGAAATAATTAAAACCTCTTTAAGTATTTTGGGCAAAGAAAAAACAGCCAATCTTTTAGATGAAATAAAAGATTTAGGTTATTATTATTTGACGCAAAGCGGCTATTCCTGGAGCATGGATGATTTGCCGGATTTAAAAGAAAAACAGGCATTGGTAGAAGAAGGCGACAGGTTGATTGATCAGGTTCATGAACAATATCAGCAAGGTTTGTTAACCAAAAGCGAAAGACACGCCAAAATTATTGAAATTTGGACAAGCATTAAGGATAAGATAGTTCAGATAAGTAGAGAATGTTTGGATAAAAACGGGCCGGTTTATACCATGGTTACAGCTGGAGCCAGAGGTTCTTGGGGGCAGGTGACTCAAATGGTTGGCATGAAAGGCCTAGTTTCTAATCCGGCAGGTGAAATTATTGAATTGCCGGTTAAAGCCAGTTTTAAAGAAGGCTTTGATGTTTTAGAATATTTTATTTCTACTCATGGTTCAAGAAAGGGTCTTTCAGATACAGCTTTAAGAACAGCTAATGCCGGCTATTTAACCCGCAGGCTGGTTGATGTAGCGCAGGACGTGGTTGTTAATGAGGAAGATTGCGGCGACAAAAAAGGCCTTTTGTATACCAAAAAAGAGAGCGAAGAAATAGGCGTTGACCTTTTGGAAAGAGTCTGGGGCAGAGTTTGTTTGGAAAAAATTATTCATCCCAAAACAGGCGAAGTTATTATTGGAAAAGGCCAAGTAATTAATGATGATATTGTTAAAAAATTAAGGGAGATTGACCTGGAGCAGATGACTGTCAGATCGGTTTTGACTTGCAAGCTTACCAAAGGCGTCTGCCGCCAATGTTATGGCTATGATTTGGGGTACAATGAATTGGTTAGTTTGGGCACGGCAGTCGGCATTATTGCCGCGCAAAGCATTGGCGAACCAGGCACGCAGCTGACAATGAGAACTTTCCATACAGGAGGCGTTGCTGGTTCTGATATCACGCAAGGCCTGCCCAGAGTTGAAGAATTATTTGAGGCCAGACCGCCAAAACGCAAAGCTTTTATGGCTGAAGAAGATGGCTTGGTGTCGATTTCCGAAGCGCCTAAAAAAATTGAAGACGAAAAAGGCCGGGTTTTATTAAGTACGGCTTATGGCCAGAAGATATTAAAAATCAAATATGAAAAAGTGGGCGAAGAAATTCACCAGATTAAAAACGAACAGGTAAAATTAAAAGTTAAAGAAGGCGATAAAGTTAAAAAAGGCCAGCTTTTATTTAAGGATGATAATAAGGATATTAAAGCAAAATCAGCCGGGGTCATTAAATTAACAGAAAAAACAGTTAAAGTAATTGGCAAGCTTGAGGGTGAAAAAGAATATATTATTCCGCCTGGTTATCGCATCTGGGTTAGTGATGGCGATTTTGTCAAACAAGGCGACCAATTGACTGAAGGCAGTTTGGATCTCCAGCAATTATATAAATTAAAAAGCAAGGATGAAGTCAAAAAATACATTGTTAAGGAAATTCAATATATTTATTCCTCACAAGGACAGCGCTTAAATGAAAAACACATTGAAGTAATTATTAGGCAGTTATTTTCCCGCGCTTTGGTGAAAGACGCCGGGGATACTAATTTGCTTCCCGGAGAAATAGTAGAAAAAGCTGAACTGGAAGAAGCCAATAAAGAAACAGCGAAAAATAATGGCAAAGAAGCTGTTGCCGAAGAATTGTTTTTAGGAATTACCAAGGTTTCCTTGACTACCCGCAGCTTTTTATCAGCGGCTTCGTTCCAGGAAACTTCCAGGGTTTTAATTAATGCGGCCATGACAGGCAAGGTGGACAAGCTGGAAGGCTTGAAAGAAAATGTCATTATTGGCCGTTTGATTCCAGCTGGCACTGGCTTTAAGAAAAAAGGCAAAAAAAGAGAAGAGGAAGAGTAAAAAAGTTTCATTATTAAATAAAAAAACGCTTCACTTGGGTGGGGCGTTTTTTAATTTTAAAGTCTAAATTTTAAATCAATTTTAAATGACTTAATTTTAAATTTAGTATTTAGCCTTTATTTAAAATTTCAAATTAATAATTTAGACTTAGACTTTTTGTTATATTAAGCTGACAGAAAACAGGCAATTAAAGGAAAATTTATCTAATTTTAGCCTATTTATACCCAGTCACTCTTGACAAGTCTTAATAGATATGATATCATGCGGAATTACACTTGAAAAAGATAAAAGGGTTGCTCTTGACAGGGATATAAAAATATGCTATAATTTAGAATTAAAAATGCACTTTATAATTAGTTGTTAAAAGTATGGGGGTAGTAGTCATTTGGCTAGTAGAAATCTTCCGGCTTTGGCTAGAAAACTTCTGCGCTAAATGTTTTGCCTGGCAGGTCTTAGACTAAAGCCAGGCCGATCCGGCTTTATGCCGCGGTCAATACCTCCATGCTTTTGACAATTAAAAAATTCGAGTTTCTGATTAAGGGCTCTTGGAGATCCCAATTAATAATAAAATGTACATTTTAACATATAGCGGGAATTCTCTAGCCCTTTATCAGGGATTTGAAAAAATCTTAAATTTTTTGCTAAGGAGGATTTCAAGATGGCAATTATCCGGTTTAAAAAAGATTATCGGGAAATTAAGGTTACCGCGGAAGAGGCCAAGGTCTACAAATCGCTTTTAGGCGATGAGGTGGAAATCATCTGGGATCTGAGCAGTGAAGTCTGATTTTAACCTTAAAACAAGTCCCCCAACAGAGAAGGCAGAGATGTCTTCTCTCCTCATCCCAAGACGGGATAATCTCTAGTAGATTATTTTGTCTTGAGATGAGGTCTAAAAGGATCTTTAAAAATATGTTAGTGTTTTTTTTGAGAACTTCCACCCCCAACAAAAAAGGAGGAAAAAATGGAAAACAAGAAAGAAACGGCTCTTGTCCCGGAAGAAGCCTTGGCAGAGGCTGAAGTCAATGATGACACCAAGGAAAAACCGGAGCAGAAGTTCAACCTGCGGGATGTGCCGCCCGAGATCGAGAAGGTCAAAGTGACGTGCATCTACTGCGGCAAAGAAGGCAAGGCCGGCGATCTGGTGGAAAGCGATCGGGGCTTGTGCTACGAATGGCACAACTTGCCGACCACCTTGTACGGAGAGGGAGACCTGGGAGCTGTTTGTCAGGCGTGTACCAAGGAAAAAGGCAAAGAGCTCCGACAGCAACACAGTCGCTGGTTCCAAAACCATCACCAGCTGCCGGTTTTGCCTTACACCCTGGAGAAGAGGGCAGCGAACCAGAAGAAGACACAGGAACTCAAGGACAAGGCCAGGCAGTGGGGGGAATCCCGAGGCATCCACGAAGACACGAGCAGAACCTGCTCGGTCTGCGGGGTACATCACGGAGAACTGGTGGAAACCAGAGAGCCCTACTTTCATTTCCTGGTGATGGACGTTTCCACGGTGGTCGGCACGCCTGCCAATCGGGCAGAAAGGGACAAATCCCTGCTTTGCCGGGATTGTCGCCGGGATGCTTTGGCCGCGGCCAAAGAAAAAGGAGTTTACCTTAAGCTCCAGAGGTTCGAGGAAACGGAAGAAGGATTCCAGAGACAGGGCCGGCTGGACGAAGTGCTTGGCAAGGGCGTCGAAACTCGCTACGAGCCGCTGGACAAGACGGGCAGAGGTGGCGGACGGCGTCGCAAGCCCGAATGGAAAAAGACCGCCTAAAAGCGGAAAACACTAACCTGGACAGAACCATCTTTGATGGTGGTTCTGTCCCTTTATCCAAGGGCATAAAAATTATTTATGCCATTAGATAAGGCTGGTGTGTCAAGATTATTAATTTTGAGAGCGCTTATCAGAGCGCTTGACTATACCTGCCCATGGCAGTTTCTTAAAAAAGGAGGCCTGATGAAGGTTTTTTTGTCAGGAGAAGGGTAGCTTAGTCTTCTCCGGTTCCAGCCGTCCCGGGCAGTAAGCGGGCGTTTTTGTCCCCGTTTGCGCGAGAGCAAATGGCGAGCCTAGGGAAAGCAGAGTCCCAAAAAAAATCGGGCTGGTGTCTATTATCAGACGCCAGCCCCCTTTTCCAAGAACGGAAATCTTGATAAAGTAATTAAATGCTGATCCAGCAGAAAAACAAGTTTGCGTTCTTAGATAAGGGTTTGATAATGATTTTTTAAAAATATTTCAGCCAAAGGAGGAGAGTTTGGAAAGAATCGGAATGGTGTTCCTTTTCTGGACAAGCCGCAAGGTTGGGGACCTTGGCAGGTAAGTCTGGACACTGTGTGACCACAGGGCCCAAAAAGGAGGACTGATGAAGAGATTCACCAGCGGTTTTCTCTAGCTTTTGGGGGCCTGGGACCCCGAGTACACCCAGGTGCTGGAAATTTCCAGTAAGGTATAGGCGTTGCGTCAGCCCCGGATCAATGGGTGGGGTTTAAACCACCTAGATTAGACGCAACAGTCTGCTCGTTCCAACATTCAGCTGGATGGAGGAGCCCTCCATGAGAATGAAAACCTGTAATTAAGCTGGGGATCCTGGTCCCCTGATCAACACCAGGAATTCCAGCCCCATCATAGGCTGGCAGACCGACTGACATTGGGCCTAAAACCTTGTATAGCTTGCCCTAAAAAAGGGGAGATTTATGGGTTGTCTCTGACAATTCCAAGTCCCAAGAAATCAAAAAACAGGGAAGCTGGCAAGGAAACAAGGCCCGCACGCGGTATGGGTACGGCACAAAGCCGTTGGGATCAACCAATAAAAAGGAGAGCGCAAGAAATGAAAAGGAAAAGCTCACTCAACGCTTATATGATTCCGTGACCGCCGGCCTCGACGCCGAGGTTTGCTCCCACCCGACCAAAAAAGGGAGTCGTAAGCGGAAGCTTAGGCAAGCCGCAGCCAGGTACGAAAACCCTGGCTTTTTTAATTCCTAAAAAAGTACCACTTAATAAAAAAAGACAAGCTATTAACTTTTATAGAGGATTTTAGTCCTCGTACGGCCACAAAAGTGACCTATAAAATTAAGGCTTGTCTTTTTTGTTTGACGGTAGTAGTTTTTTTTATTTGCCTTTTAAAGCGTCTTTTAAGGCTTTGCCTGATTTGAATTTGGGGATGGTGACTTCGGGAATGTCAATTTTTTCTGAAGGCTTTTGCGGGTTAACGCCTTTCCTGGCATGCCTGATTTTGGCGGAAAAAGTGCCAAAGCCAGCCAAGGTTACGCTGTCCCCGGTTTTAAGCGCGTCCATAATTGAATCCAAAATCGTTTCAATCACCTCCTCGACCTGTTTTTTTGTTAAGCGGGTTTTTGAGGCGACTTCCTCAATTAGTTTGGCTTTATTCATAGGTGGGAGATTAGTTATTAGTTATTGGAATGAATTTATATTGTAATTGCCATGTTAATACGTTCAATTCTAACTGCCTTTTGGGTTTTGGGGTTAATTTCCAGATAAACACCATTAATTTGGGCTGGTCCGCTTTCTGGAATTTCAGCAGACTGGTTAATTTGGCTTAAAAAATTTTGAATAATAATATTTTTATCCAGGCCAATAACAGAATCAGCTGGTCCGCTCATGCCAATATCAGTAATATAAGCCGTGCCTTGGCTAAGAATTTTTTCATCAGCGGTCTGAACATGGGTATGGCTGCCAATCAGGGCAGATATTTTGCCATCCAGATAATGTCCCAAAGCGACTTTTTCACTGGTTGCTTCGGCATGGAAATCAATAATAATAGCGCCAAGCTTTGTTCTTTTATATTTTTCCAGGATATTATCAATGGTTCTGAAAGGGCAATCAAAGTCTTCACGGAAAAACACCCTGCCTATTAAGTTTACCACAAGCAAAGAATTTATGCCAAGTTTAATGATTTTTTCGCCTTGGCCCGCAGCCCCGGCCGGATAATTGGCTGGCCGGAGCAGATTGGCATTTTTTTTGTTTAAAATTTGCCAGGCGTCTTTTTTGTCCCAGACATGGTTGCCAGAAGTAAAAAGATCAATGCCGGCTTTGGACATTTCATCCAAAGTTGAGGCAGTCACGCCCCGGCCATGGGCTAAATTTTCAGCATTGGCCAAAATTAAATCAGGCTGATATTTTTTCTTTAAATCAGGCAAAGCTTTTTTGATAGCCTGGCGGCCTGGTTTGCCAAAAATGTCGCCGAAAAAAAAGATTTTGAGAGGAGTCATAATTTTAAATTCAAAAGCCAAACCTTTGTTTGCCAAAGCCCCGCCTTTGGCGGGGCAAAGGCAAAAAACAAAATAAACCCAAAACACAAAATCTAAAACCTAAAACAAATCCAAATATAGAGATTCAAAATTCAAAACTTAATTTTGAGCATTTGAGAATTTGAATTTTAAGCTTGTTTTGAATTTGGAATTTTGTTTTTTGCATTTCAAGTTTACCTAGCGTATTCTGTTATTCTCATTTCCCTAATAACATTAACCTTGATTTCGCCGGGATATTTAAGCTCTTCTTCTATTTTATGGGCAATGTTTTGGGCTAATTTGGCAGCTGCCAGATCATCTATTGATTCTGGAATGACAAAAACTCTTACTTCTCTCCCCGCTTGGATCGCATAAGTTTTTTGCACGCCTTCAAAAGAATTAGCCACGTTTTCCAATTCTTCCAGCCTTTGCAGATATCTTTCATAAGTATCTTTGCGCGCGCCTGGCCTTGCGCCTGAAATGGCGTCTGCTACTTTTACAATAATGCCTTCTAATGTTTTGGGGGCGTCTTCATGATGGGCAATGCACATATAAGCTACGTCTTCCGGCATGTGGAATTTTTTCATAATGTCATAACCTATTTCAGGGTGTCCGCCCTTAACTTCATGGTCTACTGCTTTGCCGATATCATGGAAAATACCTCCTTTTTTGCAAACAGTAACATCAGCTCCTAATTCTTCAGCCAAAAGTCCGGCTAAATGAGCAACTTCCAAAGAATGCAAAAGCACATTATGGCCGTAACTGGTTCGGAATTTTAACCGGCCAAGGATTTGGACCAGTTTTGGGTCAATGCCAGCAATGCCTAATTCATATAAGGCGTCTTCGCCTGCTTTTTTAATTTCCAAAGCAATTTGTTTTTTTGCATTATCAATTGCTTCTTCAATTCTGGCCGGATGGATCCTGCCGTCTGAAATTAAAGTTTCTAAAGCTCTTTTAGCAACATGGCGCCGAATGGGCGAAAAGCCGGATATATTAATGGCCATGGGAGTGTCATCAACTACTATTTCTACGCCTGTAAGCTGTTCTATTGTCCTTATATTCCTGCCTTCGCGGCCAATAATTCTGCCTTTCATTTCATCGCTGGGCAAGTCAACCGTGGTGGTTGTCACTTCCTGGGCTTGGGGAATAGAGCATCTTTGGATGGCCAAAGAAAGCATTTCCCGGGCTTTTTTATCAAGTTCTTCCTGGCCTTCGCTTTGTAATTTTTTTAGCCTGGCCAAAATATCTTCTTTGACCATTTTTTCAGTATTTTCCAAAAGAACGTTTCTGGCCTGGTCTTTGGTCATTTTGGCGATTTTTTCTAATTTTTGCAGCTGTTCTTCCCTGATTTTGGCGATTTTTTCTTTGACTGCTTCCACTTCTTTGGCTTTTTCAAAAAGTTTTTGCTGCTTGTTTTCCAAATCTAAAAGTTTTTGGTCAAAAATGCTTTCTCTTTTTTCCAGCCTTTGCTGCATATGAGTCAATTCCTGGCGCCTTTGCCGCGCCTCCTGTTTGGCATCTTCAATAATTTTTAAGGCTTTATCATTGGCCTGTAAAAGAATTTCTTTTTGTTTGCTTTTGGCTTCTTTGATCAAATTTTCAGCTTTGGCTTCAGCGCCTTCAATTTCCCTTTTTGCCAGAGTTTTTCTGACAATATAGCCAATAGCAAAACCAGCCGCCACAGCGACAGCTGAAATAATAAAAGTTAAAATATCCATGGTTTTCTCCTATTAAGAAATAGAGCTGGGGATTTTTTGACAGGACATTAAAGAGCAGCAAGAATTTTTCTTGCCCTTTTTAGAGATGAGAGTTTGAAATTGTCTTTATATGAGTTCATTAATTAAAGTTTATAACTGGTAAGTGAAATTGAGATTTTCAAACCTTATTTTTGAATCCTTTGCCCTATTTTTTTATTTATTTAGTATTTTTAGCTTATCATAGATTATTGAAATTGACAAGCTCTGTGATTAGTAGTAATTTTTAGTTAGATTAAATTTGAAAGGAGGAGCGGAAAACGAATCTACCCTTAAGACGCAATGAATTAAAGGACAAGGGTTTGCAAATTAGCAGTGAAGGAAACAAGCTGGAATTAACTTTTTCAAATTTTGATAAGTTTCGCAGATTTTTAATCATTTTTGATCCGCTTGATTTTGTTCAGCTGGAATTAACAGTTAATTTTTTTGGCGAGTGTCAGGGCGGTTGCGGCCAGGTTTTTATGGGCAGTTTGACTGATGAAATGTTGGCGCTGGCTTCAGCTACAGCCAAAGCGTCTTTTAAAAATAAGACTGAATTGACAGTTTTTTGTGCCTGATTTGCCAGGTTAAATCAGCCGGAGGCTTGCAGGAGCTTATTGACGAGGTGAATAAAGACAAAAAAAGACTACTTTAAAAAAGGAGGCAATAGAAATGAAAGTACCTCAAAAGTACCAGCAATTTTTAGATCAGGGAGCCGAAGTAGAAATAGATAAGAAAGAAAGAATAATCAGATTCAACTTTGATTCTTGTTATGATTTGGTAAAACAATTTTTGCTTGGGTTGGATATTGCGGATTTTGAGCCGTATAAAGTTGTGCTTTATATTTGGGGGCCTTGCCAGATAGCCAAATGTCAACAAATTCACGGTTCAGAATCATCAGGCGAAACTTTAGCAGAAAATATTCGGAGAGCCAAGGAGATGGAGGTAAAAGGGGGATATCTTTATATCCATCTTTGCTCTGATTGCTCGCTTAAAATCCTTGGTACATTGGGTTTGGGGGAAGAAAGATGCCGTTAGTCGGCTTAAAATAAAGCGGGAGATTTTTAATCATTCCAAAAGACTGCGATAGCAGTCTTTTAAAATTGACTTTTTCGCTAAGAACAAGTATATTAAATAAACAAGAGGATGAAAAATCCTTATTTTTTAAATTTGATACGAATCTGCGAATTGGTTACAAAGGCGATACTGCTAAAGGCAATAAAGTCTGTTATTCTGCAAGGGGGATATTAGTAGATTAGTATATAATTTGTTCCGCCAAAGGCGGAATGCCGCCACAGGCGGCATAAATTAGCATCCATATGAATGTCACGGAATTAGCCAGAAAACTTAAGATTAATACTTCTGAACTTTTGGAAGTCTTGCCAGAGTTTGGTTTTAGCATTGGCAAAAAAGCCATTAAGGTTGATGACAGGATTGCCCGTAAAATTTTAGAAATCAGCCCTAAAATAAAAGATAAAATAGAATCAGACAAAAAAGCCAAGCTGGAAGAATACAAAAAAATTGAATCTAGCGGCGCGGTTGAGGCTGAAAAAAAAGAGATAAAAATACAGGCTGTCATAACCGTAAGGGATTTTGCCCAAGTTATTGATAAGCCGGTGAACCAGGTGATCAGAGAATTGATGAAAAACGGAGTCATGGCTTCTTTGAATGAAAGAATTGATTTTGAAACAGCCGCTATTTTGGCTGATGAATTTGGCGTTAAATTAATGCTTTCTGAAGATGAAATGCAGGAAGATGTTGGCAATAAGCTTAAATTTATTTTAGACAAAGAAGAAAAAGCAATGCTTAAACAGCGGCCGCCAGTGATTGTGGTAATGGGCCATGTGGACCATGGCAAAACAAAATTGCTTGATGCGATTAGAAAAACAAATGTAATGGCAGGCGAAGCCGGAGGCATAACCCAGCACATAGGCGCTTACCAGGTTGAAAAAAAAGGCCGGCTGATTACTTTTATTGACACGCCCGGACATGAAGCTTTTACTGCCATGAGGTCGCGGGGCGCAAAAATTGCTGATATTGCCATTTTGGTTATTGCGGCTAATGACAGCATAAAGCCCCAGACAGTAGAAGCCATAAAAATTATCCAGCAGGCCAAAATACCCATGGTTGTGGCTATAAATAAAATTGATTTGCCAGATGCTAATATTGAAAAAGTAAAACAGGATTTGTCAGCCATGAATTTAACGCCTGAAGATTGGGGCGGCAAAACAATTATTGTTCCTATTTCAGCCAAAGAAAATCTAGGCATAGATGATTTATTAGAAACTATTTTGCTGGTCAGTGATATGGAAAAAGAAAAAATAATGTCTAATCCTGACAGAGAAGCTGTTGGGACAGTAATTGAGTCCCATATTGATAAAGGCGAGGGGCCAGTGGCTACTGTTTTAATTCAGAACGGCACTTTGAAGATAAATGACAATTTATGCGTTAATGATATTTTTTGGGGCAAGGCCAGGGCTTTAAAAGATTATAAGAACCAGGATATAAAAGAAGCTGGCCCGTCAGTGCCTGTTAAAATTATCGGCCTTAAATATCCTCCCAAGGTCGGTGATATTCTGGAAGTGGCTGCTAAAATAGAAAGAAGACACAAAAAAGCCAAAGCCCACGAACTTTTAAAGGAAAAATCTTTGGCTGCCAAAATTTTGCCGGCAAAAGAGGAAAAAGACGAATCAGGCATTAAAAAATTATGTTTAATTTTAAAAGCTGATGTCCTTGGCTCTCTGGAGGTGCTTGCCGAATCATTGGAAAAAATAGAATCAGAAGAAGTAAAAGTAGATATTGTTTCAAAAGGCCTGGGCAATATTACTGATTCTGATGTTGATTTGGCGGAAAGCAGCGAAGCTGTAATTTTGGGTTTTAATGTCAAAGCCACGCCTTCTGCCCAGGATTTGGCCAGAGATAAAAATATTGAGATAAAATATTATGATGTTATTTATAATTTGCTGGATGAGGTTAAAAAAAGAATGTCTGCCTTGCTTTCCCCGGAAATTATCAGGAAAGATTTGGGCAAGGTAAAAGTTTTGGCTATTTTTAAAACTGAAAAAA
>Ga0209498_1002020_pt1 | contig 12377 bp, 10 predicted proteins | sample WalLakDeSediment_FD_184131 | JGI IMG/M metagenome (GOLD analysis project Ga0209498, IMG submission 184131) | Lake sediment microbial communities from Walker lake, Nevada to study Microbial Dark Matter (Phase II) - Walker Lake 11/02/13 Deep... | ecosystem: Environmental > Aquatic > Freshwater >...
TCCAGCCAGCGGGCGGCGTCCGAGATCTCGCCCGCGACGCGCGCCGCCAGGTCGCGGTCGCCGCCGAGCGCGCGGACGACGTCGAACGCCTTGCGCCGGACCCGTGCCCGCCCCACGCTGGCGATCTCGAGGGTGCCGAGCCGCGTCACCCGCGCCACCGCGTCACCAGGCAGGCGGCGTCGTCGTGGGGCCTGCCGTGCGTGTCGACGATGCGGTCGGCGAGCCGCGCGACCGCCTCGCCCGCCGCCGGCGCGTATCGCCGGTCGCGCAGGGTGCGCGCCAGCGCCTCGGGGAGCCCGTCGGTCCACAGCAGCAGCAGATCGCCCGGTGCCAGCGTGGTGCGCTGCACGAAGGGGGTCGGCCAGCGTCGACCGAGGACGCCGTCGCGCGACACGCCGGTGAACGGCCGGGCCCCGAGGACGGCCGCGCGCACGTTGCCGACGGCGAGGTACGCGAGGCGCGCGTCGCGGGTGTCGAGCACGCCGATGCCGGCGGCGGCGCCGATGGTGCCGACGCAGGTCTCGTGCAGGTCGTGCAGCAGGGCGGCCACGTCGGTGGGGTCGGCCGCGGCGGCGAAGCGCTCGCGCAGCCGGCCGAGCAGCTCGTGGGCGACGCCGTGCGCCGCAGGGCCGTGGCCGGTGGCGTCGACGATCGCGAGCAGGACGTGGTCGCCGCCGTCGGCCACCGTCGCCAGGTCGCCAGTGACGCGGCCGCCGGCGCGGGGACGCGCGGTGGCGGCCGCCTGCCAGCGGTCGCCTGCCGCCACCAGCGTGGCGGGCCGGTCGTCGTTGCCGTTGCCGCCGCGGGTGCCGGCCGACGGCCCGCTGAGGCGCTTGCGCACGCGCACGGTGGTGCCGCCGTCGGGGTTCGCGCGGATCTCGATCTCGTCCGCCATGCGGCGCACGCCGGGGAGGCCGAGGCCCAGCGTCCTGCCGCTGCTGTAGTGGTCGGAGAGCGCCAACTCGACGTCGGCGATGCCCGGCCCGGCGTCGAAGGCGGTGATCTCGACCTCCGAGGCGCCGCCGCGCCGCACCCTGCGCACCTCGACCGTGCCGGGGGCCGCGTACTTCAGGACGTTGGAGCCGAGCTCGCTGACGATGGTGGCGATCACCGAGCGCTCGAGGTCGGTCGCGCCCAGGAGCAGCGCGGAGCGCTGGCAGCGCAGCACCGCCAGCTGCAGGTCGAGGGCCCGGGCGATGTGGAAGCGCTCGGCGTTCACGGGGTCGCGTCGAACCCGTCCAACGGTTCGCGGGCGATGGCCGCGGGCGCGGCCCCACCGACCGCACCGTCCGAGGCCGTGCCTGCGCCGACCGCGGCGGGGGCGATGGCCGCCAACGCGTCGTCGAGGGTGCCGTAGGGCTCGAAGGCGCTCGTGTCGACGCCGCTGTTCACGAGGTAGGCGACGATGCCGGCGGAGAGCCCGACGAGCATGGGTCGCACCCCCAGCCAGGCGGACGTGCGGGCGACGGCCGAGAGGTCGGCGAACTCGGTCGCGTCGATCGTGTCGAGCCCCGATGCCTCGAAGACGATCGCCCGTGCGCGGGCGCGCCGCAGCCGGGCCATCACACCGCCGCGCAGGTGCGCGAGCGTCGCGTCGGTCAGCTCGCGCGGGAGCGTGACGATCAGCGCCGGGCCGATGCGGGTGGCGACCGCGCCGCCGCCGTCCATGGGGGCGGCGCTGCCGTCCATGGAGGCGCCGCCGGCGTCCATGGGGGCGGCGCCGGCGTCCATGGGGGCGCCGCTGCCGTCCGACCGCACGCCGCTGCCTTCGTCGGGCTCCCCGGCCCAGCCATCGCTGCGCGGCTCGCTCACACTGCCCTCAGGCGCCGGTGGCCGGCCGCGGCCGAGCGGCGTCCGGCCGCAGGCGCGCGGCGTCCCCGACCAGCGTCAGCGCGATCTCGAACGCGTCGCGCAGCGTGGCCGTGGTGCGGATCTGGCCGATACCCACGCCGAGTTCGACCATCGTGAAGGCGATCTCGGGCGAGATGCCCGACACGATCGCCTCGCAGCCCATCAGCCGGGTGGCCTGGGTGATCTTGACCAGCTGGTTGGCGACGGCGGTGTCGACCGTGCGCACGCCGCTGATGTCGAGCATGAACACCTTCGTGCGCGACTCGGAGATCATCGACAGCGTCTTGGTCATGATCTCCTGCGTGCGGCTGGAGTCGAGCACGCCGATCAGCGGCAGCAGCAGGATGCCCTCCCAGATCGGGGTGACGGGCGTGGCCTGCTCGAGCAGGGCCTCGCTGCGCGCCTCGAGCAGCGCGTTCTCCTCGGCGGCCCGCTCGGCCGCCTGCCGTTGGGTGGCATGGATCTGGTCGAGCACCAGGTAGCTGTCGACGAAGATCAGCTTCTCGACCGCCGCCGTCATCTCGGCGAGCCGCCGCGGGCGCGGCTTGATGGCGGCGAGGCGCTCCCGCAGGAGCTTGTCGGACATGAACATGCCGGAGAGGTAGATCAGGTTGGGCAGGTCGATGCGGCCGTGCACCGCGCCGACGTGACGGCGCGCGGCCACGTAGTCGTCGTCGACGCGGGCCGCGAAGAAGCTGCGCCAGTGGCGCACCTGCTGCGCCTGGACGTGCGCCAGCAGGGCGTCGGCGTCGCCGAAGAACGTCTCGAACTCCTCGTGCCCGCGCAGCCACGCGTACCAGTCCTGGACGAACGCCTCGATCTGCGGAAGCAAGTGCTGGCCTGCTTCGCGGACGCGCTCGAGGTCGGTCTCGGTCACGTCGAACGTGGCCAGCATGGTGCGGGTGTCATGGGATGTGGGCATGCGGGCGCTCCTCCGGTCGCGCCCGTCGGACGCTGCGGGGGCGACCCGAACGGCGACGGCGCACTCCATGATTACCACGAGGTCGTGAGTGATGGCGTGCCGAGATTGCAAGGGCCGGATGTCCCGAGCGCGGCGGCGCCGGCGCCACCGCTGCCCGGCGTCAGCGACTTGCGTGCAGCGCCTCCGGGAGCGTGACCACGTCGACGTCGGCGGCCGCCAGGTGCGCCACGACCGCGGCCAGGTCCTGGACCCGGTAGCCGGTAGCACCGTCGGGAACGCCGTCGACCACCTGGTGGAACACGAGCACCAGCCAGCTGCGCTCGCGTGCCGCCTGGTCGATCGCGGCCGTCAGGGCCTCGGGCGGATCGCGCTCGGTCACGCTCAGCGCCCGGATGCGGTAGGGATCGGCGGGCGGCAGCGTCTCCAGGCCGAGCCCGCGCACGATCGTCCGGCCGGAGGCGAACAGGCCACGAACGAGCTCGATGGACCGAGCGTCGAAGCCGCCGTACGGGTAGACGAAGTGGTCGGCGCCGCGCCGGAACCCGAGCGCGAGCAGCCACGCCCGCGCGCCCAGCAGTTCGGCGACCACGTCGCCGTCGCTGAGATCGGCGAAGCCGACCTCCTCCGGCAGAGCGCTCGTGTGGTGGGCGACCACGTCCCAGCCGGCGTACCACTCGAGCCACTGCAGCTGCTCGAGCGACATGAACCCCGGCGTGCCCACCAGGTCCACGATCACCGCCACGCTCGCGCGCAGCCCGTGGCGATCCAGGACGGGTCGAGCGTGGCGGTAGACCCCGTCGCGGGCATCGTCGAACACCAGGCTCACGACCCCGCGGGCGGGGCGCGCGACCGTCTCGAGTACGTCGACGTGGGCCGTCACGGGACCGCGCCCAAGGTCGGCCAGCGACAGCTGCACGTCGGTGACCCGCCCCAGGTCGACGACGTCACCGACGCGCGCGAGGGGCGTCCCCAACGCGATCGTCACCGGGATCCAGGCGTCCGGCAACACGTACGCCCGGCCATCCTCGGGGCCGCCGACGAGCCGATAGGCCTCGTAGCCGACGAAGCCGTCCGAGCTGAGGTAGAGCAGCATCTGCTCCAGCCGCTCCGGGTGGTCGACGCGCAGCAGCAGGCGCAGGTGGGCGTCGCGCAGATCGATCGGCGCCAACCCGGTCGCCCGCACGTTCACCTGGCGACCGTCGCCGTCGGAGGCGATCCGCAGCGAGCCGTCGCCCCGGACGGTGTCGGCGAAGACCGCGCCCGATCGACCTGCGGCGCTCTGCTGCACGAAGCGTGTGTCGGGACCGAACAGGTCGATCACCGCGACCGCGGGCGCGTACGGTACGGCGACGGCGGGTGGTGCGGCGCTCCAGCCCTCGGCGGACGCCGTCCCCAGGAGCAGCGGGAGTGTCAGCAGCAAGAGCCGGATCACGCGGACGTGGTCACGCACCCGTCCATGGTGGCACGGGCGGTCCGGCGACGTCGTCGGGGGAGGGCGGCGAACGCGACGGCCGCCGCGATCAGCGTCCCCATCGGTAGCGGGCGCACGCTCTCCGGAGCGCGCGCCCACGTAAGGTAGCGCTCATGCCGAGGGCTTCGATGGACCTGCTTCTCCTGCACCCCCCCAGCGTCTACGACTTCCGCGAGAAGTCCATCCTGTACGGCCCCGTCTCCGACATGGTGCCCTCGTCCGTCATGTTCGAGCTCTACCCGATCGGCTTCCTGACCATGGCCGGCTACCTGCAGGAGCGCGGGATGGAGGTCCGCATCGCGAACGTGGCGTTGCGCATGCTGACCGACAAGCGCTTCGACGTGCGCCGCTTCCTGGCGCGCCAGAAGCCGCGCATGATCGGCATCGACCTGCACTGGATGCCGCACTGCCACGGCGCGATCGAGATCGCCCGGATCGCCAAGGAGGTCCACCCCGACGTCCCGGTCATCTTCGGCGGCCTCTCCTCGACCTACTTCCACCGCGAGCTGCTCGCGTACCCCGAGATCGACTACGTCCTCCGCGGCGACAGCACCGAGCCGCCGCTGCACCAGCTGCTGCTGGCGCTGCAAGGCGGCACGCCCGGCGACGACGCGCTCACCGCGGTCCCCAACCTCACCTGGCGCGACGCCGCCGGCGAGGTCCGCAGCAACCCGCTGAGCTACGTCCCGCAGACGCTGGACTACGTCGACGTACGGCCCGAACTGCTGATCGAGATGGCGATCCGCTACCGCGACCTCTCCAGCGTGCTGCCCTTCAATGGCTGGCTGCGCAACCCGACGACGATGGTGCTGCCGCTCAAGGGCTGCGCCTACGAGTGCATCACCTGCGGCAGCTCGGCCACCACCTGCAGCCACATGACGATGCGCAACAAGCCCGTCTACCGCAGCCCGGCCAACCTCGCCGACAACCTCGCCGCGATCGCCCGGCTGTCGCGCGGGACGATCGTCATCCCCGGCGACCTATTGCAGGGCGGGCTGCGCTACGCGCGCGCGGTCATCGACGAGATCGCCGCCCGGGGCGTCAAGAACGACGTCATGTTCGAGTTCTTCGACGTGCCGCCGATCGACTTCCTGCGCCACATCGACGCCAAGCTGCACAAGTGGAGCTTCGAGGTGAGCCCCGAGAGCCACGACCGCAAGGTGCGGCACGCGCTGGAGGGCCAGGCGGGCTACGAGAACGAGGCGATGGAAGAGATGCTGCGCGAGGCGCTCAAGCTGCGCTGCACGCGCATCGACGTCTTCTACATGATCGGATTGCAGCACCAGACGTACGAGTCGGTCATGGAGACCGTCGACTACTGCGAGCACCTCTTCCGCTTCGGCGACAAGCGCCTGCAGGCCTTCATCTCGCCGATGGGGCCCTTCCTCGACCCCGGCTCCCAGATCTTCGAGGACCCCGAGGCGTTCGGCTTCCGCAAGCTCGCGTTCACCCTCGAGGAGCACCGCCAGCTGCTGGTGCAGCCGAGCTGGGAGCACATCCTCAACTACGAGACCGAGTGGATGACGCGCGCCCGGCTGGTCGACGCGACCTACGACGCCGCTGAGAAGCTCAACGAGCTCAAGCGCCGCTACGGCTACATCACGGAGCGACGCGCCAAGGCCGTCGCCGACGGTATCGCCGGCGCCCGTGCGCTGCGCGAGCGGCTCAACGCCGCGATGGCCAACGGCGGCGACCCCACGGCCGACCCGCAGCTCCGCGGGGAGATCGCGCGCTTCAGCGAGTCGACGGTCAGCGACAAGCAGGAGCTCTTCTGGCAGCGGCACCTGTTCAGCTTCAAGCTGCCGGCGATCGCCAAGGTCGCGCTGGCGGCGCTGCGGGGGTAAGGGCGGGGTTGCGCCCGGCAGCTACGCCGTAGGCGTCAGGGTGTCTCGAACAAGTGCTTCGGTAGACCACTCTGACGGATGATGGCTGCCAGCGTACCGAGTCGCAACTCGTCGTGGTCCGGGACGGGCACCGTGGTGGTTCCCGATTCGCCAACACGCTGCATGACCCTGTGGCTGCCTCGCTGGCGCACGAGCCGGAACCCATGACGCTCCAGGATCGAGCACACCTCGCGGCCCGAGAGGCGGAGGCGCTTACCCAACCGCGACCTCGAGCTGCGTGACGTACATCTCCCCGCGGAGCCGCGAACGAACCTCGTCCGCCGGAGCGGACTCGAAGAAGAGCTCGAGCGCCTCCTGGAGGTTCGCACGCGCTTCGTCCACGGTGGTTCCCTGACTCGCGATGTCGAGTTGCGGGCACAGCGCCACGTAACCGTCGTCTTCGCGTTCGATGATCGCTGTCAGCGTGTGCCGCATCCCAGAACCTCCCGTACTCGATCTCGACCGCCATCGTACGCTGTCCTCATCGCGATCGCGACCCGTGACGATCACGCGATCGGGCAGGGGAGGCCGGCGGTGCACGTCACGCTCGTCAAGCCGACGCTCGGCCGCACGGCGCACGACGAGCGCTTCGTCGACGAGGCGCGCATGGAGCCGCTGTCGCTCGGCCTGCTGGCCGGGCTCACGCCGGACGGCGTCGACCTCACCCTGTTCGACGACCGCGTCGACGCGTTCGACCCCGACGCGCCGACCGACCTCGTCGCCATCACCGTCGAGGCCTTCACCGCCCGCCGCGCCTACGAGATCGCCGCCGCGTACCGCGAGCGCGGCGTGCGCGTCGTGATGGGCGGCATGCACGCCACGCTGCTGCCCGACGAGGTCGCCGAACACGCCGACGCCGTGGTGACGGGCGACGCCGAGGCGGTGTGGCCGCAGGTGGTCGCGGATGCGCACGAGGGACGGCTGGCGCCCCGCTACCACGGCGCCTGCAGCACGCCGCAGCCGGGCGCCCGCCCGCGGCGCGACCTCTACCGCGGCAAGGGCTACCTCCCGGTCGCACTCGTCCAGTTCGGCCGCGGCTGCCGCCACCACTGCGCCTTCTGCGCCGTCGGCGCCTACTTCGCGCACCACCACCACGCGCGGCCGGTCGACGAGGTCGTCGCCGAGATCGCGGCGAGCGGCCGGCGCGACTTCTTCTTCGTCGACGACAACCTCGTCGCCGATCCCGCGGCCGCCAAGGAGCTGCTGCGCGCCCTGGCGCCGCTCGGCGTCCGCTGGGTGTCGCAGGCGAGCGTCGACCACACCCACGACCCGGAGATGCTGCGGCTGTTCGCCGAGAGCGGCTGCCTCGGCAACGTGATCGGCTTCGAGTCGCTTGACCCAGACAGCCTGCGGGAGGCCCACAAGGCCCCCAACCTGCGCGCCTCACCCGCCTACGCCGACGAGGTCGCCGCCCTGCGAGCGCACCACCTGCAGACCTGGGCGGCGTTCATCCTCGGCTTCGACCACGACACGGTGGCGTCGCTCGAGGCGACCTGCGACTGGGCGATCGGCCAGCGCTTCGCCTTCGCGGCCTTCAACGTCCTCATGCCCTACCCGGGCACCGCGCTGTACGCCCGCCTGGATGCGGAGGGCCGCCTGCTGTACGACGGCCGCTGGTGGCTGCACCCCGACTACCGCTTCAACCACGCCGCCTTCCGCCCCGCGCGCATGACCGCCGACGAGCTCACCGAGGTCGGCTGGCGCTGCCGCCGGCGCTGGAGCAGCCCGGCGTCGATCGTGCGGCGCGCCCTCGATCCCGCCACCCACCTGCACTCGCTCGAGCGCTTCGCCGTGTACTGCGCCTACAACCCGCTGTTCCGGCGCGAGGCCTTCAAGAAGCAGGACCTGCGGCTGGGGACGCGGTGAGCGCCGAGTTCGAGGTGCGGCTAGGGACCCGCGCCGACGAGCCCGACATCCGCGCGCTGGTGGGCCGGGTGGCGATGCCGGGCGACGTGGCGATTCGCTTCGAGCGCGAGCCGGACTACTTCCTCGGCACCACCATCATGGGCGACCCCTGCGACGTGGTCGTGGGACGCCGGCGCGGCGACGGGGAGCTCGTCGGCCTCGCCTGCCGCGCGGAGCACGACGCGTACGTCGCGGGCGCGCCGACGCGCGTCGGTTACATCGGTCAGATCCGCATCGCCGAGGGGGCGCGGGGCCGCGGGCTGGTCGCACGCGGCGCCCGCCTGCTGCGCGAGCGCACGCCCGCGGGGATGCTGGGGTTCGGCGTCATCGCGCGCGAGAACCGGCGGGCCGCCGGCGCGCTGGTGGGCGCGCGGCTCCCGGGAGGACTGCGCGCCGCCCGCGTAGCGGGGCTCACCACCTGCGCGATCGTGCTGCGGGGGCGTGCGGCCAGGCGCGCGCCGTGGCCCGCGCACGAGGGCGTGGCGCCGCGACCCGCGCCCGGCGGCATCGACGTCCGGCCCGCCGACGCGGCCACCCTCGGCGACGCCCTCGCCTTCTGGCACGCGCACGGCCCGCGGCGGCAGTTCTTCCCTGTGACCACGGAGGCGGGCTTCGCGGACGGCGCCACGCTGCGCGGCCTCCGCCCGGAGGACATGTTCCTGGCGTGGCGCGGCGACCGTATCGTCGGCACGATGGCGCTGTGGGAGCAGTCGGCGTACAAGCAGGACGTGGTCCACGCCTACGGGCCGCTGCTGCGCTGCCTGCGGCCGCTCTACGACGTGGCGGCGCGGCTGCTCGGCGCGCACCCGCTCACGCCACCGGGGGAGCCGATCGCGCTGGCCTTCGCCGCCCGCACCTGTGTCGCCGACGACGACCCCGGCGTGATGCGGGCCCTCCTGCGGGCCGTCACGGCCGAAGCCCACGCGCGCGGGCTCGCCTTCCTGATGGTCGGCCTCGCCGACGGCGATCCCCTGCTCCCGGTGGTCCGCCGCCACCCGCACATCACCTACCGCAGCGACCTGTACGCGCTGTCGTGGACCGACGACCCCGTGGCGCGCCTCGACGGCCGGGTGCCGTACGTGGAGATCGCGACGCTGTGACACGATGGCGGCTCCGACGAAGGGGGGGCTCGTGAGCGCGCAGCGTCTGACCCCGTGGGAGGCGACCTCGCTGACGGTTGGCGCCGGCGTCGGCGCCGGCATCATGGCGGTCCCGTACCTGGCCGAGCGCGTCGGGCTCCTGGGGCTGGCGGTCATCCTGCCGCTCGCTTGGGCCGCGAGCGCGCTCGTGCACCTCATGCTCGCCGAGGTGCTGTTCCGCACCGGGCGGCCGCTGCAGGTCGTCGAACTGATGCGTCTGTACGTCCTGCGCGGCCCCGCCGGGCGGGTGCTGACGTGGCTCGTGTTCGGTCTGCTGGCGGTGGCGTTCATCGCCAACCTCGCCGCCTACGTTGCGGGTGCGGGCGAGATCGTGGCGGCGCTCAGCGGTCTGCCGGCGAGGCTGGCCGAGGCACTGGTCTTCGTGGCCGCCGCGGGCGTGGTCTTCTACGGGCTCAAGGCCGTCGGCATCGCGGAGCGCTACGGCGCCGCGGTGCTCGTCGCCCTCGTGGTCGCCATCGGCGTCGGCGCGCTGCGCACGCCGTTGCGGCTCGACCCGGTCGGCGGCGGCGGCGCCGGCGCCGCTCTGGCGCTCTACGGGATGGTCATGTACGCCTACTGGACCTTCTACAGCGTGCCTCAGGTGGTGAAGGGCCTCATGCCGGACGCCCGCGCCGCGGTGCGCGCCATCGTCGTCGGCCTCGGCATCAACGGCGCGCTCACCGCACTGGTCGCGCTCGTGGCGCTCGCCGTCCGCACCGAGGTCACCGAGGTCGCCATCGTCGGGATCGCCGCGGCCATCGGCCCGTGGGCCGGCACGGCCGGGTCGCTGCTCGTGCTGGTCGCGCTGCTGACCAGCTACTGGTCGGTGTCGCTGGCGTTGGCCGACATCGTGCACGAGCGTACGGGCGCCCAGGCGCCGCTGGCTTGGCTGATCGCGACTCTGCCTTCCCTCTTGGTGTTGTGGCTGGGCGCCCTGCACTTCCTCGACTGGCTGCGGCTGGCGGCCGGCGCCACCGCGCTGGTGCTGGCGCTGATCACGCTGCCGATGGTGCTGCAGGCGCGGCGCAGCGGTCCGGTGACCGACCCGCCGTGGACCCTCGGGCGCTGGGGCGGCCCGGCGGCGCTCGCGTTCGCGCTCGTCGCCCTGCTGCTCATGGCGGTGGGTTCGCTGCTGCCGGCGGCCTGACCGCTGTCCCAGCGGTTAGGCTCGGACGCATGTCGGCATCCCAGCCAACTCCGTCTTCCCGGCCCAATCCCACCGCGACGCCGCGCGAGCGCTTCGGGCGCTGGGTCGCCGAGCACGACGACAGCTGGCTGTTCACCGCCCTGTACGTGGGCCTCGCCCTGATCCTCAGCACCGTCATCTCGCTGTTCTGGCTGGTCGTGGTGGTGGCGGCGCACGGCGTGCTGGAGTGGTTCTCGCTCTCCCGCCGCGGTGTCCATGACCGTCGGCTGGGCCGCGTGGCGTGGCACCTGAAGCTCGACGTGGGCCTGGTGCTGGTGGCGCTCGCGCTGGGCCTGTACTTCGAGGTCCTGTTCGGCGTGGCGGGGCTGAACGCCGCCGCGCGCACGGGCGCGCAGGGGGCGGCGCGCTTCGTCGCCTGGCAGCGCACGCTGCGCGGCGTGCTGCTGGCCGCGGACGACGCGGCGCTGGTCGCCAAGGCGGTCGTCGCGCGCCGGAGCGCGGGATCGGTGGACTCGCCCGCGGCGGCCACCGTGCTGGCAGCCGCCGCCCCAGGGACCGCGGCCACCGCGACCGTGGCGCGGGAGCCGCTGCCGTGGGCGCGCCCCTGGCCGCTGAGCGACCGCGTCGCGGTCGCGCTCACCGCGGCGTTCGCGGCGCTGGTCCTGCTGGCGCCCGTGCTGACCGACCACACCGCCGCCGCCGCCTGGGCCACCTTGGTCGCGGAGCTGCACCCCTGGCCCGGCGACTGACCCGGCGGGGCTGGGACCGCGCCGGATGCCGGGCGCGGTAACCTGGTGGCATCGACGACGGCAACGTTCCCCCCACGAAGGACTTCGTCCGCTTCCTCGCCGCCTGGGCGCTGCTGCACGAAAGCGCCGACGACGCGTGGCTGGCCGCCGTCGAGCGCGGCCGTACGACCCGGGTCGGCGAGCCCGCAGAGGGCGCGGAGCCCTTCGCGGACGCGCTCGCGGCCCTCGTCGCCGACGAGAAGGACCGCCTCCGGCGCGAGCTGAAGGGGGGATCGTCGGCGGCCGGCGGCGCCCCGCCCGAGCTCGCCTCGGCGCTCGCCGCGCTGCGCTTCGAGCTGGCCGAACTGCGCGGTCGCATGGAGTCGCTGCAGGCCTCGGTCGACGCCGTCGCCGCGCGCCTGCGCGAGCGCGACCCCGCCGGCGAAGGGGGCTAGACCCGTGTCGGCCCGCGGTCGGGCCATCGCCGCCGTCGTGCTGCGTCGTGCGGCTGCCGCCGCCTGGCAGGGCCGGTTCGGGCTGCTCCGCGGCCGAGCGCGCCGCGAGGCCGTCGCGCGCCAACTGCGCCTCGCCTGCGAGGACTTGGGCCCGGCCTTCATCAAGCTCGGGCAGCTCGCCTCGGTCCGCCCCGACCTGTTCGCCCCCGAGCTCGTGTTCGAGCTCGAGCGGCTCCAGGACCGCGTCCCCGGCGCGCCGTACGCCGAGGTGCGCGCGATCGTCACGGCCGAACTGGGCGCGCCGCCCGAGCGGGTGTTCGCGTCGTTCGACCCCGAGCCCGTCGCCACGGCCTCGATCGCCCAAGTGCACGCGGCCACGCTGCGCCGCGACGTCCGGCCGGTGGTGGGCGCGCCGCTCGCCGCGGGCACGCGCCTGGCGGTGAAGGTGGTGCGCCCCGGCGTCGAGGCCGCCATCGCCGCCGACCTGGGTGTCGCCCGGCGCTGGGTGGCACGCCTGGCGCGAGTGCCGCGGCTGGCGCGCTGGCGTCCGGCGGCGCTGCTGGGGGAGTTCGAGGCCACCCTCGCCAGCGAACTCGACCTGCGCAACGAGGGTCGGGTGGCGGACCGCTTCGCGTTCGACTTCGCCGACGACCCGCTGGTGGTGGTCCCGCGGGTGGTGTGGCCGCACACCACCCGGCGCGTGCTGACCACCGAGTTCGTCGACGGCTGGCGGCTGTCCGAGCTCGGTGACGCCGAGCGGGCGGGCATCGACGCGCGTCGCCTCGCGGCGCACGGCGCCGAGGTGTTCCTGCGCCAGGTGCTCCACTTCGGCCGCTTCCACGCCGACCTGCACCCGGCCAACCTCTTCGTCACGCC
>Ga0209498_1002022_pt1 | contig 12367 bp, 11 predicted proteins | sample WalLakDeSediment_FD_184131 | JGI IMG/M metagenome (GOLD analysis project Ga0209498, IMG submission 184131) | Lake sediment microbial communities from Walker lake, Nevada to study Microbial Dark Matter (Phase II) - Walker Lake 11/02/13 Deep... | ecosystem: Environmental > Aquatic > Freshwater >...
CGGTCGGGTTTATCTGTTTCAAGGTTATCGTTGCAGGTAATTGCAGATTTGTTGTGGTTAATTCAATCCAGGCTTCGGTGCAGCTTACGTCTTCAAGCTTAAGTGCAAGTGTTGGCTTTTCGCCGTTGGGTGGCGGCGGCTCAACGGAGTTGCAGGCTGTCAAACCTAACAATACTAGTACTAGAAAAAGAATTATTTTCCTGTTCATAGAAGTTACCTGTTTTGTTAAAATCTTATAGCAAAATAAAAAATAAAACAGCAACTGTTGAGAGATTAAATAGTGGATAAAAAAAGAAAGAGGGATTTCAGGAGAGAAAATTTTCATTCTTCTCTCCGGAAATTTCTCAGAGAGAGAGAGAGAAAAAAAATATTGTGCCAAAAGATTTCACGCTTATACCCCGTTTTTTTCTCAATAGTTAATAGAGATTAACTGTGCGGAAAATTAATTCCTTCTCACAGTCTGCAACGTAAAATTAAAAGCCTGTAATTCTAATTGCAACAATTGTGCTAAGTAGGTTGTGTGAGATTTATAATAATATTCTCAAGAAAAAAAATTTAAAACTTTTTCCGGCGACAGATTTGTTATGGCAATGCGAAGAGGATGACGGGAAAATAAAATAACGGATAATACTTTCTGATTTTAATTTTACTAAACTTCCTTACTCAACCTGTCAATCACATCAGTCGATTTTATTCCGTCTGCTTCGGCACTGAAGTTCGTGATGATTCTGTGACGGAGAACAGGAAGCATTTCTAGTTTAACATTATACATATTTAACGTGCAACATACAATGTTACCCTTATCATTACCCTTATTAAAGGGTATTACCCTTTTTCCGCCACCTTGCAGCAATTCCACGACCTTCAGAGATAATTTTTCCTTTCTTTTGAAGGTCCTTAAGTATTTTACGAATCATATCGCGGCTCACATCGGGACATGCTGACTGCAGTATTGACAATGTAAACTCACTCTTAATTTTCCGAATTTGTTCAATAACTAAATTAGTTTTTGTTCCTTTGGGAGATTTAATTTTTTCTAACCGCCCGGCAAATTCTTCGTAAGCTTTTTTAAGAATATACAACATGAAGCTGATGTAATGCCAGGAATTGTGGTTACTTTCATGCCATCGTTTTGAGGAAGCTTCCAGCGTTTCGTAATATCTTTCTTTGTGCTCTTCAATTAATCTTTCGATACTTACATAACGTCCGACCTCATATCCATAATGGTAAAGTTGAAGCAGCAGCAATAATCTTGACACTCTACCATTTCCATCACGGAAAGGATGAATGCATAATAAATCAAGATTGAAAGCCAATATAGCAATCAAAGGATGGACTGCCTTCGTTTTTGTTAATTCATTATTCGCTGTAATCAGTTCCTTCATCGCTGGCTTAACCTGGTTTTTAGGTACTGCATTAAACCTAATCCTTACATCGCCTTGCTGTAAGCGTTCAATTATATTAATATCTTTTTCCCTGTATACCCCTGCATCCCATATTTCACCTCGCGACATTTTGTGTAAAGTTTTAATAGTACTTTCGTTAATCTTAATTGAGTCCCTTTCAGAATGAACCCAACGTAGAGCATCGCGGTAACCCTGGATTTCTTCTTCATTACGATCTTTAAACTGATGTTTACCGAATATTACTGTCCCAATTTTTTTTTTATCTATCTCCACCCCTTCAATTCTGTTTGAAGAAATTGCACTTTCAATAAGCGCATGCTGCCGTAACACTTCTAATTTCTGCGGAGACTGATTTAAATATAGATCTTGCTTTCCCTTTGCTTCTGCAACATCTACAAGATACCAGGTAACTTGTGCGGGGATATTTTCCGTCCCATCTAAAAATATTTTTAATGTGTTCATTTTCTAAATCTTCATCAATCTATCAATCACATCAGTCGATTTTATTCCGTCTGCTTCGGCACTGAAGTTCGTGATGATTCTGTGACGGAGAACCGGTAGCATAGCAAATTTTACGTCGTCAATGTTTGGTGTGAATCTTTCCTGAATTACTGCCCGGGTTTTAGATGCAAGTATCATATACTGAGAGGCTCTTGGTCCTGCACCCCAGGTTATCCAGTCTTTTATAAATTGAGGGGAGTTTCCGTTTGTTGGGCGGGTCATATTTGCAACTTTAACTGCAAACTCAACAACATTATCAGCAACAGGAACTTTTCTAACGAGTTCCTGGAACTCGAGTATTTCATTTGCATTTAAGACTTTTTCAAGCTTTGCCTTGTATTCGCTGGTGGTTGTTTCAACGATTCGTATCTCTTCTTTGTAAGAAGGATAATCGAGCCAAAGGTTGAACATAAATCTGTCAAGCTGTGCTTCAGGTAAAGGATAAGTTCCTTCCTGTTCTATTGGATTTTGTGTTGCAAGAACAAAAAATGGCTGCGGCAATTTATAAGTTGTTCCGGCTGCGGTTACCCTATTTTCCTGCATCGCTTCAAGTAAGGCTGCCTGGGTTTTGGGTGGAGTTCTGTTAATTTCATCCGCAAGGATAATATTTGCGAAAATTGGTCCGGATATGAATTTGAAATTTCTTTTCTTGCTTACGGCATCTTCTTCAATTATTTCTGTACCTGTTATATCGCTCGGCATTAAATCAGGTGTAAATTGTATCCGGCTGAATTTCAGATCGAGTACTTCAGCAACAGTTTTTATGAGAAGTGTTTTTGCAAGACCCGGCACTCCTACCAGCAGACAATGCCCTCTTGAGAAAAGTGAAATTAAAAGCTGGTCAATTATATCATCCTGTCCAACTATAACTTTTGCAATTTCGGATTTTACTTTTTTAACTTTATCGGCAAGTTTTTCAACAAGCTCTACATCTTTTAGTCCGGCGGGATTTTCTTTCAAACTTAATTCCTTTTAAAAATTGATTCTGGATTCTGGATGCTAGATTCTGGATAGAGAAACTGTTATGATTATCCTTTTGACTATTTACTACTTACTTCTTACTTCTTACTTCTTACTTCTTACTACTTACTCACTACTACTTAAAGCCTTACTTCCCAGTAAATTTTATCACGAAGTGAAGCAACCCAGTTTTCATACTGCTTTTGTTTTTTATACTCATCGGCAAGCCTCTTAAGTTCAGCGTAGTCTTCCTCAAGACTTGGAGGATGCTGCGGTATTCTTGACTCAAGATAAACAATATGATAACCGTAAACACCCTGCCCGTAATCAATTCTTTTTGGAAAACTTATTTCACTCTGTTTCATTTTAGAAACAATATCAAGTAAATTTTTATCAAGCTGGTTTATATAAAATGTTCCGAGGTCACCTGAGAAAGGTGCTGTTTCTTTATCTTCGCTGTATCTTTTTGCATAATGCTGAAAAGTATTAACTCCTTTCACAACGCTGTCACGCAAGTCAGTTAAGAATTCGATCGTCTCAAGGTCAGCAGTTTCATCGGCTTTAAATTTAAAGAGAATATGCCGCGTACGGATTGACTCTCCTCTTCTTTCAAGTAATTCGATAATATGATAGCCAACAGGAGTTTCAACAACATCTGAAAGCTGACCAACTTCAAGAGAAAAAGCTGCAGCTTCAAACTGAGGATAGAAAACTCCTTTTTTAACAAAGCCAAGATCACCGCCGTAAGCTTTGCTTCCGGGATCCTCAGAATATTTCTTTGCCATTTCCTCGAAGCTTTCGCCTTGCTTAATAGAATCAAGTACAGCCTGGGCAAAGTCGCGATACTGTTTCTTTTGTTTGTCTGTTGTTTTAGGATTTCTGAAGATATGAAAGATTCTTAGCTTTTCAGGAATCATACCAAGACTATCTTTATAAGTCTGAAAAAATTCCTCAACTTCCCGGCGTGATGCTTCAATAGGTGCAAAATTCTTTTCACGCAACCTTTGAACCATTAAAGTTTTCCGCACATCATCCCGCAGCTCTCTTTTAATTTTTTCGATACTCATACCATACATTTGTTCAATGTTTGCATCAGAACCATATTGCTGTTTTAAAACTGCTATCTGATATTCTATTCTTTGTGCTACTTCAGCATCAGTCACAACTATAGAATCAAGCTCAGCCTGAGCATAGACAAGTTTTTCATCAATCATAGCACTGAGAATCTGATCTCTTATTTCGGGTGATTTCGGATCCATACCTCGCTGAGAGGCAAAAATCGTTGCCTGAAAATCGAGTTCACTTTGCAGTATGATTTCATTATCTATTACAGCTACAACTTTGTCAATCACGTTGGACTGTGCCAGCAAAAATGCGGTAAAGAGGAGTGTTATATTGATTATTCGTAAAAACATATTAACTATTTATTTATTTCTATATCATTCAAAGAGTATAAATCATTTATGTAGTTTTCAATTGCCAGCTCTGTTAAAGCACCTCTATACCTTCTTTCAACTTCTTTTTTGACAGCTTCAAAAGGCGGTATAGTCTGAGCTGTATATTTATCTAAAAGCTGAACAACCGTATTATAACCTCTGTCATCGGGAATGACAATGCTAATTTCCAGTGGGTAAAGCCCTTCAAGTATTCTCAACAATCTGACAGGGTAAACGTCCTGTTCTGCTACAAGAATTTCACTTGCAATACTTACGACCGATGCATTGTCAGAAAATTTTTTTATTGCTTCATCCCACCCACTTTGAATCAATTCAGTTCGGAAGATTACTGCAGTTTCTCTGTCAAAAAAATTTATTCTGTGCAAAAAGAAAGCATTATATGGAAGTCTGAAACTAGATTTTTGCTCATTGTAATAATCTCTCATTTCTTCTTCAGTAACAGCCATTGTGGGAACTGAAGAGAGACTCTCAATTAAAAGAGATGCTGCTAATTGACGTTCAGTATGCTCAAGATTTTTCTTGAATTCTATTGTATTTGTTAATCCTTTCTTTTGAGCTTCCTGATAAAGGAGCTCCTGCCGAACCCAATTATTAATAATCACAGATCTGTGTTTTTCAGAAACCGATTGAGAGTCAACCATTTCAGAAAATTCTTTCTCGGTTAAATAGGAATTGTTTACGCGAGCGATATAAGCTTCAGGTTTATCAGTTTCTGTACAGGCATTAAGAATAAAAAGAGGGAATATAATTCCCTCGAAAATTTTACTTCTGCTTAAAAGCATTTTGCAGCTTATCATAATAAACTTTTGGTTTGTATCTGTTCTTCAAACTAGTCAGATAATCGTTTTCCAGTTTTTTACTCAACATTTCCTGATACTCACCTGATACTTCAGCTTTTGCTTCCTCAAAAGTTTTTGTTCTTGCTGGCTGCCTGTCATTCAACTTAAAAATTGAATAGCCGCCTGCAAAGGCAACCGGTTCAGTGTAACTGCCAACGGCGGATATTTTATTAGCCTCTTTGTAAAAGTCAGAGTGGTCAACGGATTGTAAATCATAAAACCCGCGATCTTTTTTCTTTGCTGATCTTTCTGTATAAAGGGCTGCGATTGAATCAAATGAAGCGCCCTCCTGAAGCATAGCATAATATGCTTTTATCAGGGAATCTTTCGTTGAGAATATTTCGGTAAAACTTATTCTTTCGAGCCAGGTATATTTATCTTTATTTGTGTCCCAGTAATTATAAACATCTGCGCTGTCTATCTTAACCTTATTCCAGACTTCCTCTTCCTGGATCTTGAAAATAAAAATACCATCCCGGTAGTCGTTCATCAATTGAGCAAACTCAGGATTGGTTTTATCCAGATTCATAGCTTCTTCTTCAAGAAGCATATCTTCTGCAAGAATATTAATTGCATTTTCAACTTCCCCGAAGTTATCCATTGGCTTGGCTGTTATTTTTGAATTACGATTAGCTGCTTCAAGGAAATCTCCAGTAGAAATGGATTTATTTGCGTAAGTAAATAAAACACTCGATGAAATCTCATCATACTTCGGATGAACCATCCCAAATCTCAATGAATCACTTTTTTCAACAAAACGCGAAAGAATATCCTCATTGATTGTAAAGTCGTATTTATTTTTTAATGATGCTATTAACATTTCTTTTTCGTGCTGATATCTTTGCTTATTAAACATATTCTTCAGGTTTTCATATTCATCAGCATATGGCTGGGTATCCATCTTATCTATAAGCTTAATGATGTGATAACCAAAATTTGTTAGTATTGGGTCTGATATATCACCAAAGTTCATTTTGAAAGCTACTTCGTCGAACTCCTTAACCATCATTCTTCTCTCAAAATATCCAAGGTCTCCACCCTTTTCTTTAGAACCAGGATCATCAGAATATTTTTCAACTAATTCTTCAAATGATGCCCCGGCTTTTAATTCAGCCATAACCTGGTCAGCTTTATTTTTTGCTGCTGCACTGTCAATGTTGCCTTCTTCATTGTGAAAGCCAATCAGAATGTGGCTTGCTTGTATTTTTGGAAAGCGATGCTGTCTTTCTGTAACCTTTATTAAGTGATAACCAAATCTCGTTTTTACGACATCCGGATAAACCTCACCAGCTTTAAGAGTATACATCGGATCCTCGAATTCGTAGGGAAGTAATCCTGCAGTTATGTAATAGATGTCTCCACCATTGATTCCGGAGAATTTATCATCAGAATGAATGATTGCCATATTTTCAAATATGTGACCATTCTTAATGCTATCTAAAATTGCCTGAGCTTTTTTCCTCGCTCCATCATCACCCAGAGTGTCCGGTCTTATCATTATATGACTGACTCTGAATTCTTCTTTTCTTCTTTCGTAAAGCTGTTTAATACCGGGCTCATTTATTTGCTTTTCAAGAATATATGAAACTCCAACCTGCCTCTGATAATCTTTTAATTCATTCATTAAATCAGCATCCTGATCGTAAGCTCTAACCTGAGAATCACGCAATTTCATTTTGAAATTAACATAAAGATCCAGGAAATTTTTATGATCATCCATACTTTGATTCATTGCATTTTCCCAGCCGCCAACGTTCTTAGCATAGGCATGTTCGAACTCATCAAGAGTTATTTCATATTTGCCAAATTCAGCTACAGTTTGGGCTGTAATGCTAACAACTGTTATAAGTTGGACTGAAAGAAAAATTAGAAATGTTTGCAGAAAACGATTTAACCGCATTTGACATCTTCTCCTATAAAATTCTAAAAAATGAGAGCAGAATTTTAGGTATAGAATGCTTGAAAATCAAGGGAAATTTAAACTGATTCAGCAGATTTTTCTGCTGAATCAGTATAAAATAAGTTTATTTGAGGAGTGAAATTTTAATGGTTAGATGATAATTACTGGCTACCATACTTACAAAGTAAACTCCGCTGGCTAATGCACTTCCGTTTAAGTCGATTTCCCTTATCCCAGGATTAACTTCATCATTGAAAAGTACTGCTATTTCATTACCGAGGATATCGTGCAAATAAAGTTTAACATTAGAAAACTCAGGAACAGCAAAACGAATTTTTGTTGATGGATTAAATGGATTCGGGTAATTCTGTAACAGATAAAAATCTTCAGGTAGCTGATTTGTATTATTTACACCTGTTAATAGAGATTGAAGTGCCGAATAGGTATTTACAATTCCCCATCCCATTTGATTGTTAGGATTGTTACTTAGTGAAGCTGTATTCTTCATCAAAGACGCTAATTGCATCGGAGTTAAACTTGGATCTGCCTCAAGCAGAAGCGCAGCAGCACCCGCAACCATCGGGCAGCTCCAGGAAGTTCCACTTCCCCAGCTGCTGTAACAGCTATTCGAACCGTTGCAAGCTACATAATTGTTTGAACCCATTGCCATAAGATCGGGTTTAATTCTGCCGTCAACCGTTGGTCCCACACTACTAAAACTTGAACGATTTCCGCTACTTGTTACAGAACCTACAGCAATGACGCTATCGCCATCAGCTGGTGCACCAAGTGTGTTGCGGGTTGGGTGCGAGCCTTCATTGCCTGCAGAATTAGCTACAAAAATTCCAAGACTTACACCGTAATCAGCACTGTTGGTAATCCTGCAAGTATTTCCATCCATATCCTGCCAGGTATAGCTTGGATACGGTGGATCAAAACCAATGTAACCAAGTGAAGTTGAGGTAATATCGACACCTATACTATCGGCCCACTCAAGAGCGGCAAGCCAGTTATCTTCTTCAATTGGTGTTTCACTTTCAGTATTTTCTGTTTTTGCAAGAATGAAATCCGCCCCAAATGCTGGTCCGATAAGTTTTGTTTCATAAAAGCCGCCTATCAATGAAAGAGTTGAAGTTCCGTGAGAACCGTTGCCCAAATCTCCGTGATTCTGAACATTCGGATCTCCATTAACAAAATCCCAGGTTGCAATAATATTCATTGAACTGAACACCTGGTGAGAAAGTCTGTCGAACCCTGCATCCATCAGACAGATTGTTATTCCTGCACCTGTATAACCTAAATCATGAACCTGTGGAACCGTGATCTGATTGAGCTGAGTATACGACTGCCCATAATTAAAGCTGTGCGTTCCCTGAGGTTTGGATAAATTATCATTTGTTGAGTTTTGCGGGTTGTCGTTTTGAACTTCATCTTCAAAATTATTTTTTCTGAAACGATAAACTATGTCAAGCTGCTTAACAAATGGAAGAGCTGATATCTGTACGAGCTTATCTTTGGTAATAAATCCGCTGATTCCATTAAACCATTTAGTTTTTTGCTTTAATACAAACCCAAGCGATTGAACCTGATCAATATAGTTATGGTTAACAGGCAAATCTGTTTCTGAAATGAGTTTATCAGCACTTAAAACTTTTGCCCGACGTTTGAGAGATTTTTCACTCACAACTGTCGATGGCTTCTGAAAGTAATTTTGAGTTTCAGTTCCTTTATCGGTAAAGAAAACCCAAACGAGCAATTCCTCATTTAGGTTTGAATAATCAATTACAGAATTCAACTCGGGAGTAAACTTTTCCATTGAAGACTGTGCAAATGATATCCCTGCGAAAAAAATTACTGCAGCAACGATAGACTTCATAATTTTTCCTTAAAATAATTACAAAAAGAATTCACTTAACGCGGGTTCCGTTTTTAACAGAATTATCAACGATCAAAACTTGCAAACCTCCGGGTTCTTTATCAACGGCTAAAATCATACCATTGGATTCTTCACCCATCAGCTTTGCCGGCTGAAGATTTGCAACTACAACTACTTTTTTACCTACTAAATCTTCCGGATTATAATGCTCGGCAATTCCCGCAACTAACTGTCTTTCACCATCATCAAGCATTACTTTTAGTTTCATAAGTTTTTTACTCTTTGCAACTTTCTCCGCACTTAAAACTTCAGCAACCTTCAGCTTCGTTTTCATAAAATCATCATATGAAATAAGTTCTTCTTCTTTCTTTACAGCTTCAGTTTCAATTGAGCCAAGCTTTGATATTTGTTCTTCTATCACTTCATCCTCTATTTTGGGAAATAATATTTCTGCACTGCTAATTTGATGACCCTCTTTCAAAAAGGATTTACCACTTTCTTTCCACTCAACAGGCAAAGCGTTCAACATTCCAAATAACTTTTCAGATGAAAACGGTAAAACAGGATAAAATAGTTCAGCCAGAGTATAAATAGCCTGCAAGCAAATGTTTAAGGTCGTGCCGCATTTTTCTTTATTGGATTTAACGGTTACCCATGGTTCGGAATCATTAAAATATTTATTGCCATCTCTTGCAAGATTCATAATTTCATTAACGCCGTCACGGATTTTGAACTTTTCAAAAAGATCGCTAATTCGTTTTGGATATCCTCCGATTTCATTCAGCATATCTTCATCAATTTTCTCAAGCTTACCACGTGCAGGAACTTTCCCGTCAAAATGCTTATGAAGAAAAGTGAATGTCCGATTGATAAAGTTTCCGAGAATATCCGCGAGTTCACTGTTATTTCTAAGCTGAAATTCTTTCCAGTAAAAATCTGTGTCGCGGCTTTCAGGAAGATTTGCAGCGAGAGTGTATCGTAAAAGGTCCGCAGGAAAAAGATTCAGGAATTCATCAACATCTATTCCCCAACCACGACTTTTAGAAAATTTCTTTCCTTCAAAATTCAGGAATTCATTAGCAGGAACATTTTGAGGCAGACAATATTTTTCTCTATTCCCTTCATTCCACGCCATCAAAATTGCCGGGAAGATAATTGTATGAAAGACAACGTTATCTTTTCCGATGAATGCAATGTATTTCGTGTTTACATCCTGCCAATATTTTTTCCAGAGTTCGGGTTGATTTTTTAATTGAGAATATTCTTTTGTTGAGGAGATATATCCTAGCACAGCCTCAAACCAAACGTAAATAACTTTTCCAGCTGCACCATCCACAGGAACTTTAATTCCCCAATCCAGATCTCGGGTTATTGCCCGATCTTTCAATCCATCTTTAAACCAGCCCCGGCAATATTGAAGAACATTATCTTTCCAACCATACTTTTCATTCATTTCATCCACGTATTTTTCGAGTGCGGGTTGGTATTTTCCAAGCGGGAAAAAGTAGTGAATTGTTTCTTTCAGAGTTGGCGTACCGCCGGAAACTTTACTTCTAGGATTTTTCAATTCTGCCGGATCGTAAAGTGAGCCGCAGTTTTCACATTCATCACTTCTTGCCTGTTCATTGCCGCATTTAGGACAGGTGCCTTCAACATATCTATCGGGCAAAAACATTTTTGCTTTTTCATCATAGAACTGGTTTGACTTCTTTTCAACAAAGAGACCACGATTAAAAAACTCAAGAAAAAACTCTTTTGCTGTCTCGTGATGAATTGGTAAGCTTGTGCGTGAGTAATTATCAAAGCTCATCCCGAATTTTTTGAACGCTTTTTTGTTTGCTTCGTGAAATCTATCAATGATTACCTGCGGAGAAACTTTTTCTTTATCTGCAGTAATTGTTATTGGAACACCATGTTCATCAGAACCACAGATATACAGAACATCATCTCCATTTAATCGTTTATATCTAACATAAATATCTGCAGGAAGATATGCACCGCTGAGATGTCCGAGATGAATCGGTCCGTTTGCATAAGGAAGTGCTGAAGTGACTAATACTTTTTCTTTACTCAAGAATTAACTTAATTGAATGATTATAAAATTTTGAAGGGAAATATAAAGATTTTGGTGCGATAATTTTAAGTGTTGGAATTACCTTGTATGTAATAAATATCAACTTTAAAGCAACTTATTAGAAATACACATTAAGATTTAGATTATAAATCTCTGTAAAAGAATTAACAAGTCTGATTAAGCATAAATCCTTTTCCGTTTTGAAATATTAAAATGTAAACGAATCAGTTGCTCAGCTTGCAGAGGAAGAAGCGCATAAGAAACACCTTTATCATTACAAAATTCCACCTCATATTCTTTATCTGATAAAATTTCAACAATTGTCCCAACCTGACCTTTAACCAATTTATGCTTTGGTAAATCTTCTGCTAATGCTACGACCTCGAGCAGTTTATATTGTTTTTTCACATCAATTCCCTCCTATTTGATATAGCAAGTGATTAATTTCGGAATTTTTTCTTTTGATTTTAGAATCCATATACTTCTAATGATAGCTGATTTATTTTCGTGGTTTATTTGGAAATCAATATAATATCTTTTACCAAATGAATCACTAAATATTTCTATTGCATCCTGATTAAATGCTGCATCGAGTAAATACTTTTTGAGAACAAGTGCATCCTTCCTTGTAAAACCTAAAACACTGTTAAATACTTTTGCTTTATGCTTTCCCCTTTGATGATTTGGGTTTAAGCAATACTCTTCAAGTTTTTTTATTTCAAACTGAGCCTTCTTTCTGTATGGTAATTTTGGCACAAATTTAAACTGAATTATTAAACTTCGTTTCTAAACTTATGAAATATTTTATACTAAAGTTTTTTTCTGTCTCAAGCATGTTTATATAAGTGTACTTGGGCAAATGTTACCTCATAGCTTGTTGTTAAAATTTCCCGAGCTGTTATATTTTGTTTTTCAGATTCGGAAAGAGTATCCAAGTACAGTTCTATTGCTTCTTTAATATTTTCAGTCACTTCATCAAGAGTATCACCCTGTGTTTGGCATCCTTCGAGATCAGGACAATATGCATAGTAGCCGAACTCATCTTTCTCAATTATAATGTTAAGCCTTTTTGACATATAATTCCTCAAATTTTAACGTAAAAGTAATGAAAATCCTTAATAAAAATAGTGTTGAACTCCATAGCGTTTTAATACCATCGGTAATAAATAATTTTTAATTACGTGAATTGCCAAGCAAATACCTCGTCTAAAATAAGTAATTTTGTAATGTTAATTTTATAATATTTTATTTACTACAATAAAAATGTACTTAAGGGAGATAAAATGAAAAATCATTCTAAATTAGACTTTAATACAAAATGTGTTCACTCAGGTATTGATGAATATGAATACGG
>Ga0209498_1002023_pt1 | contig 12353 bp, 10 predicted proteins | sample WalLakDeSediment_FD_184131 | JGI IMG/M metagenome (GOLD analysis project Ga0209498, IMG submission 184131) | Lake sediment microbial communities from Walker lake, Nevada to study Microbial Dark Matter (Phase II) - Walker Lake 11/02/13 Deep... | ecosystem: Environmental > Aquatic > Freshwater >...
ATCTTCTATCGCGAGGTTCCGCTCCCTTTCATCACGGCTGTCCAGGATCCCTCGAGCATCCGCTGGCGTTTCGGGTCGATCGACTCCGAAGACCAGCCTCCCGTCGTGCTCGAGGACCTGCCGGTCTGCGGAAATTGTCACTCCTTCTCGGGCGATGGCAGCGTGCTCGGCCTCGATGTGGATTACGGCAACGACAAGGGCGCCTACGCGATCCTCCCCGTGTCCGAGCAAATGGTGCTGGACGACGAGAAGATCATCACCTGGAACGACTACCGGAAAGACGACGGCGAGACCACCTTCGGGCTCCTCTCCCAGGTCTCGCCCGACGGGCGCTACGTGATCAGCACGGTCAAGGACCGTGCGGTGTTCGTGGCATTGCCCGACATCTGGTATTCGCAGCTGTTCTTCCCGATCAAGGGCATTCTCGTCGTTTACGACACCCAGACCGGCACCTTCCAGCCATTGCCCGGCGCCGACGACCCCGAGTATGTCCAGAGCAACCCGACGTGGAGTCCGGACGGCAAGTCGATCGTGTTCGCCCGGACGAAAGCCTACCGCAAGGAAGCGATCGAGAACGCCACGGGCATCTTGCTGAACGAGAAGGACGTCCCCGAGTTCGTCCATGGCAACGAGCCGTTCAAGTTCGATTTGTACCGGGTGCCATTCAACGATGGCCGGGGAGGAGCGGCCGAGCCGATCGAGGGCGCCTCGCACAACGGCAAGAGCAACTACTTCGCGAAATTCTCTCCTGACGGCAAGTGGATCGTGTTCTGCAAGGCGGAGAACTACATGCTGTTGATGCCGGACAGCGAGCTCTACATCATTCCGGCCGAAGGCGGCGAGGCCCGGCGCCTGCGCGCGAACACGCCGCGCATGAATTCCTGGCACAGCTGGTCGTCTAACAGCCGCTGGCTGGTGTTCTCCTCAAAGGCCAACACCGCCTATACGCAGCTCTTCCTGACCCACATCGACGAGAATGGCCAGTCCACACCGCCGGTGGTGCTCGATCGATTCACCGGGGCAGACCGTGCCGCCAACATTCCGGAGTTCGTGCCGCTCCCCGCTGATGGGATCGTAACGATCAAGGAACAGTTCGTCGACGCCTACTCGTTTCTGCGGGCGGGCATGGCCAACGAGCGGACCGGCAACTATCCCGCTGCCGTCAAGGCCTACGCGCGGGGACTCGCCGTCGAGCCCGACAACGTGGAACTCCTGAACTCTCTCGGGTTCGCGTTATTCCAGCAGGGCAACAGCGAGGCGGCCATCGTCGCGCTGGAGAAGGCAGTCGCGGCGGACCCGCAGCACTGGAAGGCGCACAACAACCTGGCGCTCGCGGCCATCGATATCGGCGAGCTCGAGGTGGCCGAAGCGCACTATCGTGAATCACTCGCGGTTAACCCGCAGCCGGCGATCTACAACGACCTCGGTTTCGTGCTGGAGCGGCAGGGATTGTCCGACGAGGCTACCAGGGCGTACCGCAAGGCGATCGAGCTGGACCCCGGGTCGGCCACGGCGCATTACAACCTGGGGTCATCCCTGGCACGAATTGGCCAGCTTGCCGAGTCCGAGAGCCACCTGCGCAGCGCTCTCGAGATAAGCCCGAGCGCCGAGGCCTACACCGGGCTCGGTATCGTCCTGTGGCAGCAGGAGCGCGCGGACGAAGCTGTCGCCAGCCTGCATGCGGCGATCGCCGTGGATCCGGCCAATACGGCCGCCCGCCAGGTGCTGGCTGAGGTTCTCGAGAGCCTCGGGCGCACACACTAGGCGCGCAGGACAACGACGGAACTGAGACTCGTGGCCCCCGACGGACGCCTGCGCTGATGACCGATCCGGTTTTTCCTGCGTCACGACGCGACGCACTTGGCCGACTTGCCCAGTTTGTGCCGCGGGCGGGTCGGCAGTATGCCGCGGGCCGCAATACGGATCCCGGGCCGAGTGAGCCGAGCGCCGTCTCCAGGCTCTCTCCCTATGTGCGTCACCGCCTTCTCACGGAGCAGGAAATCGTCGGCGCCGTGCTCGACCAGCACAGCCTGGCCGCGGCAGAGAAATATGTGCAGGAGGTGCTCTGGCGCACCTACTGGAAAGGCTGGTTGGAAATGCGCCCGGCCGTCTGGACGCGATTCCTTGAGGAGCGCGACCGCCAGCGCGATGCGCCCTACGACACCAGCCTGATTACCGCGGCCGAAAACGGGCGGGCTGGCATCGAAGGTTTCGACGACTGGGCGCGGGAGCTGGTCGAGACGGGCTACCTGCATAATCACGTGCGGATGTGGTTCGCCTCGATCTGGATATTCACGCTCCGCCTGCCGTGGACGCTCGGTGCCGACTTCTTCCTGCGCCACCTGGTCGACGCGGATGCCGCCAGCAATACGCTTTCCTGGCGCTGGGTGGCGGGATTGCAGACGGTGGGGAAAACCTACCTGGCCACGGCAGACAACATCGCCCGCTACACCAACGGCCGGTTCGCACCCGCTGGATTGGCCCGGGAAGCGATGGCGCTCACCGAAGCTCCGGTGGAACCCGCGCGTGCTTTGCCGGAACCGGCGCCCCATGCTGCCCGCCGGCCCGCGATGCTGCTGGTCACCCACGAGGATATGCATCCGGAATCAGTGTTTCCCGGTGACGCTACGATCGATGCGGCGATCATCGCAGCAGACGCGGACCTGCTGTGGGGTGATACCGCTCGCCGGTTCGTGCAGGCGGCAGCAGCGGACACGGCGTCGAGGGCAGGGGCGCATTTCAGCTGCACCACGGAGGTGTCGCAAAGGCTCGATGCCGGGACACTTGTTGCAGCGGCGCGGGCCGCAGGGGTGGGGCAGATCGTCACTTCCTATGCGCCGGTCGGTCCAGTGGCAGATCACTTGGCGCATCTCGCCCCCTTGCTGGCGAACGAGGGCATTGCCTTGATCCAGGTCCGGCGCGCGTGGGACGGCCGGTTCTGGCCCCATGCGAAGAAAGGCTTCTTTGCGTTCAGGGAGCGGATCCCTGCGCTGTTGCGGGCATCACTATCTTCATGATCGCCCGATCTCGCCCCCGGCTACCGACCGGGCCAACGAGCTGAACTGACCCTTGGGCTTGGCCGTCACCGAAGGATAGGGTGACGGCCAAGGTCGCCTGCTAGACTGCCGCGGTCGGCAGGCACGGTAGATGCGATGCAACTCACTAACGAACAGCGCGCGCTGCTGCTGGCCCTCGGCGCGGTGCTGCTCTGGTCCACCGTCGCCACCGCGTTCAAGCTGTCGCTCCAGTACCTGGCGCCGGTGCAACTGCTCGCCTGGGCGAGCGTGTTTTCGCTGCTGACGCTCGGCGCGCTGCTGGTCGCGACCGGGCGGCTCGCCGAGGTGCTGCGCGGCAGCCGGCGGGACTACCTGCGCTCGCTCGCGCTCGGCCTGCTCAACCCGCTGTGCTATTACCTCGTGTTGTTCGAGGCCTACGACCGCCTGCCGGCGCAGGAGGCGCAGCCTCTGAATTACACCTGGGCGTTCACGCTCGCGATCCTCGCGGTGCCGCTGCTCGGGCATCGCCTGGCCCGCGCGGACGTGATCGGCGGCCTCGTCGCCTACGCGGGTGTCTGGGTCATCGCGACGCGCGGCGAGGTGCTGGCGCTCGAATTCGCCAACCCGGCCGGTGTCGCCCTGGCGCTCGGCAGCACCGTGCTGTGGGCGCTGTACTGGATCTACAGCGCGCGCGACCGGCGCGACCCGCTGGTGGCGCTGTTCTGCAATTTCGCGCTGGGACTGCCATTCGTGCTGCTGGTGTGCGCGCTGACCGAGGGCCTGGCCGTGCCGGACTGGCGGGGCCTCGCCGGCGCGGCGTGGGTCGGCGTGTTCGAAATGGGGCTCGCATTCGCCCTCTGGCTGAGCGCGCTGCGGCTCACAAGTAGCGCCTCGCGCATCAGCAACCTGATTTTCCTGTCGCCGTTCCTGTCGCTGTTCTTCATCCGCACGTTCGTCGGCGAGACGATCCTGCCCTCGACCTGGGTCGGGCTCGGGTTCATCGTTGCCGGGCTGGCGGTGCAGCAGGGGTTGCGCCCACTTCCCCGCCCCTGACCTCCGCAGGCCGCCCCATGCTGCCAATCGACCCGCCGCGCCGGCCGGCAGATATCGGGCGGCTGCAGCGCGCCGCCATGAGCGGCCGATGCATTCGAAAATCAGTCCCTCGGGCAGAAATCAGCAATAGATCGGCATTAGATCAGGACTCGATCCGGCATTCCCCGGCCCCGCTCCCTACACTTTTATGCATCGATCGAACGCTCCGATGACGGCCGCACGTTGAGCCGATGCTGCCGCATGGGCGGCGTAGCGGAGATGTTCACGCGCACGAAACGAATATTGTGTCAAGATGCCAACCGCGGACCAGGACGGCGGACCAGCGCCAGGGAGGATGCATGTCTGAGCCACCCCGCTTTGACTCGGGAGCCGCTGACTCAAAGCGTAGATTGAGCGTTGTCGTGCTTGAACGGGCGAGGAGTCGCGCGATGCGCGGCACCACGCCCGGCATCGTGCGCAACTGGTTTGCGCCCATGCTGCTGGTGGTGGCCGTCGCCTTCGTGTCCACCTCGCTCTTGTACACGGTCGACGCCGTGATTTTGACTGGCGGGGTGGTCAGCGTTCCTGCGGTGCTGGAGCACTACCTCGGGTTCACGCCCGAGCTGATCACCGATGCCCTGCCGGCGCTCGGCATGACCGTCGTGGCGGCGCTCGGCATCGTCCTTACGGTCATCGCGATCATCGTGCAGCTGTCATCGGAGCGTTACACTGGCGTGGCGATGATGTTCCTGCGCGACCCCGCGCACATTGCGGTACTCAGTTTCTACATCATCGTCAGCCTGTGCGCCGTCTGGCTCAGCGTGAGCCTGCGCGAGGACTTCGTGCCGCGCGGCCTGCTGCTGATGGTCATGGCGCTGACCAGCATCGGGCTGGCCTCCATGCTGCCCTATTTCGCATACACGTTCTGGTTCCTCGAGCCGAGCAATATCATCGAGCGACTGCGGCTGCGCACCAGCCGGCTCGGCGACCTGGGCCTGGCGGGGCGCTCTGCGGCGGAAGTCGAGCCCCTGCAGGGGAAACTGTTCCACCAGGTCGAGGAAATCACCGACATCGCGAACAACTCGATCGAGGGCCGCGACAAGATCATCGCGGTGGACGCTGTCGACGCCCTGCGTGATTTTGTCATCAGCTACATCGCCGACAAGCCCGACGTGGGGCATGCCTGGTACCGGATCGGGGAGAAGCTGCGCGCCAAGCCGGAGTTCATCGGCATGGACCCACAGCTGATGGAAAGCTTGGACAGCCGCGGCCTGTGGGTGGAATGGAAGACGCTGCGCGAGTACACCAGCATCTACCGCGAAGCGCTGGATTCGATGCACGAGGTCAACTCGCTCATCGCCATCAACACGCGCTTCATCGCGGAAGTCGCTGCGGGCGCCGGGAAGCCGGCCGTGGTGCAAATGGCGTTTCGCTTCATGAACTCGTTCCTCGAGCGTGGCATCGAGGCTCGGGCGGCGGCCGTATGCTTCGACGTGCTCCACCAGTACCGCATGCTACTGGAGTTCCTGCTCAGCCGCGGGGATGACGGCCTGGCCTACGAGGGCCTGGAGTTCCTCAAGTACTACAGTCACATCGCCTTCGAGGATGAATTGCCGGACGTCGCCGAGACCGCTGCCTACGACGTCGTGATGCTGTGCCGTTACGCGCACGAACACCGGATCAAGGGGGCGGAGCGGATCCTCAAGCTCCTGCTCGAGGTGGACGCCAAAAGTGATCTAAGCAGCCTTCGGCAATACCGCAGCCTGCTCGGCGTGCGCTGCGCGCAGGCGAGGCTGGCGGTCTATTTCCTGTCCATCGGCGAGAGGACCAAGGCGAAAATGATCGCCGATGACATGGAGGCCCTTCCCGTGGATATGTGCCGGCGCATCAGGGAGGACCTCATGCTCGACCCGGCGCACTTCTGGGAGATGGTCGACCGCGGTCGCAACCGGCACTACCTTGCCGAAGCCGAGCGGGCGCAGGTAGACATTTTCCTCGGGTGGCTCGAGTGTCCGCGGAGGTCAGCTACGTCAGTGACTTCGTCCCAGCCGCCCGAGACCCCCGCTCGGGGCGCGCCTGGTATCGGGGAGTGCACCGCTTAGGGGGTCAGAGCCGATGGCGCTGCCCTTGTGGTGGCACGCCTGTCGATCACGGCGCTGGAAGAGCTCGATGCCCTGCTTCGATCCGTGACAGTCACCACTGCTATCATCCGCGCCCATGACGCCTGCCATCGCCCCTACGCCAGTCTCGCGCGCGGCCATCGCCGCGGCGGCGCAGCTGCTCAGGGACGGCGGGGTCGTGGCGATCCCGACCGAGACCGTCTACGGACTGGGCGCGGTGGCGATGCACCCCGCGGCAGTGCGCCGCGTTTTCGCCATCAAGGCCCGTCCGGCGAACCACCCGCTCATTGTCCACCTGCACTCGGCTGACGCATTGCCCGACTGGGCGCGTGAGATCCCGGACGCCGCATGGCTGCTGGCCGAGCGTTTCTGGCCCGGCCCGCTGACGCTGGTGCTGCCGCGCCAGCCCCACGTGCCCGACGAGGTCACCGGGGGGCAGGACTCGGTAGCGCTGCGGGTGCCGGCCCAACCGGTCGCACGCGAGCTGATCGCCGCGGTCGGGGCACTGGCCGCGCCGTCCGCAAACCGCTTCGGCCGCGTCTCGCCGACCACCGCAGCACACGTGCTGGCCGAGCTCGGGGATGACGTGGACATGATCCTCGACGCCGGCCCCTGCCAGGTCGGCCTCGAGTCCACCATCCTGAGCCTGCTCGACGGCACGCCCGCACTCCTGCGCCCGGGCGCCGTTACCGTGGCCGAGCTCGAGGCCGTGCTCGGCTGCCCGGTCGCCCCGCCGCCGCACAGCCTGCGCGCACCCGGCCGGCTCGCCTCGCATTACGCGCCGGTTACGCCGCTCGAGCTGGTCGCCGCCGGTGAACTCCCGCAACGACTTGCCGCGCAGGGCGCGCCGCGCGTGCGCATCGCGACCCTCGCGCACAGCCCGGCCGCCATCGCCGCCGGCGAGGCGGCCGGCGCCGCGGTAACCGCCATGCCCGCAAATGCCGTCGACTACGGCCGCATGTTGTACGCCGCGCTGCGCCGGCTGGACGCGGCCGGTCACGATCTCATCATCGTGGAAACGCCGCCCGCGGCGCCGGAATGGCTGGCGGTCCACGACCGGCTCATGCGCGCCGCGCATCGCGACTCCTGCGAAGCGGGTGAACGTGAGCCGCCAGACCAGGCGGACTGAAGCCAGTGGCCAGGCCTCCGTTCAAGGAGGTAAAAAATGTTTGACATCCTCCCGGCCGGGTAGTAAAACATGTTGGACATGGCCATCGGCCTGAGCCGCAACTGCCTGGAGTGGAAACGATGTCGCACCACGAGAAATTTGCCTGGGGTTCCCTGATTGCCAGCCTGTTGGCCTGGAGTTTCCTGACCATGCGCATGACCGACAGCTGGGCGGTGGTGAATGTATCGCCGGGCCACATGATCTGGACCTACGGCGCGGTGGTCGTCCTGATGATCGTCGCGCATGCGACGCTCGCGGCCATATTGGACGCCCGCGCGGGCAGCGAGGCGGGCAAGGATGAGCGCGACCTCGCCATCGCGGCACGGGCCGAGCGCATCGAGGGGCTGGTGGTGCTGGCGGCCGTCAACGTGCTCATCATCCACGCGCTCGCGCAGGCGGCATTTGCGGGCCATGCCTTGCCCAGCATCGACTTGGGCACGCTGCCGGTCCTTTTCTATGCGCTGTTGACGGTGCTGTTCCTCGGCCACATCACCAGCCAGCTGGCCACCATCTGGTTGTATCGGGCATGACGGGTCCGACGCGACGCGGAAGGGTGTCCAATCGCGTGCGGGAATTGCGCGAGGCCGCGGCCATGACGCAGGCGGAACTCGCGGAACGGGTGAGCGCCAGCCGCCAGACCATCATTGCCATCGAGGCGGAGAAATATGCGCCGTCGCTGGAGCTGGCGTTTCGGCTCGCTCGTTGTCTGGGCGCGCCGTTCGAGGACGTGTTCAGTTACGCGGACTGAATTCAGCGGACCGCGCCGAGGGCCCTCGGACACCGCGGCGTCGATCCGCGCAGGGAGCAGGCCCCGACTGCGGATCAGGCCGGAGGATGGTAGCGCGTGTCTCGTCCGTAACGCGCCACCACTTCCGCCTGCCGCCGGCGGCTGACCGGTGCCTCGAGTTGGCCGGTGAGCTGGCACACGAGATGGCTGCCCTTGCGCCGCAGACCCCGCACGTGACGGTCCGCCACCCAGTGCGAGCGGTGCACCCGGATGCCGCGCCCGACCAGCTCGGACTCGGCGTCGGACAGGCTGTAGAGCAGCATCGTCCGGCCGCGCGGTGTGTGGACATGCAGGTAGTGCAGGTCGGAAGTCAGCAGCACCACGTCAGTGCCGAGGGCCTCCGGCAACTGGTCGAGGAGGCCGCCTGACGGTACGGAAACCCCCGGCTCGGGCTCAGGCTCAGGTTCGGCCGCCGCGAGTGGCGCCGAAGGGCTCGTGCCCAAGCGCGTCAGGCGCGGCAGGTTGATCAGCACCCAGGCGAGCACAAAGGGCGGCGCAAGGCCGCCGAACTCATCCAGCCACAGGCCCGTGAAACCCCACGACTGCAGGACTGCGACATCCCCGGGATCGTTGTCCTGGATCCCGAACAGGACTTCCAGCCCCAGCGCTGCCAGCGACAGGCCGACCGCGGCGATGATCCCGGACACGAGGACGAACGCCCAGGGCGACAGAGAAATGCGCAGGCGGGCCAGCAGCCAGACGGCCGCCGCGATGCAGGGGATGGCGGCCACGGCATGCAGCGTCCAGAACAGCATCGCGCCGGCACGTCCCAGGCCGATGGAACCGGCGGGTTGCATCAGGCCGAAGATGACGCCGAGCAGCAGGAGGGCGACGGCGACCAGCTTGAGGAAGCCCATGTCGACGATGTCCGGCGCCTGGCGCCGGCGTGCGGTCGGGATCCCCATGTAATCAACAACCTGCGGCTTGTCTGCCGTTCGTGAAAAAAGCCGGCCGCTCGTGCATCGATCGGCCGAAAGGCGCATCCGGTGGCCTATTGTGCCGAAATCACGGGGCGCCGCGCAGCCCGCCAGGCAACCGCGGAACCCAGGTCAAAACCAACCGGAGAAGCCTTCGTCATGAACAAGTCCCTGAACTGCGGCGCCGCCGCCCTGCTCATCCTCGCCGCGCTGCCGGTCCAGGCCGCGACCGAGCGCAGTTATTTCGATCTCCGCCTCCTCGGCACCTCGGGCGGCGGCGACTTCAGCGAGCCCGACGGCACCGGCGGCACACTGGGTGCCGAGGTGGATACCGGCCTTGGCTGGGGCATCCGCGGTGTCTGGGTGTTCGCTCCGCGCTGGCACTTGTATGCCGAGTGGAGCACCTCGAACACCACCCTGGACGTAACCCGCCGGGACGCCGGCGGCGCCAGGCTGGCCACGGAGGAGTCCGACTTCGACCTCGAGCGCATCTGGCTTGGCGTGGGTTACAGCTGGCCGATGGGTAATGACTGGTCGATCTACGGGAGGCTGACGTATGACCTCGTCGAGTATGGCGACTTCGACCGGTTCGAGCTGGAGGGGTTCGGCACGGTCGCGCTCGATGACGAGGACGACAGCGGTGTCGGCGCCACCCTGGGCGCCCAGTGGGTCACGGGCGACTGGGAATTCGACCTCTGGGCGCGTTATACGTCCGTCGGCGAACTCGTCCAGGACGGCGCCGGGGTCGAGTTCGACAACGACTTGGGTGGCGGCGTCCGCGCCGTGTACAACCTCACGGACTCGCTCAGCCTGGGCGGGGACTACGAGTTGCAGGACATCGACACCTGGTCGGTGGTGTTTCGCTATCGATTCTGAGGACCGGCGTCTCACCGACCCGCAGTCGCCTGTTGGCGAAGGGCACCCGCATGAGCGCCTCGCGCGCTCAGCGGATCTCGCCGATGTGGAACAGCGCGGAGCCGGAGAGCACCACCTGCGGCAACGACATACCGATGACCACCCCATCGATATCGGCACGCACTTCATGCACCTGGTCGGTGACCGGGTCGGCGATGGTGGCCAGCAGCTGTCCCTCGGCCACGACGTCGCCGACCCCCACGCGCGGCAGGTAGATGCCGCCCCAGCCACGCGGGACACGCAGCCAGCGCGAACGCACCAGCACCTTGGAGACGCTCTCGCTGGGCGGTGCGGCGGTCATGGCGAGGCGCGACATCACGTTGCGCACCCCTTCGACACCGCGCTCGATCTCCGACTCGAGAAACAGGTAGGGCGGTCCGGCCTCGTAGACGATCGATGGGATGCCGCGCTGCGTGGCCTCACGGCGGATAGCGCCGCTGGGCCCGGGGCCCGTGATGATGAGGCCTACCCCGAACCAGTGCGCCAGTTCCATCGCGCGCGGGTTGGCCTCGTCGGCCCGGACCTGCGGGTAGTTGGTGCGCAGGTTGGAGCCCGTGTGCAGGTCGATCAGGTAGTTGCAACCAAGTATCACGCCATTGAACACGGTATGGGCCACGATTGAGGCCACGCTGCCGTTGGCGCTGCCGGGGAACGCCCGGTTGAGGTCGCGGCGATCCACCATGTTGCGCTGGCGGGTGCGGAAGCCCAGGGTATTGACCGAGGGCAGCACCACCAGGGTGCCGGACAATTCGGCCGGCTCGACCCCGGCGAACACCCGGCGGGCGATCTCCACGCTGTTGACCTCGTCGCCGTGGATGCCGGAGGTCACGCACAGCGTCGGTCCCGGCTTCACGCCGCGGGCGACGAACACCGGAAAGTCGACAAAGGAGCCCTCGAAGGAGCGCTGGCCCTGGTAGGTAAAGCGGCGCACTTCCCCGGGCGCGATGCGCTCATTGGCGATCTCGACCGCGCCCCAGTCGGCGGCCGGCGCGGGCACCGGGCAAAGCACCAGCAGTGAAACAAGGCCCAAGGCCGGCAAGCGATCGCGGATCACGGCAACACCCCAGTGGAAGATCGGATAACAGGGAATACAAGCGGGCGGCAAATATAACGGGTCAGTTCCCGGATCGCCACGAGTTTGGGTCAAGACTGAGCTGTTGCCCGTCGCGCCGCAATGGCATAGTGTGAACGGAGGGGGATACGAATTTGCGCAGAGGTGAAGCATGCGCGCTGCCCCCAACATTCAACAGAACGCCCTCTTGGCCGCCCTCCCTGCGGCGGCGCGGGATCGCCTGGCTCCGAAACTGAAGCTCGTGGACATGCCGCTGGGCAAGGTTCTGTATGAGTCGGGGGACAAGCTCTCCCACGCCTATTTCCCGACAGAGTCGATCATCTCCAAGTTGTACGTGATCGAAAGTGGCGCCTCCACGGAGATCTCGATGGTCGGCAACGAGGGAATGATCGGCGTGGCCCTGTTCATGGGTGGCGGGTCGACGCCGAACCGGGCGATCGTGCAAAGGGCCGGCCACGCCTTGCAGCTGCAGAAGCAGGCACTCATGGCTGAATTCAAACGCCATGAAGAACTGCAGAAATTGCTGCTGCGTTACACCCAGGCCCGGATCACGCAGATGGCGCAGACCGCGGTTTGCAATCGACACCACTCGATCGACCAACAGTTGTGCCGCTGGCTGCTGCTCTCCCTGGACCGCCTGCCGGACAACCGGTTGGTCATGACGCAGGAACTGATCGCCCACATGCTCGGCGTGCGGCGTGAAGGTGTTACCGAAGCCGCCGGCAAGCTGCAGCAACAGGGCGTCATCGAGTACCACCGCGGTGAAATCACCGTGCTCGACCGGCCCAGGCTGGAGGCCCTGTCCTGCGAGTGTTACGCGGTCGTGAAGCAGGAAACCGACCGGCTGTTACCCCACGAGTAATCGCCGTTCGCCTTGCGGAAATGAGTGCCGGTCGCGCTGCCGTCAGCTGTTCAAAAACGAAACGTCGCCCCTACAGACGGGCCGCTGAAGGTGGCGCCGAGGTCCTTGAAGCGGCCCGCGTCGCCGAAGTCATAATCCAGGTGACGGTAGTTGACGAACAGCACGCCCCAGTCGAAGGCGTAGCCGACTTCCACCATTGCCTGCCAGGTCAGATCCGACTCGCCGGCGCCGATGTCTGCGTAGTAGCGCATCGACCAGCGGTCGTTGTCGAAGCCGTAGCGGCCATTGACGCCGATGAAGGCATCATTGAAGTCCAGGTCGGACCGTATGTCGAAAGAATCGCCGCTGTCCAGGTCGCCCGAGACCTCCAGCGACATTGCCATGCGACGCCAACCGACCAGTCCATCGACGTGGTATCTGTCCTTGTTCACGAAAGTGTGGCCGCCGGCGAACGTGATGATAGAGCCGGAAAGGCCCGCGTCGT
>Ga0209498_1002025_pt1 | contig 12341 bp, 9 predicted proteins | sample WalLakDeSediment_FD_184131 | JGI IMG/M metagenome (GOLD analysis project Ga0209498, IMG submission 184131) | Lake sediment microbial communities from Walker lake, Nevada to study Microbial Dark Matter (Phase II) - Walker Lake 11/02/13 Deep... | ecosystem: Environmental > Aquatic > Freshwater >...
TCTATCAACTCGCGGCCGCCAGGAGCGGCACCGGCGCACCGGGCGATGCGTGACGGCCTTGTGCCCCGCCGTCCCCGGGCTCGCGCCCGGGGCTTCTATCAACTCGCGGCCGCCAGGATTGCAATGGTGCTCGGCACGGGATGTGACGCTCATAGAAGCCCCGGGCGCAAGCCCGGGGACTGTGACGTGGCGAGCAGACTGGTGCCACCCTGCCGGTCCGCGGCGCTCACTCGAGGCGGCCGAGGAGCGCACCCTGACACGGCCAAACCAGGTGCAATAGAATCGCAACCCATGACGCCCCGCCGCCTTGCTGTCGCCGATCTCCGCTCCCAGCGCTGGTTCGCCCCCGACGACCTCCGCAGCTTCGGGCACCGCAGCCGCCTGCGGCAGATGGGCTATGCGGCCGACGAGGCCGAGGGGCGGCCGGTGATCGCGATCCTCAACACCTGGAGCGACCTAGCCCAGTGCCACACCCACTTTCCCCAGCGGGTGGCGGCGGTGAAGCGGGGCGTCTGGCAGGCTGGCGGTTTCCCGGTCGAGATCCCCGTGCTCTCGCTGTCGGAAATGTTCATGAAGCCGACGGCGATGCTCTACCGCAACCTCCTCGCGATCGAGGCCGAAGAGGTGCTGCGGTGTCATCCCGTCGACGCCGCTGTGCTCATGGGAGGCTGCGACAAGACGGTGCCGGGGCTGCTGATGGGAGCGATCTCGGCCGACCTGCCGGCGATCTTCATGCCCGCCGGACCGATGCTCGCCGGCCGCTGGCGGGATCAGCGGCTCGGCAGCGGCACCGACGTCTGGAAATTCTGGGCGGAGCGACAGGCTGGCTGCCTCTCGGAATGCGCCTGGCGACAGATCGAGGAGGGCATCGCCCGCACTCCGGGCACCTGCATGACGATGGGCACGGCCGTGACGATGGCGGCGGTCACCGAGGCCCTCGGCCTGATGCTGCCCGGAGCCTCCACGATCCCCGCGGTCCATTCGGCGCACGAGCGGATGGCGGCGGAGTGTGGCCGGCGGATCGTTGCGATGGCCTGGGAGGATCTCAGGCCGTCGCGGATTCTCTCGGCCGCCTCATTCGACAACGCAATCGTCGCCGACATGGCACTGGCCGGCTCGACCAACGCGATTGTCCATCTGCTCGCAATCGCCGGCCGGGCCGGTGTGCCGCTCGATCTCGACCGGTTCGACGAAATCTCCCGCCGGGTGCCGGTGATTGTGAATGTTCGCCCGTCGGGAGAGTTTCTGGCCGAGGATCTTCACGATGCCGGGGGTCTGCCGGCTGTGCTCGAATCGCTCCGCGACCTGCTCCACGTGGATGCGGCGACGGTCACCGGCCGCACGCTCGGTGAAAATATCACTGGGGCTGAGGTGCTCGACGACCGGGTGATCCTGCCCCGCGACCGGCCGCTGGCAACCGCTGGCGGCACGAATGTGCTCCGCGGCAACCTCGCCCCGGACGGCTGCGTGATCAAGCCCACCGCCGCCGACCCTCGCCTGCTCGTTCACACCGGCCGGGCGGTTGTGTTTGAGTCGCCGGCCGACATGCAGTCCCGGCTCGACGACGACGCGCTTGCGATCACGGCCGACGATGTGCTTGTGTTGCGATACGCCGGGCCGCTCGGTGGTCCGGGCATGCCCGAGTGGGGGATGCTGCCGATTCCGAAAAAGCTGCTTGCGGCGGGGGTGCGGGACATGGTGCGGATCTCCGACGCCCGGATGAGTGGCACGAGCTATGGCACCTGCGTGCTCCACGTGGCCCCCGAGGCGGCTGCCGGCGGCCCGCTCGCGCTCGTCGCGACCGGCGACCAGATCTCCCTCGATGTGCCCGGTCGCACGCTCACGCTCCTGGTTGGCGACGTCGAGCTTGCCCGTCGCCGGGCCGCCTGGCAGCCACCGGCGCCAAAGGCCGTTCGTGGCTACGGCCGGCTCTTCCTCGACGAGACCACGCAGGCCGACCGGGGCTGTGACTTCCGCTTCCTCGAGCGGGGCGACCCATCCGCAGAGCCCGAGATTTCCTAGCTCCCCGGCTGACCGCAGCCCACCACTCGATTCCAGGAAACCCGACCGCCATGCTTTCAGGCCCGCTTCTGCCCGCCCAGTTCCGAACGTCGGTCATGGCCGTGCCCCCGCTGGCCCGTGCGGCCGCTGCCGCGATCGACCTGGCCGGCAACACAGCCATCATCCGCCACATCGAGGCCGGCGGCGTGCGGCTGCTGCTCTACGGCGGCAACGCCAACCTCTATCACCTGCCGCTGCGGGAATATGAGCCGCTGCTGGCGATGCTCGCCGCGACTGCCGGCCCCGATACGCTCGTCGTGCCCGCCGCCGGTCCCACCTACGGCCTCCTGCTCGAGCATGCCAGGATGCTTCGCGGCTCCGGCTACCCCACGGCGATGGTGCTGCCGCAGCAGGGAATCACCACGAGCGGCGGCGTGGCCACCGGGATCCGGCGATTCGTGGAGGCGGCGCTGATGCCGGCGGTTGTGTACGTCAAGCACGATGGCTATCTCGAGCCGGCCGATGTGGCCGCGCTTGTGACCGACGGGCTCGTCAGCTGCATCAAGTATGCGACCGTACGCGATGATCCGGCCCACGATCCCTACCTGCGGGAGCTCGTCGATCTGGTCGATCCCTCTCTCGTGATCAGCGGGATCGGCGAGCAGCCGGCGATCGTGCACCTGCGGGATTTCGGCCTGGGCGGGTTTACGACCGGCTGCGGCTGCGTGGCCCCGCGGCTCTCCCAGCGGCTTCTGGCCGCAGCTGTGGCGGGCAGGTGGGACGATGCCAAACGGCTGCGAAAGATCTTTGAGCCGCTCGAGGATCTCCGCGACGCGATCAGCCCGATCCGCGTGCTCCATGAGGCCGTCAGGGCAGCCGGGATCGCCGCCACTGGACCACTCCTGCCGCTGCTCGACGTCGTCGAGGAATCCTGCCGGCCCGCAATCGCCTCAGCCGCCCGGTCGCTCCTCGCCGCCAACGGCCCTTCCACGTAGCCCGCGGCATTGCCACCGAGCCCTCAGCTCTTCCACCGAGCCCTCGGCTGCAGGCTATTCGGCGACCCGACAGTCTGGGTCGTCGGCCGTCGGCTGGCCCACCTCGTCCACCGGGTGGGTAAAGAGATATTTCCAGACCGGCTCGTAGAGCGGCTTCCCGTCGGGCCCCTTGGGCGAGTTGCCCCCCGGCTGGACGGCGCCGTGGGCTCGCTTCCGGTCCCCATTCACGTCGCAGGAGGAGATGAGCCGCCGGCTGTGGCCGTAGGGCGGAGTCGCCGTGTCAACGTCCACGATCGGCCCGAACTTCCCCATGCCGAGCAGCTCCCAGGAGCGGCAGTAGTGGTGGCCGATCCAGCCGTCGTCGAGGACGTGCGAAAAGCCGAAGAACCGTTCGCCCGGCGTAGCTGAGCGGAGCGACTGCCAGTCTTGGTCCTGGTCGCGGGGGCCGCAGAGCATGACAACCCGGTCGCAGCGAACCTCCTGGGCAAACCGGGCGGCCGTCGTCGCCCCGTGCGAGGCTCCCGCGATCGTGACCCTCTCCCAGCGCACGCCTCCGCCGTCGGCGGTGAGAAACTGCCCCCAGTTGCCCGCGGGGTTTTCCTTTGCCAGCCAGGTCAGAAACACCCGTGTCCGCTCCATCATCCCGTCGGGCTCGGCGATCGCCACCTGGTCGCTCACGTCGCGGCCGGTCGCCGCCTCGAGCCGCACAAGCCCGCGGGCCATCCGGTCAGTCGGCCTGACGATCCCGAACCACTTGTTGGCGTAGTGAGGCTGAACGGCGTGAAGGCCGTAGGAGGTGAGTTGTTCGAAGAGCGGGCCGTTGTGGGCCATCAGCCAGACAACGAGCCGGCCTCGGGGCCGCACCCGGGTGTCGACGGCCGCGTGCTGAAGATCCTCGGGTTTGCCGTCCCTCTCGAAGATGAAATCGATCTCTGGGTAGGATCGCGCCCGCTCGTCAAGCCCGCTTGCCCGGGCGGAAAGCGTGTGTCGCTTGGCAGCGGGCTCAGCCGACGGCGGCGCGGCCGTCGCCACAGCAGTGAGAACCGCGGCCACTGAGCCCATTGCGACGCATCGGCGGCAGCCTGCCATAGGCTTCACCGCTTGAGCGAGTCGCGAATCTCTCGCAGGATCACGATCTCTTCCGGCGGCGCGGGGGGCTCATCCGGCTTTTGGGCTTCGAACTTGGCCTTGGCGATGTTGATGAGCTTGATCACGGCGAAGATCGCGAGCGCAACGAGCAGGAAATCGACCACCGACTGGATGAAGGGACCGTAGTTCAGCACCGGATAGTCTTGGAACATCATCACGGGCTTGCCGTCCTCCATGACCATCGTGCCGTCCGGGTTGAGCTTGGGTGCCTCTGTCCGCACCCGGTAAGCCAGGTCAGTAAAGTTGACGTTAAACTTGCTCGTGAGCAGGTTGAGCGGTGGCATCACGATGTTGGCCACGAGCGAGCCGATGATCTTGCCAAACGCGGTGCCGATCACGACGCCGACTGCGAGGTCGATCACGTTGCCCCGCATCGCGAAGTCGCGGAATTCCTTGAGCAGTGACATCCAGGTTTCTCCGAGCTTTTGGTCGAGGATTTGAGGTGAAGGCCGGAATCGCGGCACCGGTTGCGTAGCATAGCGAGCAGACCGCAAACCGTGAACAGTCGCAGTGTGAAAGCGAGCCCCGAGCCCGGGGACTTGGGGAGCAAAGGCCGCCTCGGCCCGGATCGAAGCCTGCCTCAAACCCCCGACAACGTCCGCCGAAATGGTGCCTTAAGCCCGGAACCAGCTGAGGCTCAGATGCCGGTAACGGCCCAGGCTCTTCTCCGTCCGCTCCACGGCAACCCCCAACAACCGCTTCACGGTGTCGATCTGGTAGCCGAGCGTGAGGTTGGTATGGCCGTTGCGCCACTGCCGCAATCAGAGCACTTTCGTAGCAACAGAATCAGCTGATGACCCAAAAGGAAAGAGCCGTGTTACGTTGGAAGTCCGGCGCAGCGTAGTGCGGTCGCATGAACGACGATGTCGTGTTCGGCGGACCATTTGAGTGGTTTTCTACTGAGCAACACATTCGCCAAATCTGTGAACTCTCCGTCATAGCGGCCTGGCGGAACGCCCAGTTCAAAGCGGTTGGCCCCCTTTCGCAGCGGACCAATTTTTGCAAACGAGTTGGTCACGGCCGCCAGATCGAGATCGGCCGAAAGGCTGATCGTTCCGCGTCCTGATTCAAGCGGATGAATATCAATCGCACCCTTGGTTCCAACCACATGAAAACGCCGATGTGGGCCGCCGAAGGGATCGCCGTGGTTGCAACGGATGGTTGCGATCGCATTGGGATATTCCAATACCGCAAGTTGATTGTCGGGTATTCGTTGATCGGCCAACGAAGCGGGTGCTCGGCCAGTCGGTTTGCCGATGGCGTGTACCGAAGAGGGTTTGCCGAGCAAATAAACGACGGCATCGACCAGGTGGCAGCCCAGCTCGAACATCCCATGGCCGGGGATCGATGCGAGTTCTTGGTAAAGACGCGGGTCCGCTAACTTGCCCATCGATCCGCTGATCTCGGTGATGTCGCCAAGCCAGCCTTCACGATGCGCGACGAACAGCAATTCAAAAGCCGGGTTATAGCGCAGCATATAACCCATTTGAACCGTCAGATTCAGCTGTTCGGCGCGTGTCCGAAGCGCGGCGAAATCGGCATGCGATGCGGCACCGGGCTTATCGAGATGAATATGCTTTCCGGCCTCGATGCAGGCGAGTGCAGCGCGAGGTGAATCGTCTAAGGTGGTTTCGACGATAACCGCTGCGATCGAACGATCGTTCAGCAACTCATTCTCTGTCATCCACCGCAGATCTCTGTAAGCGGCATTTTTCCGAGCATGAGCGTGTTGCGATTCGATCGGTTCCGCTATCCCAGCCACGTCATAGATGTCGCTTAACTTGCGGACGGCGGCCATCTTGCCGGCCGCATGAGCGTGAGAGGTGCCGATCTGCGCAATTCGGATTTTATCAGGACCTTCGGCTGCAACAGCCTTTGATCCGGAATAGAGCAGGCTCGTGGCAGACACCGTGAGGATATTTCGGCGACTCCATTTCGGTTGTTTATGCATATGAGCAGGCCCCCCAATTTCTAAAAAAAGGCTTGGAGTGTGCGGTCAGCGACCGGCCTTCCTGCGACGAGGACGGGGATGAGGTCGAGGGCGTTGTCTGACCCCGCGGTCTCGCGAGCCTGACCGTAGTCGCTGTTCTGAACTCACCGGCGTTGCCGCCAGTGCGGCCCTTCACGCCCCATCACCATCCAGAAGAATACCCTCGGCGCCGTCCGGAGCGAACACCGCTCCACCAAGTCGTCGCCTATCGAGGGAGCCGATTGAGCGTATACCAGCCGGTGTCATGCAGGAGCGGCAGGCCGGCCGTATTCTGAATACCGCCCATTGTGAGTTCATGGATCACGCCCTCGCGGAGATTGCCAAGCGTAAGCCGCACCCTTCGGCCATCAACGCTCGGCTCTGCTTTTTCCACAGGGCACGGCTCCTCATCGACGACAGGGCTGCCGTAGCTCGACTGATAGATGTAGTTGAATCCCTTGGCCGTGTAGCTCGTGGGATCAGACGCCGTCTGCGGATCAACAGGCTCCGTAAACTCCAGTTCGAACCCACCGGGCACAGCCCGCATGGCGAGGATCTCGAAAGGCGTCTGTCCGGTCCACGTCACACGTTCCAGTGCAGAGTCGCCCGCGCCACGGGAACCCCAGCCACGGTTGGTCCCACCGAGGAAGAGGACACCGCGGGGCGAAAACTGCTCCACGAGCGTGCCGCTCCTCAGCCCGGCGAGCATGGGGAAGCATGCCCCCTGCCTCACGCCGTCGACGGTCTCAAGCGCACACCGCATTACGATGCTGTGGCTCTGGTCGGTGACGAGCAACTGGCCGGCGAACGGGCCGAAGGCCCCCCGCGATGTGTCGCAGACGACGCCTGCCGCGCTCTGCCCCATCGTGCCGTAGGGGAAAAGGATCGCCGGTGGACGGAGCCGTGGAATGCGCTTCGCCTCCGTCGCGATCCGCGAGCCGCTCTTCGGATCCTCTGGCCGCGGCCCCATGCCGGGGGCCTCCGCATACCAGCTGTTGCCGGTCGGGCTGCCCATGAAATCACCCGGCACGAGATGCTTGAGCGAGCAGGTTCCGTTCCACGGGCCCTGGTTATCGGTGTAGTAGACCTCTCCGTCGGCATCCATGCCGATGCCGCCGGGTGAACGGATGCCGCTGCAGGTGGGAGTGGTCGTGCCGTCCTCGCCCACCCGCAGGCACCAGCCGCGAAACCGGCTCTTGTTGTCGCCCGAGCCGGTCAGGCAGAGCACAACCCAGATGACACCCTCGCGGTCGAACTTCGAGCCGAAGGCGTATTCGTGATAATCGCCGTTGATCCCCCAGGCATCGCTGACCGTCTCGAACAGGTCGGCAACTCCGTCACCGGTCTCGTCCTTGAGCCGCGACACCTCGCCCCGCTGCGTGACATAGAGCCAGCCATCCCGCCAGGCCAGCCCCAGCACCTCGTGAAGTCCCTCGGCAAATCGCTGCCACCGCACCTTCGTAGGATCACCCTCGACGCCCGTCGCCAGCCAGATTTCACCCCGGCGGGAGGCCACTGCCAGGCGGTCGTCGGCCGCTCCGGACTCCGCGGGGATCCACTCAAGAGCCCCGACTTCAAGAACGGCGTCGGGCGGCATCTGGATCTGTTCGACCCGCCAGAAGTCGGCCTGAGCCGGTGCGGCTGTTTCGGCAGCTCTCGCCAGGGTTGGCGACACATCCAGACAAGACAGCGCGGCACAACACAGCATGGCGACGACAACCGTCAGCATGCGTCTCGGGCTCCACATCACCATGAGAATTCCTCCTCGACGACGGCCATACTGGCCTGCCCCTGACTCGTCCACCCGAGCGGCAACCGAAGTTCCACGAGCCCATCCGCGTCGCGCCGCACGATCGTGTCGGCGGCGCCGCCGCCCACACGCACTCGCCAGGCGTGATCCACGACGTACCATCCACCATCGACGGCCTCGATCTCCTTGCCGGTCGCCACACGCCACGCGGCGACCGTTGGCTGCGGTGGCCCTGTGATCGTGACCATCCGTCGCAGACCGACTGTTTTGCCGTGCGGTACAGGAGCTTCGCTGGTAAACGCGATCGGTTTGAATCGCTCCTGCACGCTGCAATCTCCCCATCGCCAGAGAAATGCCGGCCTCCCGTCGGCGTCGAGCCGATAGCCCGAAAAACGATGCCCGTCCGCGGGGCCGTCGGCATTGCGGCTTGAACCCGGTGGCCAGGCGGCACTCGTCATGGCTGCGACATCGTCAAACCGGGCCAGCGGCGTGGTGGCATCGGCCGCGAAAACTCCTTCCCCCAGGGGCGACTGGAAGCCCTGACCACGGCCCGTCCAGTGCTTTCCGGCGTCGATGAATGGGCCATGCCACACCAAGGCCAGCCGCAACCGGTCGGCATCCCAGGCGAGGTTCACCTTTTCGGGATAGCCGACGCCGATCGCCCGTGGACCGGCCCCCTCGATGAAGTTGCGGTAGATGATCGGCCTGTCGGTCGGCACCAGTTCGATCGGGTTTCCGCTGGCGCCGACTGGCGGACGTGGCTTCGTGCCACCGAGATACCGCCAGACGGCCTCGATCTGCCCCGAAGCCGTGCCATCGAGGACGTCAGGATAGAAGGTCTTTCCTTCGGGCCAACTGGCCGGCATGCGGGTGCCGGGCCTGAATTGCTGCGGATTGGCCACGTAGGCGAGAAACCAATCGTGCCGCAGTCGCGTGGGCATCCGCACCATGTCGATCACGCCGAGGCTCTGTCCCTTGTCGCCGGCAAACGAATGGCACTTGATGCAGCCGAGCGACTTGGAGCCGACGAGAGCACGGCCCTGCTCCTCGACCTCCGACTCCGTGTGGCCGGTGAGATCGGGCGTCGGGGCCGTGGTCTTCACGTCGGTAGCGAGCAGCCTGGCGAGTGGATCGACCACGGCGACATGCCACTTCGGCATTAGCGTGTGCATGTACACACTGCGGTCCTTGCCCCCTTCGATGAGCACCTCGCGGAGAAATCCTGGGGCGAGCTTGTCGCCAACGCCGGTGAGTGTGGGCGGCAGGCGGCCCTCGTCGCCAAGTTCCTGCACGGCACTCGTAAAGAGGGCATCGCGGGCGAAGTCCTTCAGGATCGGCTCACCGTCAGCGTCGGTGGTAGCGACCGCCGGAATGGTTCCTCCGCGGCCGTCGCGGTTGTGGCAGGCGTAGCAGTTGAGCGACGTGAGCATGCGGTCGATGGCCTGCTCGGGGGACGGCGGCGCAGCGGCCTCCGAAGACGTCAGCCAATGGACCGCCTCTTTGAGAGCCGCCCGCTGGAGACCGTCGAGCTGATACTGCGGCACGCCAGCACGAGGGCTGTCCGTGGCGAGGCAGCCGGCATCCAACGCGGCGAGTGCCGCGAGCGGCTTCGGTGTCGCCACCGGCGTGATCAGCGTGCCATCAGGTCCCTTGAGCTCGTGGCAACTGGCGCAGCCCACGGCGGCGAATGCCGCCCGGCCCTCTGCCACGAGCGTTGGTTCGACGGCAAACAAGGCTCCCGCGTCCAGCGTGTCCATCGAAGCCAGCGGCTTGTCGTCGATGGTGGGCGTCACGTATTCGAGCGCCGACCGCCGGGGTCGGCGTGGCGGCATCACGTCGAGGTTGAGCGTTTCATTGCCGCTGGCCTCGAAGTATTCGATCCGGATGGGATGGGCCCCGGCTTCCAGCACGACCTCCCCGTGGCGTTCCGTATCGGCGTGGATGCCGTCATTGTCCACGACCAGCTGCTCGCCGAGAACGAGACGGCTGCCGTCATCGCTCGACAGGTAGAAGTGATACGCCCCGGCAGTGGGGGCGTGCAGGAAACCATCTAACTGCACCACGAAACCGTCGGTCCTGCCCGCCAGCTGCACGACATCGAAGCCCTTCACCGCGCCCATCGTCGCTGGCGATCCGAGCGTTTTGATCGCTGGAAGTTTTGCGACAGCCACATGCCATGCACGGCCGTTGAAGGAGATGTGCTCACGATGCTCGACGCGGGGGTGTGGCAGTCCGCCGAGCAGACTGGCAACGACATGCCGGCGATCCTGATCTTTGAGTGGTAACGCCGGCATGCGGCTCGATGGGCGGGTATGAAACGGGGCTTTCAGAAACTCGTCGAGCGCTCGCGGCGACCATTTTCTGGCCAGATCGACCAGTGGCATCTGGTCGGGCAGAAGCTTCGCATCCTTCATGTCTTTCATGCGCGAGCCATGGCAGACGGCGCAGCCGGCCCGCTCGTAGATTTTCAGTCCTTCTGCGGCGTTGGCCTTCGCCGACTCCGGGAACGGTCCGTCGTCGAAGGCTCCCGTCGCCGCAAGCATATGGGCGATCGCCTTGGCTGCGGGATCGCGTTCTGTATCGGGCAGTCCCGCGAGCGCATGTGGCATCGTCGTGCCCGGCTTCACGGCATGGGGCTGCGTTACATAGTCGACAAGCCACTCGTAGTTGACTCGCTCGCCGACCTTGTCGAGCGAAGGCCCCAGCTTAGGCATAAGGTGCGCAGCCTGATCTGTGTCTGCGGCATGGCAGTTCACACAGCCGAGTTCGCCGAGCAGCAGAAGCCCGGCCTCGACTCTTTCCGGTTGGGCGACTGCCTCGCGGCCAAAACGCTCGAAGCCGGGCACGATCGGCGGGGTAGCCATTCCGCTATCGAGCGAACCGATTACTGTCACAAGGGCGGCGAAAGAAGGCAGTCTCATGCCCATGCGACAAACAACCTGGAGCGACAAGCCCTACCACGATTCCGGTCGCGAAAATGATAGCAACAAAACGGGGTCAAGACCGGCGACGGCCCCCATCTTGGCGAATGACCGCAGCCCCGCCACGGGCTGATCGAGGACTGGGGCAAACCGATCGCAAAATGCTCCGCTTGCGCCGCGGTCGGCTGCGCGAGGGCTCGACACCGCTGCCACCACGACAACGAATACGACCACTCGGCTCAGAGTGTCCCTCGATAGCATGGCTCGCTCAGTGTCAATTCACCCGCTAGCCCGCCCGGGACCGCACCACCCGGTGCGACTGCCGGAGGGCAAAATAGAGATTTTGCCCTCCGGCCGACGCCCCAGCAAACTCCAGCCCAAATCCATACGTGTGCTCGGAGTTTGTCTTTTGGCGGCGATCTCCTATACAGTTGTGTCGATTGGTCCGACTTCTGGTTCGGTACAACATTTCCCCCCGAAAGGTTTTTTCATGCGTTTTGCTTATTCTGTGCTTTCGATCACGGCCATCGGCATGTTGAGTGCGTCGGCTGTGCGTGCTGATGAGTGTCCGGTTGCCGCGGCCGCCAAGGCCAAGGCTGCCAGCCAGCATGTTCAGGCTGTGGCCTACAATGCTGAGGCCAAGGACATCGTCGATACCGCCATCGGGGCGGGCAGTTTCAACACGCTCGTCGCCGCAGTGAAGGCCGCCGGGCTGGTTGAGACCCTCAAGGGTGCCGGTCCGTTCACGGTCTTCGCCCCCACCGACGAAGCCTTTGCCAAGCTTCCGGCTGGTACCGTCGAGTCACTGCTCAAGCCCGAGAACAAGGACCAGCTCGTCGCTGTTCTCACCTACCACGTCGTTCCCGGCAAGGTTATGGCCGCCGACGTCGTCAAGCTCACCGAGGCCCCGACCGTGCAGGGGTCGAAGGCCAAGGTCAAGGTTGTTGACGGGGCCGTCATGATCGACGGTGCCAAAGTCGTCAAGACCGACATCGTGACAAGCAATGGCGTGATCCATGTGATCGACGCGGTGATCCTGCCGCCGGCCAAGTAGTCGTCGCGGCATGTTCACTGCCTCGCTGTGGCGAGGCAGGACGAACGAATCTGGCGGCCGGTGGAGACGCTCACAAGCGGCCTCCGCCGGCCGCCTCTGTTTTGAGCGGCGTAAAAGCGGTACCTTTGGGCCTTGCCTCCCACTGGAACAGCCTGCCCAAATCCGTCGTTTGTTGCCGTATCACTCCCGGGGTCAACCATGCCGTCTGCCAACCACTCAACGCCGCGGTCAGCGTTGTCTGCCACTTCCAGCCGCCGAAGCTTCCTGGGCGACGTGTCCCGCAGCACGCTCGCCGCCGCCACGGTCGGTTCGCTCGTCGGCACGGCCGGCCTGCGGAACGCCCACGCCGCCGGCGACGACGAGATCCGTGTGGCGATGATCGGCTGCGGCGGCCGCGGCACCGGGGCCACGATCGACGCCTTGTCTGTGCCGGGGGGTAACCTCAAGGTCGTGGCGATGGCTGATGTGTTTCCCGACCGGCTGAGCATCAAGAAGCAGTCGC
>Ga0209498_1002026_pt1 | contig 12338 bp, 10 predicted proteins | sample WalLakDeSediment_FD_184131 | JGI IMG/M metagenome (GOLD analysis project Ga0209498, IMG submission 184131) | Lake sediment microbial communities from Walker lake, Nevada to study Microbial Dark Matter (Phase II) - Walker Lake 11/02/13 Deep... | ecosystem: Environmental > Aquatic > Freshwater >...
CACGGTCAGCCTTGGGATGGCCTGGGCGGTGCCGGGGCTGGAATGTGAAAGGAGAAGGAGCGCCGCCAGGACGGACGCACCCAGGAAGTTCGGCAGGATGCGGATTCGGATCGTCATCATGCCCCGGCGTACTCCCAGAAAGCTGTGGAGGTCCATGGCGGGATCGGGGGCCTGGGCCCTCCAGGCATGGTGGAGCTGGGCTAACGGGCCCGGTCCAGCCGGGTCCTTACCTCGTCCCAGGGGCGGATTCTCTCCAGGGTCTCGGCAAGAGTCTCCGCTGCCACCTCCGTGTCGTGAGCCGCCTGGGCCCGAAGCCAGTACCCATTGGAGAGGCCGAAGAACTTGCAAAGGCGAAGATCCGTATCCGCTGTGATGGAGCGCTTCCCGGCCACGATTTCGCTGATACGCTGTGGTGGCACCATGATCTCCTTCGCCAGCCGATACTGGGAAAGACCCATGGGTTCAAGGAACTCTTCCCGAAGCAGTTCTCCAGGCGTTACGGGCTTTGGCTTAGGCATGTCGGTAAGCCTCAATGATAGTCCACGATCTCGACGTCTTCGGCGCCCCCCTCGGTCCACCGGAAGCAGAGCCGGAACCGCTCGTTGACCCGAATGCTGTACTCACCTGCACGGGGTCCTTTCAGCGCCTCAAGACGGTTTCCGGGGGGGACCCGGAGGTCATGGAGCCTTCCGGCAATCTCCAGTCGGCGGAGTATGCGGCGTGCCGCCGATTCGATGGCTTCAGCCCTCTTCACCCTTAATCCTCGAGCCAGGGCCGCTGTTTCAGGGTCCTTGAGGACAGGAGCATAAGGGGTAGTAACGTGCCACGTGATTAACGTCAAGCGTGATGCCCCCCGGAGCATGCCCAGGATCCACGATAGCTGATCCCTTGAGCCCCCCAATCCTTGAACGGGACGCTTGGGGCAGCTCTGGAGAAAGCGGTGGTGAACGAGCTGGAGCGACGAGGCGGAGAGGTGGGGTAGGTGAAGACGGCGGGGGGAGTCGAAGTGGACCACCTGGTTCGGCACCCCCTGGAAGGGGAGGAACTGATCCAGGTGTGTGCCCAAGTCTCCGACCCGGGAACGCTATCTCAGAAGGCACGGGCCCCTGCGGCTCTCCGGCGCCCTCATGGAAGAGGACGCACGGGTGCACAACAAGCTCGGGGTGGGGCCGAACACCCATGCACGCACCCACGGGCCAGGGCGTGGAGAACGTGGACGGTGCCGAGGCCGAGGCCTTTGCTACTGGCCACGTGGGAGTCCTTGGGATGCGCCGAGCCCGGCTGCGCCGGACCCCGTTTCAAAGGCCGACTCATGTCACTTCCTCATGAAGGGAGCTACTGAGGGAGGTGGAGGGAAAGCTCAGGGGGAGGGGTGGACAGGCGTCTTGGCGCGGTCTCTCACCACCAGCTCCACGTCCTTTCCGACGAGGCGGAGGAGGGCAGCCATCTGACCCATGGACTTTCCATAGTAGGTGGGATCCAGAAGCCGATAGAGCTGGGTAGGCGAGGTGCCCAGGGACCGGGGCAGCCGGTCCCACTTGGCCTACCCGAACCGGCGCTGTTCCGGGGAAGCCAGGAGGCTCGCCAGGGGCGTCTGCCGGATGTTCCCCAGGAGATGGGCCGGGTCCACGAAGTGATCGCAGGAGTAGAGGCTCCCGTCATACTCCAGTCCTCGGGGATAGACCCTGAGCTGGTGGCTGAGGTCGAACCCCGTGGACTTGTAGCGCCAGGTGACTTCCTCTCCCCTGATCTCGTAGGCGGCGTAGCCGTTCGGGGTTCCGTCGGGGCAGATGGTCCCGCTCCACCAGGACCCGCACACGGCCCCGCAAACGTGCTCGTGGGTGCCGGCCGCGTCCCCCCGCTCAGCGGTGGGCCCGGAAGAACGCCTCGATGTCCTCGAACATTGCCGGGGTGATGCGGTGGCCGACGCCAGTGTAGACGACGAAGCGCCCGTCGGCGTCCACGGAGTGGTACATGGCCTGCGCCAGCGGCCAGCGATTCGCTATAACGGGGTCCGCTGGCCAGTTGACCAGGGCGTGGATCTGGCTCCTCTCTGCCGCCGTCATACCCCGGACGTCGAGGGCGTCATTGGTGTCCTGGTCGCCCACATAGATGTAGAGGGGAACGGACCGGAAAGTCTCCAGGTCGAAAGGTCGTCCCACGAGCTCCTGGAGGTCCGCGACCCCCATGGGATAGCGGAGCGGCGTCTCCTCCCAGGCGGCCAGGGGCGCCGTGGGCCAACCACCAGGCGACCCCGGCGCGGCGGCCTTGACCCGGTCCGGGTGTAAGATGGTGAAGCGGCTGGTGAACGCACCGGACGCGGAGAACCCCATCATGAAGACCCGCCGCTCCATCTGGTGGCCTATGGCTTCGAGCCGCTCCAGGGCGTCGTCGATCATGGCCACCATCTGGAGATCGATCCGCTGGAGCCCGGCGTGGGTGTTGGTGAGGCTGTAGCGGTCCAGGGCGTGGGTGTAGATGCCCCCGGGCTCGGGTGCCTGGGGGTTGATGGGCCGGGGGAACACCGGGATCAGGAGCGGCGAGCCCAGGTCTTCGGCGAAGGAAATCCGATATCCCATGAGGGTGATGGCCGCGTCCTCGTGGACCTTCTGGTCATCGCTCCACGCACCGGTGTTGTTGGGCTCCACCAGGAGCGTCGGTGGCGATGCCATCGTGGCGGGCGGGACCAGGTAGTATGGCCAGTGGAAGCCCTTGGCAGGATCGGACTCGACCCGGATCGGCGGGACCCGGTATTGCGTCATGAAGTTGAACTCGTAGTCCGCCCTGAGCGAGTGGCCGGAAATGGTACGGCAATTTCCGCTCATGGCCCGCATGCGGACCTGCCAGCCATAGAGGGGCGTACCGGCCGATTGCCGGGTCAGATAGAGGGTTCTCCGGTCATCCGAGTTGCCCCAGGTGTAGGGGTGCCAGCCCCAGGACTGCATGGCGCACCCGGCCATGGGCTCGCTGAAATGGATCTCGATCCTGTCGAACATAGGATCCACGTCGGTGTCCCCGTCTCTGGGCACGGTGTACAGTATGATGGGGCCTTCGACGAACTCCGCCGTCACCGCCAGGGCGCCGGTCATGGTGACCTGGCAGGCGGCGGCGGAGCCGGCGCACGCCCCGCTCCACTGAATGAACGCAGAGCCGCTGGGAGCCGACGCCGTGAGCGTCACCACGGCTCCTTCCGGGAACTCGGCCGAGCAGACGGCCCCGCAGTCGATCCCGGGCGGTGAGCTGGTTACGGTCCCGATCCCCGCCCCCGCCTTGGTCACGAGAAGGGCCTGGGACGGAAGGGGAGGATCCGTCACGCCCTCCCCATCGCCACAGGAGGCGAGGATCACGGACACACAAAGGATGCCAGCCGGACGGACGCCGCGCATTCTCATGACCATCCTCCCTCGTTCCGGAGTGGCCGGGCCACGTAGTCGTGGGGGCTCACCCCTTCATAAGAAGAAACGCGGTCCGGCCACGTCGAGGATCACGGAACGGGGTGGGATGAGGTTCCCTTGTTTCAGCGGACAGCTGAGAAGGAAGACTTCAAAGATACGGGCCAGCAGGGCGGCCCACCGGGAGGGCCTGGAGGGGGTGGTGCCGGGTGATTGGGGTGCTGGTGCCTCGGACTTGGGAGGGGAGGCCGTGGCGGGCGAGCCGAGCGGCCCTGCCGGGGACGGCGCGGAGCGCTCCTATAGGGAGCTACTGGGAGAGGTGAGAGGAGGCTTCATGGGGAGGGGTAGACAGGCGTTTTGGCCCGATCTCTCACTATTACCCCTACGTCCTTTCCGACGAGGCGGAGGAGGGCAACCATCTGACCCATGGACTTTCCATAGTAGGTGGGATCCAGAAGCCGATAGAGCTGGGTGGGGGAGGTGCCCAGGGACCGGGCCAACTCCCGCTTGCTGAGCCCGCTCGCCGCCACCGCCCTTCTCGCTTCCACGGTCAGCCGGTGGAGGAGCATCTCGGTCAGGAGGGCCGGGTCCTGGTGATACTCCAGGACGGCGTCGAGGTGGACCGTGTCTTCGACCCCGGACTCCAGTCGATAGGTGAAGGCTTCGTGCCCCGCTTCCGGGTCAGCGTACACCTCCGCGACCTTATCCTCGGGCGTTGGTTTGACCCGGAGCTTCGCGAAGGGGAAATCATAGCGCCCTCCTTCGATCCGGAGATCGAAAGCCCTTCGGCGGTTATTGGCGGCAACTCCGAGGATCTTCAAAGTAGCCCCTCATCGTGTAGCTCCGCGATCAGCCTACGGAGCCGGCTGGAAGCTTCACCCTTTATGGGAAGGCCGTCGTCCAGGTTCCATTTCACCACCAACGTGCCGTCCTCGTAGACATGAACGTGCCGAGGCGGGTGATCGCCTTTCCAGGTGATGAACACGTACCCGCCCCGCCGGATCTTTCCCATAATAGTACCAGAGTTGGTAACAATTGCAAGGAGGTCTTTCCCTCGCCACCGATCTTCACCTGGGAGTGGGGGCGGATCCATGGGTGGAAGGGCCGGAGGGTACGGGCTAGCCGCCCCGGCTCTGGTGGAGGGGCTCTTCTGCCATCACCCCTCCAGCCCCCGGGCGGCCCGCATGAGCTGCTGGGCCGAGGCCCCGGCCTTCCAGAGGGGCACCAGCTTCTCCAGGGTGGGGCGGGCGTGGGTGAAGAAGGCCTTGAGTCCCTGGCAGAGGTAGTTCAGGCCCTCTTCGCCGTCCGGGGTGAGGAGGAAGCGGTCCTTGGGGCAGCCACCGTTGCACATGGGGCGCACGGGGCATTCCAGGCAGTAGCGGGGTAGCCGGTCCCACTTGGCCTCCCCGAACCGGCGTTGGGCCGGGGAGGCCAGGAGGCTTGCCAGGGACGTCTCCCGGATGTTCCCAAGGAGATGGGCCGGGTCCACGAAGTGGTCGCAGGAGAAGAGGCTCCCGTCATGCTCCAGGACCGGGACGTCGCCGCACCACTCCCTGTAGACGCACAGGGAATGATCCAGCCCTCGGAGCGGCCGAGCCGCCTCGTCGAAGATCTGCACCATGATCCGGCCGATGTCGTTCCTCACCCACTCGTCGAAGATGGTGATGAGGAAGGAGCCGTAGGCCCGGGCCGGGACCGTCTCCCGGGTGACGATTCGCGGGAGGTGGCCCCCTTCTCCGCCAGTGGGAGGGCCGTGGGAGCACCGGGAGGAACCCCATGTAGGCGGCGCCCATCTGCTTGAAGAACCGGTAGACCCGCCGGGCGTGGCGGACGTTCCGGTCGTTCACCACGCAGAGGATGTCGCAGGGGATCCGGTGCCTCCGGAGGAGATCGAATCCCCGCATCACCAGGTGGTGGGTGGGCTTCCTTCCCTTGGACACCCGGTACGCGTCGTGGAGGTCGGCGGGGCCGTCCAGGCTGAGGCCCACGGCGAAGCCTTTGTCAGCCAGGAAGCGGCACCATTCCTCGTCCAGGAGGGTGCCGTTGGTCACCAAGGCATTGAAGACGCGGCGGCCCGGTGGGGTGTGCTTCCTCTGGAGGGCCGCGATGGCGCGGAAGTAGTCCACCCCCAGGAGGGTGGGCTCGCCCCCGTGCCAGGAGAACCGGATCTCCCCTTCTCCCGCCGCCTCCACGTGCTGGCGGATGTAGGTCTCCAGGAGTGCCTCGCCCATCCGGGCAGGACCCGTTGGCGGGTAGAGGGACTCCTTGTCCAGGTAGTAGCAGTAGCGGCAGTCCAGGTTGCAGAGGGCGCCCCCGGGCTTGGCAAAAACCTGGAAGCGGGGGCCCACTAGGGAGTCTTCTGGCCGAGACGTCATTCCACTGCCCTACCTCCCGTCCATCGCATCGTCATCCCGAGAGCCGGATGAACCACGATGGATGAGTGCCTGGGAGGGGGCAAGGGCCATGGGGTCCGGGCGGGGACGACGGCCGCCACCGAAACCGGGCTTAGGCCTTCAGGATCCAGGCCGTTCCGGAGCCCCGCTGTACACCCGTCCGAACCGGTCCATGGCCTCCACCCGGATCTCCCGGGCGTCGGGGGAGACGGGGGCGTAGAACAGGTGCCCGGTGGGGTATGGCTCCACCCAGGTACGCCGGGGCGGGAGGTCGTCCCCCCGGTGGAGCTCCTCGCTCAGGGGATCGGTTCCCACCCGGCGGGCCATCTCCCCCCTCCTCTCCCCGTCCTCGTACCAGACCACGGTCCAGGCCGGGTCCCAATCCCAGACGTTGGCCACGATCTCATCCGGGGCTCCGGGGTCCGCTCCCCGGGGGTACACCCGGAGCTGATGGCTGAAGTCGAAGCCCGTGGACTTGTAACGCCAGGTCACCTCCTCGCCCCGGATCTCGTAGACGGAGTAGCCGCCGGGGGTACCGTCGCCGCAGATGGGGCCGCTCCACCAAGCCCCGCACACCGCGGCGTTCACGTGCTCGTGGGTGCCGGCTTCGAAGACGTGCTCGTTCTCGTGGGTGTGGCCCGTGAGGATGTGGGCCCGATACGGCTCCAGGAGACGGTAGAGAGCCCGGCGGTTCGCCACGGAGATCCCGGCGGAGGGGTGTTGCCGGCCTTCCCGGAGGTGACGGCTTCCAAGGACGGGGATGTGGGCCGCCACGATGACGGGCCGCCCGGGCTCCACCAGCTTGAGGTCGTTCTCCAGCCAGCGGAGCTGGTCCGCTCCCAGGTAGCCCAGGTAGCCCGAGCCGTGCCAGAAGACGTCGTCCAAGATCACGTAGTGCACCGCACCCCGGTCGAAGGAGTAGTACCGGGGCCCGAAGTGCCGGGAGAAGGTGTCGGTAGAGCCCTCGTCGGTGGGGCGGTCCATGTCCAGGTCGTGGTTCCCCACCACCTGGAAGAAGGGCACGCCCATGCGGGAAACCCCCTCCTCGTAGTCCGGGAAGAGGGTGAGATCGTCGAACATGATGTCGCCGCATGCGATGCCGAAGGCCTGGGGATTGCCCAGAGCACCGTGGGTGGCCCGGACGTCAGGCACGGTCTGCTGATGAAACCACTCCATCTCCTGTCGATCCTCCGTCTGGATGTCGGCCAGGAGGAAGAAGGCGTGGCTCTCGTCGGAGTGCTGGAGGCGCTCCAGCTCGAAGAGGGCGTCCATCTCGCCGGAGGGGGTTGGGACGATGGGCTGGTAGAAGCGGGCGGTGCCGGTGGGGTTCAGGGGGATCCGGTAGCCCGAGGGAACGCTCAGGCGGAGGAAGTCCCTGCCCTCGGAGGAGAGGATGTCGAAGGTGCCGTCCCGGGCTGTTCTCACCACCTGGAGGCCGTCCGAAACCGCCACTCCCCCCACGCCACGACCGGCGGTCCGGACCTGCCCCCGAATCCTGACGGGGCTGCCCAGGTCTCTCTGGATGAAGGGGGCGTAGGGGTCCGCAGCGAGCCAGTCCGGGAGGAAGAGAGTGGCGGCGGCACCGGTGGCTCCCAGGCGGAGAAAGGTGCGGCGGTCCATGCCCAAGGCGTGGCCTTCCTGGGGCGAGGATGGACGGCGGTCCACCAGGGACTCGTCAAGGCTCCGGGGCTCGTCGCCGAGGAGGGGCTTTCGGTGAGGGAACAGGATGGGCGACACGTTCAGTCTTCTCCAGAGGCTCAACAAGCGGCGTTGGGCCGCCGCGGGGACTGGGCAGGTTGCCGGCGGCGGTGAATTTTGAGCGCCATCATTGCCCGGGACACTGGCAGGGGATTCTACGGTAATGGATCTCCATCGCGCCACGGTGGGGGTTCATTTTGGTCACGGTTTGGTGCGGAAGGCCGCACCCCTACTCCGGTGATGCCTTGTGAAGGCCCAGGGCGGAGAGGGCCGGAGGGCCTCCTGGATGTGGATCCTTACGGCGTCAGCCCGCAGCATGGCCGGGAGCCTTCGCTCCTGGTCCGTGGAGGTGGTCATGGGGTGTTGGATGAACCCCGTCACCCTTTTCCGGGTAGCCCCAGGGGAGGCTCGGACCGAAGTCGTCCTCCGTCCTCTGCCAACAACCGAGATGCCGACTGTGAAATCGAAGAAGCTGCTCCTCCCCCTCCTGGTCTTCGTGGTGGCCGCCGGCTGGTGGCTCGTGGTGCGCTATGGCTCGGCGGAAGCAAGCCTGCCACCCCTCCACACGGAGCAGACGGACCGGGGGGACGTGTCCCAGCGCATCGTGGCCCATGGGACTCTCCAGCCGGTGCACCGGGTCACGGTGGGTAGCCAGGTCTCGGGGATCGTGGACGAGATCAGGGTGGACTTCAACAGCCCGGTGCGGCGCGGGCAGATCCTGGCCCAGATCGACTCTTCCACCTTTGCCGCCGCGGTGAACTCCGCCGAGGCGGAGCTGGAGTCGGCCCTGGCGGGCCTCGAGCTGGCCCGCCACCAATGGCTCCGGGTCCAGGAGCTCCGGGATCTCCAGTTCGTCCCCCCCTCGGACCTGGACCAAGCCCGGGCGAGCCTCCGGCAGGCGGAGGCCCAGGTGCAGGTCCGCCGCCACGTCCTGGACGGCGCCAGGCGTGAGCTGGCCCGGACCACCATCACGGCCCCCACGGACGGCATCGTGGTGTCCCGCTCCGTGGACGTGGGCCAGACCGTGGCGGCCAGCTTGAGCGCACCGGAGCTCTTCGAGCTGGCGTCGGACCTCACCCGCATGCACATCCACGCCAGCGTCTCCGAGGCTGACATCGGGGTGGTGCGGGAGGGGCAGGCGGTGCGCTTCGTTGTGGACGCCTACCGGGGCAACACCTTCACCGGCGAGGTAATCCAGGTACGGAACGCACCCCAGACGGTGGACAACGTGGTCCACTATGAGACCATCATCGCCGTGGAAAACCCCGACGGCCTCCTTAAGCCCGGGATGACGGCGGAGGTGTCCATCATCACCGCCGAGGTGCGGGACGTGGTCCGGGTGAGGAACACGGCCCTTCGGGCGAGGCTGCCGGAGGCCCTCCGTCCCCCGGATCCGGATCCCGACGGGGAGTCGAACGGCCGGGTCTACCTCCTCACGGATGGTGGGCTGGTGGCGACCCCGGTAGTGACGGGTCTGAGCGACGGGGTCCATACCGAGATCGTCCGGGGGCTGGAGGAGGGAGTTATGGTGGCGGTGGGCATTTCCCTGGCCACCGACGGTTCCGATACCCGCCGGAGCCTCTTCAGCGGAAGCCAGGCCCAGTATTGATGGGGGGGCCATGAGGGGGCCTGAGCAGTTGAGGCGCAATGAGATGGGCGGCCCTGACCGCTTGACGAGCGAAGATCCTGTGAATTCCCCTGGAAGAGGGCCCCTGATCCGCCTCCAGGGGGTGACCCGGGTCTACCGAACGGAGTCCATTGCGGTGGAGGCCCTGAGGGGGATCGACCTGGAGGTCCTCGAGGGGGAGTTCGTGGCCATCATGGGGCGGAGCGGGTCCGGGAAATCCACCCTCATGAACATCCTGGGGTGCCTGGACCGGCCCACCACCGGGACCTTCCACCTGAAGGGGGAGGACGTCTCCACCCTTCCCAGGGACCGCCTGGCGGGCCTCAGGAACGAGACCCTGGGCTTCGTCTTTCAGTCCTTTCATCTCCTTGCCCGTACCTCGGCCCTGGAGAACGTGGAGCTTCCCCTCCTCTACCGGGCAAAGCCCCTGGGGTGGAAGGAGATCCATGCCAGGGCCAAGAAGGCCCTGGAAACCGTGGGGCTGGAGGACCGCATGCACCACAATCCCAACGAGCTGTCGGGGGGGCAGAAGCAGCGGGTGGCCATTGCCCGGGCCCTGGTGACGAACCCCCGGGTCCTCCTGGCGGACGAGCCCACGGGGAACCTGGACAGCCGCACGGGCCTGGAGATCCTGGGTACCCTTCAGGAGTTGAACCAGGACGGCCTCACCATCCTCATGGTGACCCATGAGCCGGAAATCGCCCGATTCGCCCAGCGCATCGTGACCCTCCGGGACGGCCACATCATCTCCGACCGCCGGATCCAGCCCAACTCCGCCGTGAAGGCCCTGGGAGAGTGGCGGGAAGACGTGGAGGGGGAGGACCCTGAGCCTTTGGGAGGCGGCGACGTTGCCGGTCGTGGCCCGGAGCACCGGGGAGGCGCCGGCGAGGCCGAGGAGACCGAAAACGGGGCCCAGCCCGCACCCGTATCCGCACCCGGAGGTCTGTCATGAAGTGGAGCGCTATTCCCTACATCGCCGTCCGGGCCCTCCGGCGCAACACCATGCGCACGGCCCTCACCACCCTGGGGATCGTCATCGGGGTGGGAGCCGTCATCACCATGGTGGGCCTGGGACAGGGCGCCGGGGCCGAGATCCGGGAGCAGGTGAACCGCCTGGGGCAGAACGTGGTCCTCATCTTCCCGGGGGAGCGCTCCCTGGGAGGGGTGAGCATCGGCGGCGGGAGCGCCAACACTCTCACGGTGGAGGATGCCATCGCCCTCAGGGACGAGATCCCCGAGGTGGTGGCGGCGAGCCCTGAGGTCCGGTCCCAGACGCTGGTGGTGTACGGAAACCGGAACTGGGCCACCCGGGTCTACGGCCAGTCCCACGATTACCTCCAGATCCGCCAGTGGCCCATGGAAAGCGGGGAGATGTTCACGGAGGAGGACGTGGGGCAAAGGGCCCTGGTGGCGGTGGTGGGCCAGACCATCGTGGAGGAGCTCTTCGAGGGGTCCGATCCTATCGGCGAAACGGTTCGGATTCGGGGCGTCCCCCTCACCATTATCGGGGTCCTGGAGCGGAAGGGGATGTCCCTCATGGGCTCGGTGCAGGACGACATCGTCATCGTCCCGTATTCCACGGCGTTCCAGCGCATCTCGGGGCGCAGCCACGCCATGGTCATCAACGTGCAGGTCTACGACGAACGGTCCATGGACATGGCCCGGGAGAAGATGACGGACCTCCTCCGTGAGAGGCACCGCCTGGCCCCGGACCAGCCCAACGACTTCACCATCCAGACCCAGGAGGAGGTGGCCCAGGCCGCCACGGAGACCTCCCGGGTCATGACCTTCCTCCTGGCCTCCATCGCCGCGGTGTCCCTCTTCGTGGGGGGGATCGGGATCATGAACGTCATGCTGGTGAGCGTCACGGAGCGGACCCAGGAGGTGGGGCTTCGGCTCTCGGTGGGCGCCCGTGGGCCCGACGTGCTCCTGCAGTTCCTCATGGAGGCGGTGGTCCTGTGCGTCCTGGGTGGGCTCGGCGGGATCCTCATCGGGTTGGTAGCCACGGAGGTCATCGCCACGTATGCCGGCTGGCCGGCCCTCTTTTCGGTGGAGGCCATGCTGGTGGCGGTGACGGTGTCGGCGGCGGTGGGCGTGTTCTTCGGCTTCTATCCGGCGTGGAAGGCCTCCCGCCTGGATCCCATCGAGGCCCTGCGAAGGGAGTAGGGGAGGAGGGGTCACCCCCCGAAGATCTCCCCCTTGGCCAGGCACACGGCCAGGGCCCGGTAGACCTCCTCCAAGGCCTCCCGGGACGGGGGCGGCCCCCGGTCCGGGTTCCTGTCCTCCGGGAGATCCAGGGCACGGAGGATCTGCCGGGCCAGGGGGCCCCTGCGGAGGATGTCCCTGAGCCGCTCTCCCTGCCCTGCCTGGGCAATCAGCCCGGCTCCTTCCACCTCCTCCAGGAGGTGCCACCATACTTCTCCGCCGGATGCCCGGGAGGCCCTCATCCCCAGGGCGCCCAAGAGTGAGGCGTCCTCCACCACCGCCCGATCTCCCTCCCGGATGCAGCCCAGGAAGACCGAGGCAAGCTCCGGGACGCCCAGGGATGCCTGGTGGGAGAAGGGGGAAAGGACTTCCTCCGTCAGGAGTCTCAGGGCTCCCACCGTCAACGCCGCCAGAGCCAGGTCCGCAGCCGGGGACTCCTGGACGTCCATGACCCGGATCTCGATGGAGCCCCTGCCGAAGCGGGGGATGGCCCCCCGGGAGTTCAGGAACTCGTCCCGGAGGATCCCCTCCGGGTCGTGGGGGGCGATGTCGACGTACATCCGGCCCAGGATCTCCCGTTCGTAATCCTCCCGCCGGAACACGGGCTCCGGGATGACCCGGCCCGTGACGGAAGGGATGCGCCGGGAGTTGTGGCGGTAGAACTCCATGCGGTTGTCCAGGAGCCCCGTGGGGCGGCCCTCAACCAGGGGCGAGCTGGCGGCCAGGGCCGGAAGGAGGGGGAGGATGAGGCGGATGGCGGCGTGGAGGCGGCCGAACTCATCGTCGCCGGTGAAGGGGAGGTTCAGGTGGGTGCTCTGGACGTTGGACCAGCCGTGCCCCTGGCAGCCGAAGATGCGATGGTAGCTCTCGTAGACGGGGCTGTACTCGTGAGGCCATAGAACGGTCTCGCTCCGGGGATCCATCCACGGGTGCATGGCGGTGGGCAGCAGGACGCCCCCCATGCCTTCCAGGATCCCGTTGATCCGCCCCACGTGGTCCTGGAAGACGGCGTCCAGGCCCTCC
>Ga0209498_1002029_pt1 | contig 12328 bp, 10 predicted proteins | sample WalLakDeSediment_FD_184131 | JGI IMG/M metagenome (GOLD analysis project Ga0209498, IMG submission 184131) | Lake sediment microbial communities from Walker lake, Nevada to study Microbial Dark Matter (Phase II) - Walker Lake 11/02/13 Deep... | ecosystem: Environmental > Aquatic > Freshwater >...
CCCTTTAGAATCTTTTTGTTCGCGTGCGGGTGGAGAGCCTCCGCCTCGACTCCTGGGAGTTCCTCCTCTCCTTTGTCGTCACCCTGGGTGTGGCCCTTCTCGCAGCCTCCAGGCCGGCCCTGGCCACAACGCGGATTGCCCCGAGAGAAGCCATGGTCATCCATGACTCTGCAATAAACCGAAAGCGCTCCGGGCTTTTTTATGCGATCCCCGGTTTTGTCTTGATCGTCCTTTCCTGGCCCGTAGCCCGCATACCCGGGTTGCCCGGGTTTCCTTTGCCCGGCTATGTGGCGATCCTGATGCTCGTGGTCGGGTTTTCCTTTCTCTCCCTGCCCGTTCTTCACTGGATGGGCGCCTCCCTGCCCTTGCCCCTGCGACGAATCGGAGGGGAACCGGCCTTTCTGGGCGCCCGGTACATCCGCGATGCCGGGAGCCGCATCGCCATCTCCGTCGGCGCCCTGGTCACGGCCGTGTCTCTCTTCGTGGCCCTTGTGATCATGGTCCACAGCTTCCGTTACACGGTCACCCTCTGGGTAAACCAGACCCTTGCCGGTGATTTCTACATGCGGCCCAAAATGGCCGGGTACAATCAGTACCAGGACCCGATCCCTGAAAAAGTCGTGGAAGCCCTGATGAGCATCGAGGGCGTGGACCTTCTCCCTTACCGCCACCTCGAACTCAAACACGAAAAGGCCCTTTACGAATTCGAGGCCCTCCGAATCGAGACCCTGCTGCGCCACGCAGAATTGCTTCTGATGCAAGGAGATATCTCTACGATCCGTGAACCCCTGCTGTCAGGCAGAGGCGTCCTTGTCTCCGAGGTCTTTTCAAATCAGAGCGGCTTGTCCACCGGGGACCGTCTCGTGATTCCTCTCGGTCCGATCACTCTCGACCTTCCTGTTCTTGCCGTGTTCCGCGACTACCGGACCCGGGGAGGGGCCGTGTACATGGACCTTGCTGCGTATCAGGCCCTCACCGGCGATTCTCACTGGAGCGGGGTGCGCTTTTTCTTTGATCCGGTCCCCCGGGACATGAAGGCCGCCACTGAGCGCTTGCGATCGGAAATTCTAAGGTGCTGTGCAAGGGAATACCCCATGGAAATGGCTTCAGGTCCTGAATTGCGCCGTGAGATTCTCAAAATCTTTGATGAAACCTTTGCGGTGACCACGGTGCTCCTGTTGATCGCCCTGTTTGTCGCAGGCCTCGGGATCACCACGACCCTCACGGTCCTGGTCCTGGAGCGGATTCGCCAGTTCAACACCCTGGTTGCCGTGGGCGCCGATTCGGGCCAGATCCGTTCCATGATCTTCTGGGAAGCCCTTTTCATGGTTACCGCCGGGGAAGCGGTTGGGTTGGTTTGCGGCTTCTTTATGTCCTACCTTCTGATCTTCGTGATCAACCTGGAGTCCTTTGGCTGGACCTTTTTCTACCGGGTGGACTGGAAAGCCCTCTGCTTCTCCATGCCCCTGATCCTGGCAACGGCCCTTGCCGCAGCCCTGCCCGCAGTAAGGCTCGTGCTGCGCTCTTCCCCGGCTCTTGTTCTGAAAGAACACTGAGGCGCCACCGGCAGAGAGGTCAGCGTCAGGAAGCTTCATTGAAGGGGGCACTTGGTAGGCCTGCGTGCCGAAGCCTCAATAAGACTTCCTCCCCCTTGACGCGCAGCGCGAGCGCTTGCGCCGCGTGTGGGGGAGGCAAGGTGCGGGTGATAAAGGGGAGGGGAGATGGTTGTAAATGACTTTTTGCACCCCCGATCGGTAGAATCCATCCGGGTGCAGCAGGTGTGGAGAGTTTGGTGAGAACTAAAATGCCGTGCTTTTCATCTTTCTTGACTTCATGGATCCTGTTCATCCTATGGCCCTGCATCTCCCTTGCAGGGGATTATGCCGTCGTCACAGGACCCTGCAACTTCATTTTTCCCCTTGATCATGGTTCCCACGAAGCCTACCGGACCGAGTGGTGGTATTACACGGGGAACCTTGAAGGCGTTGCGAACAAACGCTACGGGTTTCAATTGACCTTTTTCAGAACCCGCATGGTCCCGCCCGGAGAGGAAAAAGCATGGCCTGCGGACCGCTCCGCCTGGCGCACCGCCCATCTCTTCTTTGCCCATGCCGCTCTGTCGGACCTTGATGGAAAGCGCTTTTTCCATGATGAAAAAATGGCCCGCGGCGCTTTGGGCCTTGCCGGGGTAAGGCAGGAGGGAGAATCCACCAAAATCTTCCTGGATTCCTGGTCCGCCCTGCTCAACAACAAAGAGCATAAGCTTTCGGCTGCCGCAGATCGTTTCAACCTGGATCTCACCTGTAAACCCATCAAACCTCCCGTTGGCCACGGGTTGCGGGGGTACAGCCTCAAGGGGAAGGATGCTGCGAGCGCCAGTTGTTACTACTCTTTCACGCGCCTGGAGACCTCAGGCGCCGTGACGGTTCAGGGAGAGAGGATGGAAGTGCGCGGCACGGCCTGGATGGACCATGAATACAGCTCCGTTCTCTTGGAGGAGGACATCACGGGCTGGGACTGGTTCAGCCTCCAGCTTGACGATCACACCGAACTTATGCTCTATCTGCTCCGCCTGGAAAAAGGGGGCTTCAGCCCTGCATCGAGCGGCACCTTGGTGAAACACTCGGGAGAGGCGATTTACCTTTCCCATGAGGATTTCGTGATTGAGGTTTTGGATCAATGGAAGAGCCCCCACTCCGGCGCCTCCTACCCTTCCCGTTGGCGGGTTATTGTGAAACCCCTGCAGATCGAACTGGCCGTTATTCCCAGCCTGGCCGACCAGGAGCTGATCACCCAAAGGACCACCCGGGTGACTTACTGGGAGGGAAGCGTGTCGGTCCTCGGCCGGTCCGGACCGAAGCCCGTCAAAGGCGCGGGTTACGTTGAAATGACCGGCTACGCCAAACCCTTCAACCTCGCCCCTTCCCCTTAACCCTCCGGAATCCGCCTCCTATCGCGTTTCAAGGCCCTGCCTTCCCTTGAAGGGAGAAGCAAACCAACGCTCCCCTCCCTCGATGGGAGGACTAAACCACCCTCCCCTCCCTCGATGGGAGGGGCTGGGGGAGGGTGGTTGTTTTTCTCTCTCCGCCACACCGTTGGCGCTCTCTGCGGTGAAGGATTTTTTGTCTGTGTGGGTCTGTGGCGAATCGCTCTGTTTTTCCCTTGACAATTCACCCGAACTCAGCAAAATTAGTAGCCACTTCTGGGGGATCGTTCAGCGGCAGGACGATGGGTTCTGGCCCCATTAACCGAGGTTCGAATCCTCGTCCCCCAGCCATTATAAAATCGCGCAGCGATTTTATGAATGGTCCCATCGTCTAGCGGTCTAGGATATCGCCCTCTCACGGCGAAGACAGGGGTTCGATTCCCCTTGGGACTGCCAGGTAAAACTGAACCCCCTGATTTTCCTCAATGGAGTCAGGGGGTTTTATCGTCTATTTTACATGATGTTCGTTCATTTTGGGCACCTGGTGCCCATTTTTGATTTCAGTTTTTCGGACACCGAATTTCGACACCAAGCACGAACATCGGACCCCACGAAAAGTCCCCTTTTCTTCCTTCCGGATACCCATGGAAACTGCAGATTACATCAGGGGCAATCCGTAAATTCCGGGGCTGAGTGTGTGAGCCGGAAGACATCCACCTGCACGGCAGGGAAGCTGGTAAAGGAGCATGAGGCTATGGAGATAGGGGATGCTATGTGATTGTTTCTATTTTACTACTGCGAACCCCTCGTCTTCCCGGGCTGGGTTGATCGAAGGCGATGCAGGCGATTCCACCGTGGGGTTTGTCCAGAAATCAGGCCTGGGACTGCGAGAGGGGCCTGATGCCGGAGGCCCGCAGATCGGCGATGGTGACAAAAAGGTGGCGGGGATCATCCAGCAGTTCTGTCGTCTTGATGACCGCCTCAGCCGGAGTGTTGTTCTTGGTGCGTCTCGATCGTCTCTACCAGGGCCGGAATCGGACTTCCAGGCCGGTTCAATGCCTCCAGAAGGCGGTCACGGTCGCGATCCGACAGGGTGATGTTGCGATGCCGGCCCACCACCTCGGACGCCCGCTCGGACAGGGTAGACAGCACGAAATCCGTCAGATTCAAACCGAGAAGGGCCGCTGCCTCCTCGATCCGCTCCTTCAGTGCCGGCTTCATGCGGAACGCCAGCCGGGGATTTGCCGTTGAAGTGTCCATGGGAGCCTCCTTCTTGTTCTGCAGGAATTATAGTGCGTCCGTTGCTGTATGTCAATCTGGCACACAGGTTTCACCGTATCAATTCTTCAGGACACCCCATCATGGTCTTCCCAAAGGAGGCAGGCCGGCGAGTGTGAGGGGGTCCTGGGGATCAGTCCGGGGCTCGCTCTGATTTCTGCCAAAAATTAAAGCCCCCCCACCCGGATCACTTCCAAGAAAACCACCCGCCTATTGTCCAAGTGAATGGTGACCCCGCCAATCTTGGGCTTCATATATCCCCAGGAGGGAATTGCCTGCAAGAAGAGCGGCGGGTACGATCACATCCCTTATCTGACGAGCGTGGACATCGTTGAGGTGCCAATTGGGATTGATTTCTTGTCGATACTGCGGACGATATTGAGGAGGGAGTTTAGAGGGTGATTCGAATTCAGCCCTGGGATTGAGGTTGGGATAGCGGCAAGGTATTTGGAATTGTCAACTGCTGCCAGGGGAGCGTCTGTTTCTGCGAAACTTAGAAACTGAAGGGCGTCCCACTGCACAGATCCAACTTAGCAAGCAGAATAAGGGTTGAACTGTCCAAGGCGATCTGCATGTTTACAAATATACTACATTGGATTACATCAGTCAAGATGAGGCTTTTCATCAGGCGCGCCTGACCCTTGAAAGCGGGCTGAGGTCGCGGCAAATATTTAATATCCGATCGGATGGTGCTAAAGTGACCCCCTGAAATGGGCCTATGATTCGTTTCTTGAGGCGAAAAAGGCGCTTAGCCGTCGGGCCAAGATAAGTTCTCGTTGAGGAGGTCCAACTGTGAAAGACATCTAGTTCATTCCGCAACAGGCAGAGGCGATATCCCATCGGGAGGGTCCCATGATCGAGCTCAGTGTGGCCGGCTCAGGCAAAACAATGGTTCTCACTGAAAGGGTCATCCATTTATAAAATCGCTGTGGCGATTTTATGACTTGTTGACCTTCACGAAGATCTTAGCGGCTTCTTGGCGCACATCGAAGAGGTAAGGAGGGTCAACAAAACATCACAGGCCGGAAGGGTCACCCTCATGACCATTCACCAGGCAAAGGGACTGGAGTTCAGGTGCGTCATAGTTCCAGGGCTGAATGAGGGGATTCGGCGTGAGGTTGAGGAAGATGGGCTGGGGGCAAAGGAGAGTGCGGTCTTCCGGAGCGCGTACTCATTTGCATTTGGGAGATGTTCAGAATGGACATAGGCTCCCAAAACTCGGACTAAACGGCGGTACGGACCAGGAGCAGTGATCACACAACTTCGCATTAATCCAGGACCCACTATAACTTGTGACGTGTTTAAACTTTGATTTGGTATGGTCAAATTGTTGAAGCTACCCGGAACTCATGAATAGGATAATTATTGTTGATCGTTAGGCATCACCTGCCGCAAGATCCGACAGGTTTTTGCGGTCACCGTGCATGCCCTTGTTGGGTGGTCTCTTTTATTGCTTTTGATAATGCTTCACTGACCAATGAATTTATACTTTGACCTCTTTTTCGGGCTTCAGTTGCAATGGTTTTGTGAAGTTCAGGATCTACTCGAACAACAAATTTTCCGGAATAAGGTTTTTCGGGATCTTCTCCTCGCTCTTCGCAGTACTGAAGATAATCGTCAACTGAGTCATGAAAAGCCTGCTTCAATTCGCTTACAGTTTCACCTTCAAAGGTGATGACATCTCGTAAGTTGATCACTTCGCCATGAAATATATTCGCTTCTTCGTCGAATGTGACGTTAGCAAAATATCCTTTATATTCCATCACTGTTTCACCCCCGTTTCAAAAAGGAATCGGCGCACTGAACGAACAGTCGATTTATTCGTTACACGTTGCGGGTGAGGTCTGTGGAAAACAGCTCTCACATCGTTCAAGGAAACCCTAACTCGAGAACCCCTTCCTTCGGATATGTCAGCACCCAGGGCTTTAAATAAACTTTCAAGATCATTCCATGGGATATCAGAGCGTTCTGGTCGTTCGAATATCCGTTCAAGTGTTTGCCCTTGCTTTTTGTTCATGGAAACATGATATCACTAAATGGTATCATGTCAAGGGTGGAATTAAACATTTACACCCGACATTGTTTAGATGATGGTTTCTGCATAAAACACCTTCATTGCTCCTCTACAAATCGTCCACGGGACTCTTGACACTGTGCTGTTTGTAATTGTTGGCATCCAACCATACTTGCATTATCCTTGAATCCCGGGAAATTCAGGAATTGTGCTGATATCTTTCTATTGTCTAAGAATGATCTCCGCTGTACAGAAAAATTGGCGTAATTTCAAGATATTGTGGTCTCATTTCCTACAATGAGATTACAGATACTTGCCAGTATCCAAAGCTTCGGTTCCAGGACGGGCTGTTTAATTCATAAGCCGTGCATGGAAGTTGGCGTGCATCTCCCTTGGCACTCATCTCGCCTTTTTGATCTTTGCTGAAGATGCCTTCTTTCTGCCCTTTTTCGGTTCTCCCTCAGGTAACTTTTCCTTGGCATCCCTCGCCCCCATTCCTTTGATGGAAAGAAGCGCCGCCTTCGTTTTCTCGCGCAGGTTCAGTGGTCCTTCCTTGTTTTCCCACAAATAGACGGCACCAGTTGTAACTCCAGCCAATTTCCCAAAATCAGCCTGAGAAAGTCCCAACCTGCTCCTGAGACTGCGTATGGCAGTGGAGGTAATCCTGGCTTTCTTGGTTTCTTCCGATGGTGTTGGAGGGGTTTCTGTTTTTTCCTGTTTCACTCCCGCAAGCAGACGCTTGTTCTCCTTCTCAAGTGCTGTAATCCGTGCCTTCAGTTCTTTCACCGTCTTTTTCAGAGTAGTGTTCGATTTGGCAATCGGGTCAACGGCGCTTTTCGCTTCCTTGCGGCTGATTCTGGAAATCTCCCCTTTTAGAGCTTTAGCAATGTTTGACATGATAGTTCCTCCATCTTCGTTCAGTGGTTCGGACAACAATACTACTTTTGGCCTGCTAAATCAAGTCTTCATGACTTGATCCCCCTCCCCGACTGCTTCCTTCCGAATTATCTAACCATTGTTTTATAGAGGGACCCGCACATTTCGTCCCTCACATCGAAAACCATAGGAGGTATCAAAGATGGAAGAAGACAGGACTTACAGCATCGGAAGAGTGGCCAATATGGTGGGGGTTCCCAAGTACAAGTTGAGACACTGGTGTGACCGGTATTTGCCGGAGATTCAGAAAATCGACATTGGGGATATGCAGCACAGAAGGTTTACGGACAGGGACATTGAACTGATCAAGAAGATCAAGGCATATCGGGACAGGGGTTTTACACTTGAGGCGGCAATAAGTCAGGCCAGAGAAGATCTGGACGGCGGGAAGGAATAAGAAAATCAAAGGGGCGGCCCCAAACCGCCCAAGCGACCCATCGCCACCAAAACCATCCGGATGGGCGACGCGTTCTGGATCCCAGTGTACGTTCCAGTAGGGAGTGTCGACCGCGACCTTTGATCTTCATTGGGTCAGGGACTGGAGCCGGTTTCCCACAAGCGATATCGACATGGTCATCTTTTCCCCTGAAGAAGAAATTGTGGCAATGGATGGCGCCACCTTGAATGCTCCAGAACGCGCCACGATCGACTCTCCAACGCAGGGACTCTGGTTTGTGTTGGTTTATGGCTTCGAGCTTTACGTGACCACTGAATAGGCTCCGGGGCACGGGTTGATTGAAATTAAGACAAGGGGAGAACCCATTGGCTCTCCCCTAATTCTTAATCTTCTCGTATGCCCTTCTTACCTGTGTAGCTTTGCAGAATAGAAGGAAGTGGTGTTTTGTTGCTTCGCCTTCATTTTGAGCAAGCTTCTGACTCGAGTTGGTAATCATGCGTTCTTGGCCCCACCCCCAAATTCAACAATGCGATACGCTAAATCTCCAATCAGGCGCAGGCGAAGTGTAAGTTGAGTGATATGTATTGAGCAATAAAGAGCATCTATCCACATTTGAGGCTGAAAGGAGTAAATGAAATGAGCAAGAGCGCTCGCAGTGTCTTCGTATTTGGTCTGTATCTCTTGGTGCTCGGCATTATCCTGCTTGTAGCACCAAACATTCTGCTTGGGATGTTTTTCCTTCCCCATACTACTGAAGTATGGCTTCGTGTCGTCGGAATGCTGGTTCTCATCTTGGGTTTCTACTACACTCAGGCGGCCCGAAAAGAAATGACTGACTTTTTCCGATGGACGATCTATGCCCGTTCCACCGTCATTGTCTTTTTTGCCGCCTTTGTGTTGTTAGGTTTCGCCAGTCCACCCCTCATTCTATTTGGGGCTGTGGATTTGCTGGGAGCCATTTGGACAGGCTTGGCGTTACGTTCTCAGAAGCCCGCCTAACTACGGCATACGGACGGACGCAAGGAGAACGGGCTCTCCCTAACAGCCCGTGATGACGACTATTCTAATTTAGCTTGAATAGCAACAGACCATTCCTGACTTTTATACGGAGGCTGGCGCTCACGTTTCATTTGGGAAGTGAAACACGCTCATTTGTCGTGTGGTTTGAACAATCATATTCAGTCTCTCTGCATTGGAGGTGATTTCATGGATGAACATACAGATAAGAAGAAAAGGGGATATTGGGGACGAATGGCTCCATTTTACCTGATGAGGGATTTCAATTGAGCATTGGCCTCACTGGAAGTTTTCCAGGATATGATAGGCAGGCGAGAAGACCGCGTGCTGAAAGCTTTCACAGGGCTGGAAGGTGGTCTGGTGGCAAGTGGTTCGACCTGTGGTGTGATAACAGGCGGTGCTCTTGGGCTCGCGCTGGCGAATGATAACGAGCTTCAAAAGAGAGGAGTCGTCGCTGAGGCAGGAGTACTGTCATTAGTTGGAGAATACTTGAGATGGTTTGAAGAGAATTTCGGATCTTCCTTTTGTAGAGAAAGAAGTGGAGTTGATTTCTACACAACCTTTGGGCAATTACGCTATTTTTTCCCAGGTGACAGGGTCGGAAGATGTTTGTGGCACATTAGGGGCGCAATGAGACACCTCTATAGCTATCAGGAGAAAGGGTTGTCCGCCTTCGGTGCGGATCCAAAGGAAATGCAAAATGGCCCGATACATTGCAGGCTGTATTAAGAGGCATAAGAGCTCGGACTGGAATCGGAGACTCACTTCTTGAGCGGTTGTCTTTCATATTTGATGGTGGTGTGGGCTTTCAAGGGGGAGTTTGTGGTGCTCTTGCCGGGGCAATTATGGGCGTAAATCTTCTATTGGGCATGGATATTCGGGATAGGTCATATTTCCAGACATTAAGGGCATTTGCCGTCGGTCACATTAATCTGCTTTTAGATAAACCGATTGGAAAACCGGAACCTTTTGCCGTAGGGAGGAGTCTTGTTCAAAGATTCAGAAAAGAAGCAGGCGGGACAGAATGCCGTCCGATTACAGAGAAGGCCTTTTCAGGATGGGATGATTTCCAACGGCATATGTCCTCTTCTGATCAATGTACTGGATTGATAGAGCTCGCCACATCTGAAGCATCTAATGCTATCAAAAGATTACTATGAAAAATCATCAGGAGTGCGCAACCTAGGGTCAAGGATTACCACGCTTCACGAGCTTTGAAAAGGTGACACCGTGTACATCGGGGAATGCCTGTCGGCTTTAAGGAGCCGGCGCGCCTTGCGGTGCTTATCAGGCATTTGAACAATAAGGCCCTGCGTACCGGGATGCATCAACTTTTCTGTGTTTGTGAGCGAGGCGACGTGCTATTGAAAAGCATGAAGGGATTCATCCGTGTAAACAATACGTTCCACCTCTTTGCCAAGCCCCTCGCTCAGAGCGTCTTGATGAAGGGCGGGCCAGTATTTGTAAACGGAATCGACTTGTAGCGATTACGTCATAAAAAAGGAGGGGTCACGCCCAATGCCTGGGGTCACATGACTTCGCCCCCGCTGATCGATCTTGCCACTGATTAGTGCCAGTACACAGGAACGATAAGCTGACCCTCTCTACTCAACCTTCCGATACGGAGTCGGTGGCCCCGGAGGTTATGTTGATTTGGGCAAATCGAAACAGGCCCATTCTTCTGACGGAATCCTAGCCTTTCTGATGCTAATTAAAACAGAGGTCACTTAGAGTACTAAAAGGACCCACCCTTGCCAGAGGGGGCTCGTTTTGCAGGTTCTCCTGATATATGGTATTATTTTACCCTCGATTCGAGACTGCCTCTCTAAGTTAATTCACACGTGCTTCCTCGACAGTGCGGTGCGTGTTATACGGAAACCATATATTCATAAGTCGGCACATGGAATATCATAAGCCGGAAAATGAGAAATGAAAACTACCCAATATTTCGACTACACACGTCACCGGCCTGACCGCGCTAAGATAAAAGAGGTGTGGATCAAATTCGTTATTGAAAATCCTGAGAAGATTGAAACTCAGTCAGACGGCAGGATCAGAAAATGGGCGAAGATAGCGGAAGCTGATAAATATCTGAGGGTTATCTTGCTTGAAGATGGAGAGACAGTTCATAATGCCTTCTTCGACAGGTCATACAAGGAGGGATAAAACATGAAAGTCAAATACTTTTCTGATACGGATACCGCGCACATAGAATTCTCTGACAGAGGGGTACACGAGACCAGGGAGATAAGCGAAAACATATACATAGACGTCGATGAAAAGGGCAACATTGTGAGTATGACGATCGAACATGCCAGAGCCAACGCGGGGCTCTGGGAGTTTTCATATCAAGAAATGTCCCGGCAAACGGCATAAGGAGGGCCGAACATTAACCTGGAGAAGGATGCTCATTCCGCTGCGCTTCATTGGCACCTCTCAAGCTGAGCGTTAACGATTACATTTGCTATTCATCTGGTCAGCACTCCTCGGAACACGGGTTCCTCTCTTCCGATTTAGATACGGAGGCTGAAATCCAGAAAAACCACCAAACGCCCCAGAACTGAAGCCCCCACCAAGCCGTTTGCCGCTATAAAACCATAAAACCCTAACTCCCGAATTATCCGGCAAGGCACAGGTCAATCCAAAATCCATCCACAGAAAGGAGGTGAGAACTTCCATTTGAAATGCGGCCATAGGCGGCGGTAGCCAGTCCGCCATAAACCACAACCGGAGCCCAGTCGGTCACCCAGATCGGCTGGGCTTTTTCTGTTTCTGGGGACCCCCGGAAGCGCGTCAATCAGAAAGGAGAAAGAACCATGAAACGAGACATCTTGGAGAAACCCTTCGAATCGGCCCAGATCAAGCAGAGGGTCGGCGCCTACGGAAACGTCCTGGACTACATCGAGGGACACACAGTGATCAAGAGCCTCAACGACGCCTTCGACGGCGCCTGGCGCTTCGAAATCCTCAGGCACAAGGTCCTGGAGGAGACCGACCACCATTGTTTGACAAAGACTCTTTCCAGGAGTACAATACCTTCAAAATTTATCACTGGTTACGGGCAGTTACCGGCCGAAAAAGAATCCCTTGAATTGAATCCTCCCGGATGGCCAGCGCCTTCGGTCATCTCTTGGCACAGACGAAAAGGGGATTTCTCTATGGCCCTGCCCCCATCAAAGGAGCCCTCATGAAACAAATCTACTGTATTCTGCTGGTGTTGATTGGTTTCACGGTGCCGGCCATGGCCGCCGAACAGACCGTGCCTGCCAAGATCACGGACGTGGTGGTTTACACCGACCGGGCCCAGGTCACGCGAAAAGGCGCGGCTGATGTGGCCGCGGGGGTCAACCGCTTGCGGGTTCCGGTAACCGCCTTTGCCGTGGACCCTGATGCTGTGACCGCCACAGTCAATGGCAAGGGCGAAATCCTCGCCGTCCAGTACATCGAGATGCCGATCCGAGAGGCCTCCCAGGAAAAGGTTCGGACTCTCGAAGCAAGCATTGAAGCGCTCAAACAGGAGCGCCGCACCAGGACGGATGAAAAAAGCGCCCTGCAACGGCAGGAGGAATTTCTTCGCGCCGTCGTCGATTTCTCCAAGACCCAGGTCCCCGTTGAGTTGAAGACCCGCATGCCCGGCGCCGAAGAGCTGACCCGCACCCTCACGTTTCTTGATGAAGGGTTTTCTCGACTCTACCAGAAGATCCATGCCGTGGATCAGGCCATCGTCGCCCTGGACAAAGACATTCGCCAGCTCGATCGG